>Ga0172369_10000143_pt1 | contig 100961 bp, 96 predicted proteins | sample LakKiv25m_FD_114539 | JGI IMG/M metagenome (GOLD analysis project Ga0172369, IMG submission 114539) | Freshwater microbial communities from Kabuno Bay, South-Kivu, Congo - kab_022012_11.25m | ecosystem: Environmental > Aquatic > Freshwater > Lake | place: Democratic Republic of the Congo... | reverse complement strand
TCTCTGATAGGAACGGTGATGAATGTTAAGAAGATGCACTACTGCTTCTATATCTGGGCATTTACCAACGCAATATGGTCCATACACGATTATAGTGTACAGGAATACCAGCAATCATTGCTGTTTTTCATTTATTTCATTCTCGCCCTGTGGGGCATCAATGAATGGAGAACCAGGAAATATGTTCTGGTAAAAGAGGGTATCAATGACAGAGACAAATGATCAAAGGGTCAAACACCGCAGCGCAGATGAGACCTGCATCAGGGCATTTGTAAGTTCCAGCGACAGGATATACACCCTCGTTGAGGAACTTGGGATCGCTTTCAGACAAAAAGCTCCTGACCATAATATCAGGATATTACGCGGTTCAAAGGGAACGCATCCCAATTCGATCCATGTGGTTGAGATGTTAGTCAGAGTATGGGATACATTAGCACTGGATAAGGAATGGAAGGACAGGATCCTGTCCGATTACGCTGATGAGTATATCAACCGGATCAAGGAAAAAAAATCTGAGTTGGTAATGCGGTCAAGGCAGAAGCAGCCCGACATGCAATGATCATTGCAGTATTCAGAAACACCCGGGGTTAGCAACATGCCTGAGAATCATGGTTCAGCGGCAGTTACTCCACCGGGATGGGCGGTTGATCTTATAACTAAGAAATATTATGATGATCTTCTTTCCCTGGGAATGGATCTTCCTGACAGGACAGGCTTAAGTATCTCCATGAACGATGTTCATGATATTGATGTGATAAGTGCGATTTATGATTATCCCGATGACGCTTTAAAGCATCTGAAGAATGCTGCAAAGGAGTTTTTATCAAATTTTTATATTGATCATGAATATCTGGACAGGATCCGGATCGAGTTAATTGATATATCTGACACTGAACTCATTCGTATAAGTCAGATCAGGAAAGAGCATGTGAAAAGGCTTGTAAAGATCAAATGCTACACGATGGGAATGACGCCCACAACGCCTAGGATACTGGTCGCAGCATATGAGTGTATGAGATGCGGTCACTGCAGCTACATCATGCAGGAGCATGATAAGTTAATAGAACCATTTGAATGTGAAAATGATGTATGTGGAAGACGCGGCGCTTTTAGACTTGATGAGAGAAAGTCAACACAGCAGGACTTTCAGGTTCTGAGGTTTCAGGAGCGGCAGGAGGATATTGGCGGTGGGGAAAAACCTCAGGCTGTCAAAGCAGAGATCACAGAAGGGCATTGCGGGACAATACTTCCAGGAAACAGGGTAACGATCGCAGCGATCATCAGGGAAAGGCTGAAGATAAAATCCACCGGGAAGACAAATCAGTTCAGTATAATTCTTGATGTTGTCAGCATCACGCCTGATGAGACTGAATCCAGGATCACGTATACGAAGGAGGATACTGACAGGTTCAACAGGTATGTTCATGAGATCAGGGATTTTGATGAATGGGTAATAGACAGCTATGCACCGAATATCTACGGTCTGCGTGAGGTAAAGGAATCTCTTTTACTTCAACAGGTCAGCAATGGATATTCCCGGAGCAAGATAGATAATACTGTGATACGGGATTTCATTCACATTGCCTTGATCGGCGATCCCGGAGTTGCAAAGTCTTCTTTGAAATATGCGATGAAGGCATACGACCCCGGCATTGTGTTATCAAGCGGCACTGGCGCAAGCGTTGCCGGGCTGACAGCTGCTGTGGTGAAGGACGATCTTACAGAAGGATATACTTTTGAAGCAGGAGTGCTACCGCTTGCTGACGGAAGGGGTGCCATTCTTGATGAATTTGATAAGCTGATACAGGCTGACATGAAGCATCTCAATGATGCGCTGGATGAGTGCAGGTTCACGGTACATAAAGCGAGCATACACATGGATCTCTGGGCTCGCTGCTGGATGGCAGCAATGTTGAACCCTATCGATGGTCGGATCAATGATTATGAGCCGTTGTACAAGCAGGTTGGCATTCCCCTGGATACTCTCAGCAGATTTGACCTGGTGTTTGTTATACCAGATATAAGGGAGGAAGCGAAGGATTCCAATGTCGGATATGCAATGCTCAACGCCAGAGGCATTCCTCATTCAGGAAGCAATGGCAATTCACCCAATCCTGAACGCACGCTTATGCCCCTTGAGGATATGCAGAAACTCATCGCGTATGCCAAGACGATCAATCCGGTTCTCAGCAGGGAAGCCGGGGATGAGATACACAGGCAGTGGATGAGGGGAAGAAGATCAAGCGGTGAGGATAAGATCGCTGTTACCTCAAGGTTCATGGGAGCATTGATCAGGCTTGCAAAGGCTGAGGCCCAGATACACCTTTCAGGCTCAGTCAATTTATATCATGTAAAGAGGGCGGTCAATCTGCTTGAAACCAGTCTCATGCAGACCTGCCTGGACAAAGAAGGAGACATTGACTCGGATAAGATCTCCACAGGATTTACAAAAGATATGCGCTCGACAATCAGGACGATCCGCGAGGTCATAAAGTCCTGCCAGAAAGAAGGAAGTCCGGCATTGATCGGAGATATTGCATTGGCTGTGGCGCAGCATAATATCACACGGGAAGAGCTTGACAGCCATCTTTCACATCTGAGACAAAAGGGCGAGATATTCGAGACCGGGGAAGGGAAATGGAGGGTTCCGTGATAAAACGCAGCAGGAGATCACAGCGAGTCGTTGTTAAAGCTTGCAGGAAATGTGGTGTTCTGTTGGGCAGGGAGTATCCCCATGACTTGTGCCCTTTGCATTTCAAGGAGGAATATGGGTATGAGCCGGAGGATAAGTATGGCTTCAGTAGGTAAGCGGCAGGAGAAACAGGCGAGGGAGACCATGAAACTTCGGGAAAAGGATTCAAAGAAACAAAATCAGGAAAGAGAAAATTACAGGAAGCTCCAGGAAGATGGAGTTCTCTTCTCCGAGAAGCTGTTCACCATGCGCGGGAAGTCAATGAGGTTTGAGGATTTCCCGTATGTGAAACAGGTCTTTCATGATAACGCCAGGATAGTTGTGCTTCTGTGGGCAAGGAGCATGACCAAGACAACAACCATCGCCAGTATTCTCACACACAAGCTCATCACCAATGCATATTCAGGGGCGATGGTCGCTGCACCGCGGGATAAGCAGGCATGGCGTGTCACTAAAGAGCACATTCGTCCAAGGTTCACAGAGAGCAGGGATAAGATACTGCTGCCGTTGATATTTCAGGGAAAGAATACTGAGTCTGAGATCGATATTGCCAATGGCTCAAAGTATCTTGCAAGCGGTGCATGGGTTACAGGTAACAGTTTGAGAGGACCTCACGTTAATTACGGATTTGCAGATGAGATGCAGGACTGGACACGAGAAGCATTTGAAGTGTTAAAGGAAGTGGTGAACCTGCCGCCTGGTCAGATATTCTGTGCAGGGACGCCGAAGGATAAGGGTTCCTTCTTTGAAGAGATATGGCTTTCAAGCGACAAGAAGGAATGGAATGGAAAGGAATGGATCCCCACAAATCCAGATGCTGATCCTCAGATAAGCGGATACCATATCACTCAGGAATTTTCAAGCTTTGTTACACCTGAGCAGCTTGAGTATAAACGCAAGAATATGACTCCAAGGATGTTTACTAATGAGGTTCTTGCACAGTTCTTTGCAGCAGGTGGATCAAAGCCAGTTACCACAGAAACATTGCTGCAGATACTCGTTCGAAGTCCCGGGGAGATCAATAATGCGATTTTTGAGGAAAAAGTGCTGGGGGTTGACTGGGGAGACGAGACTCGCTGGGTGCTTGTGGGCAGGACATCAAAGAACAGGTTCTATGTCATAGACACCGGCGTATTTGACGACATCGATACCATGCAGCATGTCGAGAAGCTGAAACTGATAGTCTCGCGGGAGAACCCAAAATGGATAATATGCGATGCAGGGTACGGCAAGACCAAGAACCAGATATTGATGAGGTGCTATCCGGGCAGGGTCTGGAGCGCATTCACGAATTCGGGTTCAAATATCCCGATCTGGAATACGATCAAGGAGATAAATGGTCTTCCGCTTCCAGAAGATGACTGGCAATATCATGTCAGTATCAATCATACAGCGATGTGCGAGAACACTGAAACGACAATAAACAGGCGGAATCTGGGAATATATTATTTCCCGGAGCAGGCTGCCAGAACAGATGTGTTCATCTTTGAGATCTCACAGGCTGATGCTGAGGAAGTCTCGACATCTACGGGCAAGCAGCGGAGGTTCTCCATTACCTCTGCACATGGATTCGCAGCCCTGTCATATGCTCTCCTTCCTTATGCATTTGCGCAGGACTACACTGAGTCAGGCTATAACCAGAATGTGATGACCAGAGCACCGAGATTTGCACGAAGAAGGTTTGCGTGAGCTTTCAGGAAAGCCATATTTCTATTTCGAATCAAAGTTTCTTGTTTATCTTACGAGTTCGAATAATATTCTTTCAACTTCCACCGAGTTAAAACCGGTAATAGAGGCGACATTCATGATCTCTTGTTTTGAAATAGAGCCAATGATCTTTTTGATCTTCCCTCCATCATAGAACTCAAGCAGGTTTGATTTGATATCAAGAATTTCAACATCGGAAAACCAGAGTAAAGCGAAAATGTCAGCAATATCTTTTAATTTCTTATGTTCTTTATCCCGACCGATTACCGAGTTTAATTTTGTCGCTAACAAAACATGGGGTTTTGGAAACCAGAGGTTTTTTCCGAATGATTTTTCTATCGTCCTATTGGCTTTATTTCTGAAAACCATTTCAATCAGTGGTTCATCGACCGGATTAAAATGAAAAACATCATAAAATTTTGGATGAATGATGTCAACAACCGGGTCTATATATAAGGGAAATACGAAATGCTGTGGCGTTGTTTTCGATTCTTCCTTGCTCAGTTCTTGTTCGGTTTCTATGTGAAACTCCTTTAAGTATCTGAATCCTACAGGCATGAAGCCAAGATCTTCCTCAATAATTTGAAGAGATTTAGCAAATGTGGACTCATGCAGATCTTTCTCGCTCCAATTCTTCTCAAAATGAAATCCGAGGTCAATGTCCCTTGACCCTATGTAATCTCTGCCTGTTGCTTTCTTAAAATTCTTATTTACATTATGGAAAACCGCCCATCCCCCTATCAAACAAATAGGTTCTTCAAGTCTGACAACAACTGTTTTAAGGTATTTATAAGAAATATCTATTTCATACGGTTCATACATCTCTCATAACCTTCTTAATAAGCAGTTCTGCAGCCTCAACACATACGCCCCCCTCAATCATCAGATCAATGATCAACTGCGGCGTAGAAACTATTTTTAAACCATTCTTTTCAAATGCCTTATAAAAAACATGCTCATCCGCAAGTAATAACCTCATATTTCCCTTACCTACCAGGCCTTTTTTTGAGATAATATCATGCCACTGTTTCCAGTCGTCTTCTTTTATATAAACATCTGTCCTGCTTGGAAACAAATAATTCTGGATGAGGTTTTCCCCCTGGTATGTGGTCAATGCATAGGGTAATTCACTGTTTTTGAGAAGATTCAAAGGCTCTTTGACCATATATTCTCGATATTTAGGCTTGAAATGAAATGCCTGCCAGTAATGCAATAGGGCAGAGTAACTTAAGACTTTTGTACCTTTTATCACTCCGAGCCCTTCGAGTTTTGAAAGAAACTCACGCACCCAGGGGTATGTAGCGCGAGATTGCCTTGCCATCTCGTATTTGCTCATATCACCTGTGGGATTATTTGTGAGAACTCTGAGTATTCTATCTCTTACTTTTCCGCGCATGATTGTGAAGGTAACTTTATATGTTTATATAGCTTAACTATATAGTTAATTGAGGTTACTTATATACTTTACATTCATAAGTTCATATATGTAAGCCTGATCCTGTGTGGTCTGGAATGGTATGTTTTCTCTTTTTTGCATATGTTGAAACATTCCAAAATACTCCAATTACATAAAAAAGCTATTTTATTAACGATATGTTTAATACTGACCGTTGAAAAGTGTATTTTATAATTTAAAGCCGCTAAATACACTAAAATGTTCAGCATAAACCCCCTCAGATTTTTCAAAAGAACCAAAGCCGTCGTAGCCGAAGCCTATAGAGGTGCAAGCAAGATGGGAAAGGGGAAGAAGCTAAAATCTTCCGATGTTACGGCGGATTTCGAGAAGTTTGAGAACTTTTTCTATCAGGATTCTCATGTTTTTGGAATAATAACGTGCATAGCAGACAGCATGTCCGAGTCCGGCTTGTCCTTCACCCATTCTGACAGGGACACCTCAGATCAGGCGAATAACATGGTCTCTGATTATGAAATGGATACCATGATCTCGGAGCTTACTGTTGCGAACATGGTATTCGGTAACTCATTTACCGTACTTGACCCGGCGGGGTCCGACTTTGACTTCCTGGAGCAGTTGAGTCCAAAATATATTACTGTTCAAAAGAACAATGACACCGGAAGGCATGATGGATGGAAGTATCAAGAAGGGGAATTTGATTCTACACTCACGATCGAACAGATTCTTCACATACCTGTAAACAAGCTTGCGGGTTCCACATGGGGTACATCTCCACTTCAGCCGCTAACGAGAATGCTCGATCTGAAAAGCAATATCGAGGTAAATCTCGATCACCTTGTCACGCGCTATCTTGTTCCAAGATATGTCTACCTGCTCGGCAGACAGGGGACGAGCGTGCCCCAGGAAGTAATTGACGAGTTCGCGAAGAGCCTTGCAGACCCTGAGGCTGCACAGGATCAGGTTTTCGAGAACAATCTTGAGATCATGACAATGGGCACACAGTACAAAGCCCTTCATGTCGGCTACATTCTTGATTATATCCACCAGTCAGTCTATTCCGGACTGGCTTTCCCTGATTCTTTCCACGTTGCAGCAGGATCTACTGAAAGTACCGCTAAAATACAGGCGGAGATTTTCAGCAAGAAAAGGATCGGTGGGCTGCATAAGGTATATACGAACCCCGTTAAGCAGATACTTTCAGCCATCTTTGATAAAGAAGGGATAAAATACGATAAAATCCCTGAGCCGAAGTGGGGACAGTTATCTCAGGTCAGTCTGGAGTCAAGGGTTGAGTATCTATCGAAGTTAGCAGGCATTGTGGATGGCAGCGGGAACAGGGTGATCCAGATACCCGAATTGCGCAAGTTCGTTAAGAACGAGCTTGGCATTGAGATGGACATTCACGTTGATAAATCGGGGGCAATATTATAGTTTTGCAGGACGTGTCAGGAGCAGTATCGAGCAGCCATCTCTGCGAAGGCCGGCTTGAAGACGGGGTCAGGGAAGCTCAACTTAATACTCCAATCAGGTTTATCGCAGAATCATATAGTGTAGTGGAGTCTTCCGCACCCAACGATGATTTTGTTGATATTGATGTCGTAGTACTTTCCACCAATGTTACGGGGAATGGACGGCAGTACGTTCTGGAAGACCTCCAGAAGAACACAGTTCAACTAAATTCTGACGGTGGACTTATTTTTGCGATGGGCAGACACCCGAACCAGGATGAAGAACCAGATGCCACGGATAATGTTGGCGTCGGTCAAACCTATATGGAAAACGACCTGCTCAAATCAAAAGCCCGGATCTACAACACGTCCACGTTCCCTGATATGGTCAAACGCATCAGACTCGGCCTGGTTCGGGATGTCAGCATAGAAGGGATGGTAAGCAATTTTAAAAAAATCTGCAACGGGGATGGGTGTTGGCAGAGGGCTTTCGGATTGATGATCCAGAGGGCAGTGTTTGTTCACGCTGGCGCTGACCCGCTTGCTAGGATCGAGAAAATATTAGAATCATTAGAAGGAGACATAAAAAATATGACAACTACGAAAAAACAGGATGATGTGCCTGATGCAGTTGCTGCAGTGGAATCAACGCCCGCAGCAGAAGTGACCCAGGCTGCTCCAGAAACGGTAGACGATGAAACCAAAATTCAGATTGCTGAGGCAGCGCCGAAAACACCTCCACCAGCAGCGCCAGTGGTTGAGGTAAAACCTGCCGCGCCAGAAGCCGTAGCCGAAGCTGCGCCTCCAGCACCAGTGACCACACCCAGACCGGATGTGCTTGAGAAAGTGCTGGATGAATGCGCTGACATGAAAAAAATGATGTCCGATATGATGGGCATGGTGGGCGAGATGAAAAACATGATGGGTGAAAGGCAGGTTCAGTCCTCAGCGGCCCAGGAAGCTGCAACGGCGATGGTTGCTGAATCACAGGGATCAGAGATCGAAAGACCTCCAAGGGTAAAGGAATCCAGGGCCACTCCGAATGCATCGCAATCCAGCTTCTTGAATGAAGTTAAAAAATTAGTCAGATAAAAATACAATCGAAGGAGACAAATAAAAATGAGTACAGAAACAGTAAAAATCGATAAGACCCAGGATATAAAAGCAGGCATGTCTGCACTTTGGGATGCCGTGAACAAACAGGCTGTAATAATGCCAGCCGCTCCCACCAATGCACAGATCGGGGCGTTCATGGGCGTTTTCAACCAGAACAGAGTAAAGCTTGCAGACAACTTTGACGGGACAAAATCCTATTCAGACCAGCTTGCAGTGGTGATCGCGGGACCTGCACACATAAAAGTAGATGGCGCATTGGAAGTGGGCGATCTTCTGGAATTCTCAGCAACAGTAGCTGGCAGCTTCACAAAGAGGACATACAAGAACCTCAACGCTGCTTTCTCGGACACTGAAGTTGAAGCAGAGATCCTGAAACAGGCAGCTCTTCCAAGGATCAAAGCCATGGCAAAAGCGACCGCAGCAGGACAGCTGATCAAAGTAATGGTTGGCTCGGTATAAGGAGACACAAAACATGACAAATCCATCAACAGGTACAGGCATAGGCGTGTACGATAAAGACCTGCTTGCTGCTATCAATGCGCAGGCAGAACTCATGAGAGATCCATTGAAGGGCTATGAATCAAGAGTGATCCTTTCTCAGTTCCTGCAGAGGATAGAACTCACGGACGAAGACCCGGGCGTGAACCTCACAAGGCTATCCCAGGGCAGGGTAGTGAGCCGCATCCCCAAAGGCGGCCCGTATCCAAGGGTATTCGCCGGTGTATCCAGCTTCTTCCTCCAGCCAGTCAAGATCGGCGGAAGGTACGACAATTATCTCGAAGATCTCCTGGGCGTTAGCCAGAATATCAGAGCTGCCATGACTGCAGGGACATTCGAGAGATTAAGAGACGATCTTGCTCTCACCACAGATGAGATGTGCGCTCTTGCATTCAACACTGCGCCAGAAGCAAAAGACATCTACGATGGCTCCTCAGGAAACGTGGTCACACCATTCAGCATGTCCCATCTGGATAAGATGATCCTGAGGCTGAAGCAGAAAACAGGTATCAAGACGCTCCAGGATTATTACCTGCTTCTGCCAAGCTCTCTGGAATTCAACCTGAGACAGGACGGAGCATTTGATAACGCGCCGCAGCTCAAGACAGAGATGCTGCTCAAAGGCCAGATCCCGCAGGGATTGAGCGGTCTTGGCGGCGTCATAGTCACAGAAATGATGCCAGTAAAGTACGATTCAGCAGGCAGTATGTTAGATGGGGGAACAGCGCCCTCAGGCAAATGGGTAATGCCCAACTGGTTCACGGATGATCCCAATGAGATCCCTGAAGAATACAGGAGCGAGCAGATAGCTGCTTCAGAGTTCGTGGCGGAAAAAGTCGCTGTGGCTGCATGGCTCATTCATCGCAACCGCTGCGGATATTTCCTTGACAGGGTTCCTGGAAAATCGGGTACATGGCAGCATGTAGAACCCACCGTGGATACCAACGATGACAGCATGGGAGCCAAGATCAAAGCATTCGTCAATGCTGCGATCACGGATACTAAGTATCTTGTGAGAGGCGAGAACTTCAAACTCACCGTGGGATAAGACTGCAGGTGATCCTCTTTGAAAACATACAGATCAGAGGTTGAAGGGCTGCTTATGTACAGCCCTGCAGTTTTTCTTCACAAAGATCAGAAGCTGAAGGCAGCACAGGATACTGTGGAGATCCTTCAGGCTGTGGCATCAGGAAAACTTGTTCTGGTCGATGAAGATAGAATATATGAGATTGAAAATGAAACTCAAAAACCAGAGCATCAGCCTGAAGAAAAAACAGAGATTGCTCAGGGAACAGATGTAATTCCTGAAACTGTAAAAACAAATCGGCGGGGGATAAAGAAGTGATCTCTCGCTTTCAATTTTTCAATTTATTCTCATAAATATCACATTTATTCAAAGGAGACAAAGCAATGGCACGGATAGTTGATGAATTACAGAATATTGCTGATAAATTAGCCAACCTGAACATAACCGCCAATGTGACAGCGCCGAATCCGCTGGATATAAAAGTGGTAGATAACAACGGAATTCCTATCGGATTAAAACACGTCAATAATAAAATACGCGTTTCCTCGATGCCATATGTTTATGATATTGCAGAAGGGAATGTCCCGAATCATTTTTCTCATTCCACCTTTGGAAGAACCTTCAGTGTCAATCAGACAGAAGTTGAACTCTGGGAAGTCGGTGGAGCTTACAAGTTTCCCGGCGCCCCGATGCAGATGCAGGTGGTATCAAGCAGTGCAAACGATAGTGCATCAGGATCAGGCGCAAGACAGGTAGATATCCATTACCTTGACAATAATTATGTGCAGCATTCAGAGCTTATCACTCTCAACGGCACAACACCTGTGAATACTGCAGCAGCGAATATCCTGAGAATAAATAATTTTCATGTAATTGTTGCAGGAAGCAGCAAATGTTCAGCAGGGAACATCGATATCAGGAACCTGGCAGGAACTGAAATATATTCCCGGATATCAGCCTCAAGGAATGCCAGTCTTCAGGCCATCTGGACTGTTCCTGACGGTTACACCCTATACCTCACAGCATGGAAATGCGGTGCCTTCCTCACAACCGGAAAAATAGCCTTCATAATGCTTCGAACCACAAGCGACCACGATGGCAACCTGACGCCAGGGCTTTTCATGCACAAGGACATAATTTCCCTTTACAATAATCACGCTGTTATTCCATTTGCTGCTCCCATAAAGATTCCATCAAGAGCTGATGTCAAACTTACCGGATATGCGGATAAAACCGATTCTGTAGCCACGGTTTCAGGAGGATTTGAGGGCTGGTATGAGATTTAGATCCGATATTTTTGAGAATTCTTGCGAGGAAAGATCATGACTGGATATACCCTAAACGAAGCCTGGTGCAGCGTGCAGGATGTGCGAAACCAGAACGCACTCTTCACAGCTGCCGTTGTCGAGGACGATCAGGTGAACGAGTTCATAGACGATGCATCTGAGCTTATCAGAGGAAAACTGAGACCAAGATATGACCTGAATAAATTCGTAATACCACTTCCTTCTGACCTCAGGCAGATCAGGCTTTTGTGTGCAAGACTCGCATGCTACAAGATGGCAAGCACAAGACCGGATGTAGTGGCCAATATAGATATGGCGACGTTCCTGTGGAACCTTGCGATCAAGGAACTGAACGAATTAGCTGAGGGTATGCAGTCGCTTCCAGTTAATTATCTTCTGTCAGGTACAGCTTCATTGAAGCCAGGAACGATACGGGGCGCATTGACGCCTATCAAGGCAAAAACTACAGTGTATGACGGATTGAGGGATTAAAATGTCTGAAATAAAAATATCTTTGATATCAAAAGAAACTCTCGATGAGATAGCAAAAACAGTGCTCCAAAACGTGCCAACAATGACTATGGGTGCTCTTACAGTTGTGGCATTACTCGCAGCGGCTAAATACTCTCCTGAATCACTCGTGCTGCTGATCCCTCTTCTGACAGCTGTAAGCTCTATTCTCATAGCCAGATACCAGAATCTCAAGAACAAAGTAAAGGAACTCAGGATAGCTGTGGATGCCATGGACGATGCACTTGCAGATAATACGGTGACGGTAGAGGAGATCAGGGACATTTTCCTCAAAATCCGCACATTACTTTCGAGGTGAGGATATGGAAATGGATGTGCTCACCTCAAAACTGGATGATATGAATACAAGATGCACAGAACGGATGGATCAGCTTGAGAAGAACCTGACCCAGGCGATCGAATCCCAGAATAAACTTTTCACAGAGAGAATGAACCATATCGAGCAGGCAGCCAGCAAAGCGCATGCCCGTATTGATGAGCAGAAAAGATCAATCCTGTGTCTGAAAGCATGGAAAAATCGCCAGATAGGGGCGTTAATTGTCCTGTCCATCATAGTCACTTACATCGTGGAACACATCATATGGACTTAAAATTGTTCGAACTCAACGGGATCAATCTGACACCCTTTTCCCAGAAGATAATGAATCTGCAGATAGCAGATGCAGAAGCCCTGAATGAACTGGGTATCGAAATAAAATCTATGGCTGAGATAAGTCCAGGGATCAGGACAATCACATGGATTGGGAACATCACAGATGAAGCAACCTATCTGAGATTCAGGAAGGAGCTGTTCGGTTCAGTAAGCAAAATACTGAAGCTCAATCCCAATCGGCAGTTGAACATCACCGGTCTGAAAGCTGAAGATAATCTTGATCTAAAAGATGCTTCCAGAACGAATCTAACACTCACACTATTCGCTGCTGACCCTCTGGAATACAGTGTTCAGGAGTCAACAGCACAGATCACGGTCATCGGTCAGGGAGATCAGATCACTGTGACAAGCGGCGGTGAAGCGCCCACAATACCTGAATGGGAGATCTCAGCTATAGACCGGATCATTGATCCATCTATCACTGATGCAAATGGAAACAAGATGGGATGGACTGGAACATTAGATGCTGGAGATGTGCTTATTTTCAAGAGGGATGGGACAGTGACCCTGAATGGAATAAGCGCTGGCAGTGCAGCAGGTTCAGTGCTTCGCCTCTTTCCGGGATCAACTGTGATCACTTATAACGATGACATTAATTCATCTCATTCATGCACGCTAAAAGCGACATGGAGAGATGCGTTTTATTGAAAAAGAAAAATAAGAAAGGAGACACAAGAAAAACATGGTAGAAGTAACTAAAGGCAAGAATGTAACGATAGAAACATACGATGCAGAGAGCAAAGAGTTTGCAGGCGACGGTACTGCTGTGGATTTCGTCATGACTGGTGCAATAGCAGAATCTGACGTGAAATATAGCAGAGCATATGTGGATAATGCAGAAGTGACAATCGATAGCATAACCACAGGGACAAAAACAGTAACACTTTCTGCAGCACCTTCAAACAACGCTGTTGTTGTGATCCATACACCCACCACCAAGAACGGCGCGTTCAGCGTACAGCAGGACGTCAGGTTCAAGGTGGGAACGAAGACCGAGGATATAAGAGAACTGGGCAACGACGCGGTGACACGGGATGTCGTGGAAAGAGTGGGCACGCTTGATATCAGTTTTGCTCAGGCAAAGAACCACACTCTCATGAATAAGCTTGTCACGAACTCAAAGAACGACACAGAGATGGTCATTGCTGTGAAATACAAGAACACCACGCCGGCAAGCTTCCGCATTTTCAAGGAAGCAAAGGTAGCTGATTTCGGCTCAGGTGTTGCTGCCGGGGGAGTTGCCACCGAGAACGTGACCTTCAACTGGAAAGCGCCTCTTGAAATAAAGACAGCATAACCGGGTAGAATCTGAACAGCCTGCTGCACGGTACAGTGCAGCACTTATTTTTTTTTTTGAGGTTGCAATGAAAACAACAGGAAAGGAAACCGGAACAGAAAAGAAAGATATAGAGGATTCTTCTCCATCTGAAGAAAAGGAGAGTATCACAGAAGAAGCTGCAAAACAGATGCTTCTTACCCAGCTTGACGGGATCAAGGTCGTGATCCAGTCAAGACTTATCATTCTCTCCCCTCTGAAATTCGAAGATTATCCTCTCACAAGAGTCCTTGAACATGCTGACATGAACGCTCCGACTGAATATCAATCCCTTGTCATGGCAAAGCTCATCAACAGCATAATCGCACGAAGTAAACTCACACCTGAAGAAATATCAATATTGAGAGGCTCAACTTCACAGAATCTCCTCAGAACATATCATACCATAGGATCAGCGGTTGAGAGAGCGATAGCTGAAATACTCTCTGGATAGCCGGTGGATCCTGATTTTTTTGGTCCATCAATAAACCATGAGTTTTTTCCCATCTTCAAGCTATCTCAGGAAGCTTATTCGAAGCAGTGAAGAACGGCTTGAATTTCTGGAATCCGAGGAACTGCTTCCCAAGAACGCAGTACGAAGAAATGAAATACTCAGAGTGAAAATCGATCTCAAGACTGAGATCGCACGATTGAAGCAGGATCTCAAACTCACAGAAGAACCTGATCCTCTACAGGTAAAAAAGGGATATGCAAAGATCCCTGCATCATCTCTTAGATCAGTCCCTTTTAACGACTGGTCTCAGGAACGGCTTCTTAAGACCAGTAAAACAGCCACATCAAGAACTAGGCAGTACGGAAATATTGGAGACACTTTTCAGGCAGGGGATAAGACTTTTGAAATCACGGAAGTATCAAAGAAAAGCCTCAGAGACATAGCGCAGAACCATTATCTTGAAGAAGGCGCAAAAAGTCCAGAAGAGTTCGTGGATGTCTGGAACAGCCTTCATCCGAAAGGTTTTGATCCGGAACAGGTGGTCTATTTCCATAAGTTCAGGGAACTGCCGCTACATCCTGTCACTGATAAGGACTTCGTGAAGAATACTGAAAACTTCCCATTCATAACATATGAACTGCGCCCTCCTGCAAAGGATGCTGTCAGGCCAGAAGAAACAGACATATCCAGTTTTGCGCCTCAGTGGTTCAGCAGGTTCGATAAAAAAGAACCCACTTTTTTTGCAGACTGGATGGAGAATCAGGAAGAGAACGTGAGAATGGTCATGGATGAAAAGACGGGCACTTATTCAGTCTCCATCTCGCGCGGGGACAACTTTCAATTCGAGCAGAGGACCCTGAACGTCCCTGAAAAAATCGAGGGTACTCTCAGGAAAAAACGCACAGAAAAAGAACTTGCAGAGCTGAGGAAAAGGGAACAATTGGCAGATCAGAGACAGATCATAGAGGATGCGAAACTGCTTTTCATCAAAATGGGAGGAAAACTCGAAGAAAAAGACTTCTGGGAATATCATATCAACGATAAGGGCGAAGTCTATCAGAGACTGGCATTTTTCCGCACATCTGACGGCGCCATTGTGTATGCCGGTGATAATGAAAAGATAATGCTAGAATCAAGGCTCAGCCAGGCAGTTCCTGAGACCGGTCTGGAAGATGTGTCGTTCTATGATTCTGAAAAGATCAAGAAACGTATCGAGGAACGGGCAAAAGCATACGATAAAGAACAGTATGATCAGGAAACTATCCTTACAAACAGGGGCTTACCTGTAAAGAATGCTGACAAACTCAGGAGAGAAACTGAAAGGTTCGAAAAAGATTTCGTGATCAATTTCATGATCAACCATCCTGACCAGCTAAAGCCCTGGCTTGACGCAGCTGATCCCAGTACAATAAAATACCTGAACGATGTGCTTGGCGGCGAAGAGATCCTGAGGCGGAAATGGCTGCCCCAGATAGAGTTCAGAGGCAAGCTGTACGAAGTGGGAAGAACAAAAGCCAGTTATGAATTCCCTGAGGAACTGCAGCCTGAAACTGCAGAACTATTGAAGCGAAGTCCCGAAAAAGATACTCTACTGGATATTGGTATTTCTCCCAGGAAGATCGAAGCAGCAGTAAAAGGTACAGTTCCTGACAGAACAAAGAACACAGTGATATACATAGTCGGGCGCGATATCCCGAAAGATCCGAAAGCGTATGAAGCCTTCATCCAGAATCTCAGGACCGGGAAAGAACCATACTTTGCAAAACTTGGTGAAGAGATCGAAGAAAAAGCAGTGAAGAAACCAGAATCATTACCTGGCATGTCAGTATCAACTGACATCCTTGATCTTCTTAAAAATAAGGACATTCCAGAAGGCATACGAATCTCAAGCCCTCTTGATATCAAGAATGACATACAGGTGGTCAGGTATATCCAGCCTCTCAGGAGCATGGCTTCATATACACCGCTGCAGGATGCCTGGAAAAAAGGGATCGAAGATATCACTGAGCAAGCAAAGACAATAAAAGAGAAGCATCCATCCGCTGCTGCTGGCAGGATCATCAGGCTCAACAACGCGCCATCAAGATTCGGCGCTGCTCAGGAAGGCATACTTCTTACAGACGAAGGAAAAGAGATCCAGTTCGTAGCTTATAAAAAAGACAATCCTCCGCTTTTGGAATATAACAACAGGTACACCTTCAAGGATCCGGGCGCAACGATAGAAGGTTCAAAGACCATCTCGCTGATCACTCAGGAAAATGTGGAAAAGACCAATTTTCCAAGCTACCAGATCACCACCAGGGGTATTGTATATGATGTTGTGGACGTCAATGATCCAAAAGGAACAGCGCAATATGGACACCTGATCAGTCCTGCTGATGGAAAACTCGTTAAGTTCACCACATTTTCAAGAGATAACCCGCCTGTTCTGAAGAAAAACCAGGCCTATACAATATACAATGCATGGCTGCAGGGATTCCAGACAAATACTGGTAAGATCGAACTCAATCTCAATATAAAACCTGAGAATATCTATCCTGAAAGAGGAGCTGTAAGCAGCGAGCAGAAGGCACTTACAGAAGAACTGAGAGCGAGTACATACAGATCAGAAGTCTTTCCCACAGACTATAAACCGTTCCGGGGCCAGCCTCCAAAACCTCAGAAGACATCTCCGGTTTCGGATCCTGTTGTGGCATCCACAGTTAAGAACGGCGAGATCGTAGTAATCACCTCATCTGGCAAACGGATACCTGGTAAAGAATATGCAAAACAGTATGCATCTCTGAAGCAAAAGAAAGCCGGAGTGGCTCTTGACGACGAAACATTGAACAGGATAGAGGATGAAACCCTGCTGGAAGAAGATCAGCTGTTCATGCTGGGTCTTCTTCCGATAGGCGCACTGGGTATGAGTCCAGATGAATTGCCGACAGTCATACCCAGAAAAGACCTGAGACAGACAGTTGAAGATGCTCGTTCAGGACTGTCGGATGAGGAACTTGAAGAACAGTCCCGGCTTGCAGTTCAAGCAGCGATGCAGCGAAACGCTGCAGAAGCCTATGCCCTGATAGACAAACCTGTCCAGGTGATCGCAAAGGTTGGCGGAGAACTTATTGATTCAGCCCTCAACCTTTACCGCGCCACACCGCTCAAAACCATATTCACGGTAAAGGAAGCCAGGGAGTATCTGGAATCACTGCCTCCAGAAGAGCAGAAGTATGCCAGGGAACATCCCCTTGAAACTGGATTTAAATTTGCAGGTATTCAGATGCTTCAGGATGTGGGCACGATCCTGAAACCACTGAGCAACACTGGATATGCAGTGGGAGGCATTGCTTCAGGTGAAGGTCCACTTGAGGGCATCCTGAATGAAAGGATAGTCTCGGAAGAACTGGGTATAGTGGATGAAGATACCTCATTCTGGGAATGGAAGAAACCAGAATGGGCAGCTGCTGGATTTCTTGTTGATGTAGTCACGGATCCGTTGAGCTGGACAGGTGTTGGGATAACTAAAAAACTCAGCATGCTCCGGGACATGAACCTGGCTAAGTTGTGGCAGTCAACAGTGAAAGAGATGCCAGAGTTCCTGAAGGATGATTCTGCAGTATCCGGATTACTGAAGAAAGCACCTGAAGAAAAAATAGCTGCAGGATCTTTGAGAGGAGATATATCTGCTGCAACACTGCCGGAACAGCAGGCATGGGAAAGCTGGAACAGTATCATCGATGAACCTGTTTCTTCAAAAGATATCTGGAAGAAAATATTCGCGATCAAAAAAGAGATCGCAAAAAAAGAAGCGCAATATCCATATGCAAATCTCAAAAGAACAGGACTGGTCGCTCTTGGCGGAGTTACAGGAGTTACTGCTGCTGCGATCGGACTTGCTGGATTGATGGATGAACCGCAGCAGGAAGAGATCAACAAAGTAAAGGAAGCTGAATCTATTCCTCCACCCGCTCAAACCACTCAAGAGACTGAACCTTCAACTCAGGCGCCTCTGGAGACAGGAGAACCTTCACTGCTGGCAAAACTCAGAGAAACAGCGATGGGAGTGCGATCAGAAATAATGTCATCACCTCTTGGTCCTGCTGTGGGCGCAGGCTGGGATGCACTGGAGTTAGTAATGGACAAGCTGCAGACATTTTCGTATGCAGAAGGCGGATTGATAAAGTCAGCGCAGACCGTGTATGAAAATCCTGCCGACTGGGATAAATGGAAGTTCTACGGCTACCAGTGGAAGATGACGCCGGCAGATGTGCTGGGAGTTTATGACCCCAATGATCCGATCAGTCTGCGCACGGTCGCAGGTCTTGGAATAGATATCGGACTTGACCCTTTGACGTATCTAACACTGGGAAACTCAGCTGCTGTTAAGATCGGATCAACTGGTCTGGGACGGATCGCACTGAACCCGAAAGGCATCAGGACACTGAAGAAACTATCAGATGTGCACGGTGAAAAGAATGCAGAGCAGATCTTTTCAGATATGCTCACTGATCCTAAATTCCGAAAGCAGGTCCAGGCTGCTGAAGGAATAAGTCTTCGCGGCTGGGGTCCGTTCTTTGGCGGTCATGAGTATGAACTGATATCAAAACCAACCCTTGAAGCAGCAGCTGGCGCGCCGAAAAGTGCATGGGACAGAGCGCTAAGATCAATGGCAACCTCAGGAAATGCACGCTCAGAAAAGTACGCAGAATATCTCTTAAGAAGCGAGCAGTATGCCGGAAAAAAAGCTGATCTGGTGACAGACTGGCTGGGCAGGCATTTCGTCCCGAATTATGAACTTGGAAAGATCCCAAGACCCGGGACGCTTGCGCCCAGAGAACCTGAATTTGCTGAGAGGTTCATGCGTTTCAAACATACTGTCAGGTTCAGGACGCAGGAGCTTACAAAGCGCATGGAGTTCCTGAGAGACCAGGCAAAAGCAGAACTGGGAGATGAGTACAAAGGAATAATCTCAAAATACCTTGAAGCTCCTGTGTTGAGGGAATCAGCAGGACTATCACCCAAAACCATTGAAATACTGGATGAAATGACTTCGCTCCAGAAGGGATTTGCGCAAGCCGAGATCGAGCGGGGTCTGCTGGATACCGAGATAGAAGGCTATCTGAAACACATGCTTTCGGAGGACGCTAAGAAGTATTTGAGGGATAAGCATCTGACCTCCACTGAGGTTTTCATGCCTCTGCAGGGAGACCTGAAATCAGCAAGAACGCGAGGATACAGAGGATCGATCGAAGAGATAAATAAGATGTCTCAGGAAAATTTCGGATTCAATCTCTTTGATCCTGATCCATTCAAAGCCGCAGCTGTCAGAGGAGCGGAATCCTACAAAGCAGTTGAAACTCATGACATGCTGGAGTACGTGGCGCAGCATTATGGAACTAAAGTAACTGAAGTCTCTGATCCATCAAAGATGGCTTTTCCAAAGCACACTCCCCAGCTTATGAATCTGCTTCCTCCTGATGTAGATCCAGAACTCCTGAAGGATGCCAGAGATATACTGAGAAATCTTGAGATAGATAAGGAATACAGGACACTTTCCGGGAATACGTTCCATGCCAGTGATGTCCTGATCATGGCTGCGGACAATAAACTGATCCGGGAAAAACTTACAGTTCAGGCTGCCAGGGAAGTGGTGGAAGGCAAGTTCGGGAAAAAGATCATTACCTCAAATCCAACTCAGGAAGAGCTCGCACGGACTGCTGTACTGCTTGATCAGCTTCAGAAAGGCGTCCCTGAAAAGCAGGCAATTGAGTATGCAAGGACGGGTCTCAGGAATGTGGAGGTCCCGATCGCGATAAAGGATGTTCTTGAACCTGCAGAAAAGCTGCCAGGATGGTATGATAAAACCCTGTTCCGTACACGAGAAACTGAATATTCCACACTCGATATATATGACAGAGGACTACGCTTCTGGAAATGGGGCCAGACCGTTCCTTTCCCTGCGTACCATTCAGGAAATATCATAGGGGGCGCATGGAATGGCGTCGTTCTGGGTGAGACAAATCCCATATCCACAATAGATGCTCTGCGGATCGCTTATTCAAAGCACCCGGAAGGGTTCCGAAAATCTGTTTTCAAACCAGTTCTTGAAACGCAGGATAAAACCATCACCACAGCGCTTGGAAAAACATACACCTTTGATGAACTGTATAATGCAGCAGGGGATCTTGGTGTGTTCGGTCAGCCAGGCATGATGGATATTGAGAAAAAGATGGAGTTCTCGGACAGAACAGATGTCCTGGCAAAAACATTGAAAACGGCATCCAAGATCGATCCTGCAAATGTTGCGCGGTCTGAGGAGAATATCATGCGTCTGTCCATGTTCGTGGACAGGGTGAAGCGCGGAGATACGCTGGATGACGCTGCAAGATATGCGACCAAATATATGTTCGATTATTTGCCAGAGTCAAAAACACAGTTCCAGATAAACGTTCTTGCAAGAGCATTTCCCTTCTTCACCTGGCAGTGGAATAACATACTGCTCCAGTCCGAACATATTATCACTAATCCCGGGAAATATTCAGCCCTCGGTAAGACCGCGAATGCTTTAATGGGGAATGAAGAGCCTCAGGAATGGGCAGAACAGGGATACCTGCACTGGCTTGTAGATGGTGGCAAATTCGCATACATGCGAACCCCGGTAACTGATCTGGGATTTTATGATAACCCGGCATCCTATATCATGCAGGCGACATCGCCTTTTATCAAGGCGCCTGCTGAATCACTGGCTGGAAGGAGCTTCTTTACAGGGAAGGAGTATCAGGAACCGGTTAAGGAAGCGCTGCTTGAGAACATTCCTGGAAGATCATACTCAACGTATAAGATGCTCAACTCATCTGATAAAACTTCAGAGGAGAAAGCATGGAAAGGACTTTTCACGGTGGGAACAGCCAGGACAAAGACAGCGCTGACACTTGAAGAGCAGTTCAGGAAAGCATCAAGACGCAAAGAGGATTTTACCTGGGAACAGAGGTTTGAAGGCTGGAAGAGGGATGAAATGGCAAGTCCTCTATCAGGTATCCCGGATGAACTGCAGGGAGGTCATATCCAGGCCGTCGCAGAAGGTGGCAGAGCCGAGATGAGCAATTTCCTGACCATGACGTTTGAGGAAAACCTTGAGCAGACATCCTCTCAGGTTTTCAGAATGGGTTTGCCTGAAAAGAAATTCCAGCAGGATAAGTTCTGGGAAGAAATGAAGGTCAAGGAAGGCACAAAACTTGCAGAATCCACTCTGAGTACCAGTGAAAAATTAGAGAAGGAAGGCAAATGGGTGAACGATGCTGTCAGGGAAAAACTGGAGTACGACGCTAAGAAAGCCATAAACATCCAGCTTTACAGCAGGGAGTTAGCCAAAATCCGGATGCAGCTTGACTGGGCAGAACGCAGGCTCAGGACTGAACAGCGCAATATGGAACGCAAGCGCAAAGACCCTAATTTCAAGGGCGATAAGTGGTCAGAGCGGCAGATCACCGCCCTTCTCTGGTTCATACCCAAATACCAGGCACAGTATGAAGCTATCGAAAGGCTCAGGGAACAGGAAAGAGCCAAGGAGTTCGAGCTTCCCGAGCAGATCTTACAGGGCGAGGATTACGATAAGGGGATGCTGGGAAAAGAGCGGGAAGTCAATATCCGCGGAAAAGGTCCTTCTCTTGCAGACCCTGAGCAGATCAGGAACATGGTGAAGTACGACGAGATCGCACTTGAGCGGTCAGTTATTCTGGAAGATGTCGCCATCATAGATCTGCCGAAGTACATTCCCAAACACATCCGGGATTCGATCAAGAAACCATCAGGACCCGAATGGAAAGAGAAACAGAATAAGGCTACATGGTATGCAAGAGCGATATGGGGCGATGAACCCGAGGTTACTGAAGAGCCAGAAACATCAGAAAGACAGAAAGAAGGATGGATTGTTTCCCCATTCATGCCTGTGGCATCCGTGGCACTGATAAACATGGGGATGGACCGAACTTCACCTGTTTCGGAATTGAACAAGCCTCTCAAAACACCCGCATCGCCTTTGGAGAAACAGACTGCAGGTGAGTCGCCAGGCTGGAATCTCAGACTTCCATCGGTTTCAGAGGTAGTCGGACTATTCATGCCTCACCCTGATGCTGCAGAACCAGTCTCAGAGGAAGCAATCCAGCAGCAATCCGATATGGATAAAGAAGCATTCCTCGAAAGTGATGAATTCATAACAGCAGTCCAGAGCATAGTTACAGACTACCTTGACAGGGGGATCGAAAGATGACCCTGACAAAATCCCAGGATTTTGAGTTTAAAGTATATATTCGACCAACAGGACTGGGCACAGGAACATACGATCACTGGCTTCTCAGGGGCGCTTCAGTGGAAATCGAGCGCAGCCTGTTCGAAGGCGATATTCTGACCATAACAAGCACCAGGAAGAACCAGGATGTTCAGATCGATAAAGTGCGACCTGTCAGGTTTTATTGGAAAGGAACAAAACTATTCGACGGCTGCATCAGGGCGCCCAAATATGATAACAGGCAGAATAAATATCGTGACCTTGTCACCACAGCTTACGGCTGGGAGAAAGAACTTGCAGCCATCAGGCTTGACCTCGTTACGCCAGAAGGAGTGCAGTACACCGGAAAATCCATAGACTTCATTCTCTCAGATCTTGCCAGGATCGCAAATGACATGGGCATGACCAAGAAAGCAACATATGTTTATGATAAGACAAAGCTGCCATATTACGATTCAGAAGTCTTCGGGACTGAGATCACAAGAACGTATGGCGATACCATCTGGTCTGCCCTGACTGACCTGACAAAAGAACTGGATATCGCTGAAACCTATCATATTGGAGAGTGGACTGTCAGGGTGGATGCACTTCAATCAGACTTTAATATCTATATAATCCCGATGATGGTCAACACTGACATAGCATCCATCCGGAAATTCAAGGACAATATGCTGACCACTCCAAAAAGTATCCGCAGGGACTATACAAGACTTCTTAACTTCATGGTTGTTCGAGGAGCTGGAACACTGGTCAATGAACGGTTCAAACCCACCCTGATCCTTACTGAAAAGGATATAGCAACGAACCTTGAAGAATTTTATGCCGATTCTCAGCCCTCCCCTATACGGTCTTATCTGAGGGTTACGATCACCAATCCCACAGATTCGGATCGGGGAGGATTCGTTACCATAAACGGCGGCGACGGGAACATGCACGAGCTTACTGAAAGCTTTTTCCTGTGGGTGAAAGCCGGACAGGCGCAGGTGCATTATACCAACAACAGGTACGGAACTCTATCAGGAGCCTCATTAAAAGCGTTCGTTATTCAGGGGTGGGCAGGATGCAAGATCCAGGTAGAAGAAGCCACATATTCTGTGGGAGGACGCAGTATCAATGATGTAGGTGTGCGCGGCAAGACTATCAGGAACATCAATTTCGATACTCAGGCTAAAGTTGATTCTTACGGTGCACAGCTGGTAAGGATGTACCATGCGCCCCTTGTTTACATAGATACAGTGATCAAACCAGAATACTCCAATGCGGAAGAACTCATGGGCAAAACGATAACCCTATTTGATAATTTTCAGAATGATTTTGCAGATTTCACATGCATAAAACAAAGATACTTTTTCGAAGGACCTCAGGTATCTGAGTCCATTACCGCTATGAAATACAACTATGACTGGGAGTACCGTGAGTGATATGATAAGGAGGTACAGTGGAATCATTTACCAATGAACAGCAGACTATTCTTGAAAAGGCGATCTGGAAATTCCTGGAGGAGAACAGGGAACTTGTGCTCAGGCGGTTGCTCGGGATAGACAAGCTGGAGCTGTCGGCGCCGAATGAGATTACCATTGTTGTGAATGCCACAGGGAAAGTGGTTGTCAAAAGGCAATAAAAGGTGAAAACTGATGGAAAACCTGAGCATTGGATAACAGCATTAATTAAGATTATTCAAGAGTGATTTGGTGAAGATTACTTCAAATCACTTCACCGAGTTTATTGAGATTTACTTGGGCAGTTTGTCATAAATTTCCTTACTCTGTCTGTTAGATGAAAATGTATTGGATTATCAGATGGCAATTCATTGCCAGGATAAATCGATTCTGACCTGTCGATGAATGCGGAAAAGGAAATCCGAAAGCCTGCAAAGTGGCATGCGATGAAGTATCGAGGAGTTCTGTCCTCCAAAACCAACATCTTCTTGGCGCAAATTCCCTGACCCTAAATCAGAGACCAGAGCTGTGAAAGAAGCGTTGAAGAAAGCCGGTATAGAGGCTGAGGTGGCACATGGAAGAGGCACAGCATGGGGCTGGCTTGAGATCAATATAGGTGATCCCAGAATGCGCAATGGATTGAAGCCGCCGCCGTTTGAGTATCAATATACAGAGGAAGAGCAGGCGCTGCATAATAAGGTGCTGAAGATAGCCCAGGAGGTCACAGGAAGGCATGGAGATTATGACGGCAATATCAGTCTGCTGGCGCAGGAGTGGAGAAAGAAATCGAAGCATGAAGATAAGGCTGAAAAAGAGAAAGTGAGCACGGAGGGAGCAACGGTTCGCCCGGTCAAGATAACTCCAGAGGTTCAGATAGCAATCCCTGAGGTAAAAGTCCCAGCAACATGACCAGAGCCGGAAGCTAAACCGCATGTGCATGCAAAGCCGGATGTATATACAAGAAAACATAAGCGGGCGGCAAAAAATCCCGATATCGTCTATACTGAATACGGCAGGACTTTTGTTAAAAAGGCAAAGAGCGGCACGATAAGGCTCACTGATGCGGATATGAAAGCTGATGCTATCTATATTTCGTATTGAGGTTGAACTATGCAGGAAAATATCAGACCAGTAATGGCACCGTGAAGCAGACCTTCATTGCAGCATGTGTTCATTCCGTTGAAGATCAGGGAATATTTTGATTTGAAGGTAGGGGAATTGCTGAAGTTTGATGTGGTGGAGAGTAAAATCGTTATTAAGATAGTGAAAAAGGAATAAGATGGTCATCATCCCATTGAAATAAAGTTATTCCTATTTTTCGATTTGAAGCTATCATAAGTGGGGAAAAATGGTTTTCATTTTTATCAGAAATTTTTCAATAATGAGTATAATTATTATTTTTATGATCATCGAAAAATAAAAGACAAAATTTATATACAATCTACGATTGATAAACGTGACAATATGGAGCCATGCTGCAAGGCAATGGGCTGTAAATTATGGAGGTATGGAAAAAATGGTATCTAATAATACTCACATGCAAAGAGGGCGTGCCCTCAGGATAGTTGTTGGAACATTATTAATATTTTTAGCACTTGGGGGGGGGGGCGAGCGCTCTTTCAGGTGGAACATTAGCGTTTGTCTCAGATAGAAGTGGAACTGACAATATCTGGACAATTAATTCAGACGGTACAGGATTAACTCAACTGACCTCTGATGGAGTTGGTTATAATTTTCAACCTGACTGGTCACCGGATGGCACAAAGATAATATGGGAGATAGCCGATGGAAGAGGCAATGATTATATATGGAAAATGAATACAGATGGAAGTGGAAAAACCAAATTAATGACCAGTGTTGGAAACAGGCCTTCTTGGTCACCTGATGGAACAAAAATCATATTCAGATCACAGCGCACGAATTATAATGGATGGTTTTATGAGTATGTAATGAATTCCGATGGGACAGGTCAAACTCTCCTCGGAAGCGAAGGGACTGAATGTGACCAGGACTGGTCACCCGATTCACAGAAAATAGTATATGCAATGGCTGGTTATGCTGGTTTGCCTAGTGATATTTATGTTATGAATATAGATGGAACTCAAAAGGTGAAAATAGCATCTGGTAAAATATTCTGCAATTCGAACTCATGGTCACCAGACGGTACCAAAATTGCCTATTCATCAGAAGAAACGGGTAATAGAGAGATTTTCGTAATAAATCCAGATGGTACTGGAAAAACCCAATTAACTAATAATCCTTTTCAGGATGATTTTAGGCCAGACCTTAGCTCTTTTGTTCCAAGAAAGACATGGTCACCTGATAGCCAGAAAATAGTATTTGTATCAAATAGAAATGGTAATTGGGATATTTATTCAATAAAAAGAGATGGTAGTGGTATAACTCAATTGACGAATGATGCTGCGAAAGAATATGCCGCTCAGTGGTCACCCGATGGCACTAAGATCGCTTATATTTCAGATAAAAGTGGAAAAAATGCTATCTGGGTAATGAATTCTGATGGCAGCAATCAGGCGCAAGTAACCGATAATGTTGGAAATGTAAACTCTTTGGTTTGGTCGCCTATAGCAACACCCACACCATCGCCTCATCCAGATTTAATAGTATCTTCTGTTAAGCCGATTCAAGTGGTTTATGATTCTAATATAAATGGTGATGATAGGATTGATTTAGTCGCTGGGAAATCAACGGCAGTTCTGACTAATATTGTAATCGAGAACAGTGAATTGTTGAACGGAGATGCTACAGTTGATATTCGTTTATATCTTGATGGAAATGTCATCAATACAATCACTAAAACTGTCAATCAATTGAAGAGCAAAGGACAAGTAGAGTTTTACTTTACACCTACTATTTCAGGAGATCATGATATTCATGTTAAGGTAGATCCTGATGGAAAAATTGAAGAATCCAAAGAAGACAACAATGAAAAGACCTCAAAAATCACAGTCAAAGATACAAATGGTTTATATTTGGTTTACATACCAGTTGATCGTACTGATTTTCATACAGGATATGGGCCATTAAATATGATTAGCTTTTCGGAAACGGTTGGAAAGAGTGGCGAATTTATTAGTGCAACATATCCAATCGCAGGAGATAAATTTATTAATCAACCAACATCCACAAAATATTATGGCGATTCTATTCCATGTTATAAGGTTGGACAAAAAGAAACTTGTATAGGAATAATAGATGATTTGATAAGTGTATCGCTATTGGGGGAAAAGTCAACTGAATCAAAAGCAGACCGTTCAGTTGGAATTGTTCCAAATGATTATTTCACCTATCATAATTTAGCAGGTACTACTGGTGTTATGTATTCAAGTATACCAGGAGGTGTACTAGTCGAAGAAGGTAATTGGGCGGTCACAGCACATGAAATTGGACATACATATAAATTACACTTAAATCCAGAGGAATATACATCAAGCCCGCCAGGAAATACAGCGAGTGGCTTTTGGGCAGCTAAACAGAAGGAAATTTTAAATGGAATTTGTTTCATGGGTTTTTCTGGTAATAAATATAGTTTTGATTATAGCCCAGGGAAGCCAGAATGGATAGATAATGAAGATTATAAACATCTATTTGAACAATTTAGAGTCAATAAAGCTGATCCAGAAATCCTATTAGTAAATGGTATTTTGTATAAAGATGGTACTATGGAACTGGGAAGCTGGTATCGCTTAGAAAGTGGAATAGTTGACAATGTCATTCCTGGAGATTATTCAATCCAAATTTTAGATAAAAACGGACAAATAATAAGCGATACTAATTTTGATATGCCATTTATGATGAATGTTGATCCTTTAGGATATGTAGAAACTGATGTTACAGGATTTTCTTTTGCAATTCCTTATCCAGAGGGTGCTTCAAAAGTGATATTAAAACATAATGAACAAGTATTAACAGAGATCGATCCGAATACGAAATTACTTCATGATGCTATTGATGCAATACCAGATTATGGATTTATTAAAAATCCTAAACAAAATAGAAACGCTCTTCAAAATAAGGTTGATGAGGTTGAAGTAAAAATTAACGAAGGTAATATTTTAGACGCAAGGAATAAGTTAAAATTTGATATAAGAGATAAATTAGAAAAATGGTTGGTCAATGACTATCAAAAGGAAACTCCATTGCAATATTCCAAAACTGAGATTCTTAATTTGGTGGATGAAATTATAAATAGATTGAATCCATAATAAATTAAAAACGATAAAATAATAACTTGCTATGAAATACGATTGCATCTAAATTTGATGCAATCTTTCTTTTTTTATATAAATTCTATATTCAATTCAAACTCACGATATCGTTAATATGAAAAGTTCGTATTTGATTCATAATCAAATCATAAAACCATTAGCAAAAAATAATTTGAGACTTCTCACTATACTACATGCTTTTCGCATTCATAATTCCGAAACAACAAAACTGGACTTTCTTTCTTCTAATCCTGTTTTTACTTTTCATTCCTGAATTTTTCTCCATGTTATAACTACCCTCCCGACCAATACTGATTTAAAAAAATCATCGGAGGTTCAAGAATGGTAATGGAAGAATTATTGCTGGTAAATCCAGAAGATGCCGAACCAAGAAGGCATCGCAGAAAGGCAAAATTTTTGCAGATCATCTTTCCAAAACCTGTTCGCAGGATAAGGGCAAACCCGGAATACCCTGAGACAGCTGACAAGAAAGGAAAAACCCTCATCGGCAGGTTCACAGGAAAGCATGTCGCAGGGGCACTCGGAGGCGCTGCGGCCACAATAGCCAAGGCTGCAGGCCTGAAGGACTGGGGAGATGTAATCGGAAGCGGTGCTGTTGCGATAGGTGGAGGCTTTGCCATAAAGCAGGTGGATGAAGGCGCTGGAGAAGCCTTCGTACTCACAGGTCTTGGTGTGACAGGTCTTAAGGCCGTAACCCAGTTGATAAGAACCGCAAAAGGCGCCACCGGAAAAAAGAAGACACGAGTCAGGAGAAGCCTTGGAGAGGACGAGATCCTGGGTATAGATGACCTTGGGGAGGAAGAACTCCTGGGTGCTGAAGAAGACCTGCTCGGAGATATCTTTGGAGAAGCTGATGAACTGCTCGATGTCGGAAATATCGCCGACTTTGGGGAAGAAGTGATCGATACATAAGGAGGTAAAGAAATGACTTTCTTTTGTCCATTGAGAAATAAAAAAGCATTTGAGATCTTTGATAAGATCCAAAATGCAGCACTGCAGGAAGCAAAGCAGGTCGGAGAGAGGCAGAAGCTCAAGATGCGTGTGGAGATCCTGAGACCAGTTCACCTTGGCTTGACAGCTTACAAGCACGGCACAGGCACAAAGAAATATCCAAAAGCTTTATTCAAGTAAAGATTTTAAAATATCTAATGGTCATTGGAGAAATAACATCGAGCCAGCAGGATATAATGTTCGTTCAGGTTAGGGTGGAAGATTCTGCTTTCATAGAAACTCACAACGGCATAGTAAAGGTGAACTATTATATCAGCAACTCGATCGGTCAGAAATTCTCAACAGCCCGCTGGATGGGAAGGATAAAAATAAAGATCGGAACCGTCAACGAATCAAGCAGGTTGCGACTTTCCTTATGGGATTCGCCAGTAAAGACAAAGCTCTTTTTTGAGAACGAATTTCAATTGAACCCAGGGGGTGCGGTTTTGCATCTTTCTTTTAACCCTCTCCCTGCAGGAGATTATTACTGGGAACTGGAAAGACTTTCAGGTTCAGTTGGAGTCAGCGTGGTCACAGACAGTACGCTTCATAATGCATACACCGACGGAAATTCCACAACTGCCTTTGATGTTGATAGCAAGATCATGTACGTAACAGATGCAGAAGTGGAGCGCCCTGTGGCAGTGGTCGGAGATCCGATTGATTCAGGGATAACCACTATCAACGGAGGTTCAGAGCTTGGAAAGATAATGGTTGGAACGGTTGAAAAGAACATCTCAAGACAGGGAGATCCGCTTTCAAACGGCGGTCAAATACTCACAGGATGCTGGTTTTTCGAAATGGAAGATTGAAACGGAGGATACAGAAATGGCAAAGACAGATGAAGATTTATTGCAGGATTTGAAAGATGCGACTATATTCGTGGAAGAACAAGCCGCACCAAAAACATATAAAAAAGTGATAATTGTTCTGACAGATCCACTCAACAGCGGACGAATTTGTGATTATGCAAGAGTAATAAAGAGGTTATAATATGGTCGGATATATGACCGGAACGAAAAACGTCCATGATTTGATAGACGATATTGCAAATACTCTTATTGCATCACCTGGAGGTTACTGGACGAACAATGACGCTACCTGGAACACAAATACCAGAACTGAAGGGACAAATTTAAGCAGACGCTCTCTTAAATATTTAAAAGGCTCAGAAACATGGTATTTCTCAATGGAAGTCATAAACGCAAATACGAATATTTACAGGAGTTGCGGGAACAATGCGTATTATTACGCAAAGGGTATAAGGTTTGCATTCTCCCAGACCTGGACGCCAACGACCGGATATCCAGCGCCGCCAAACTCCCAGACATCTTTGGTTTATATTTTAGTTGGAAACGGCAGTAACGGAGGGTGTACTGATATCCTGAATATGCAGGTCACTTATTATATGTGGATCGATGAAACCGGATTCGTGATCATGGGTCGACCTGAACCCACATCTGATCCGAATGAAAATTCTTTTATCGTGGTTGTCGAACACTCTGATACCAAAGAATATACTGACGGCTATCCGAACGTGTATCTATTCAGTCAAACAAATATATGGCCAACCCTTCATGATGGTTCAAGTTATAATGGTGGAGAACTCTCTCAACTTCACCGCTCGATATTAAGACCATGGGCGTATGTGTGGCCGAATAATGGGGGCTGCTGGTCAGGAACATACCCTTACAGTTATGGCATCAGCTATTATGTGACGTGTGGTTATTGGGGATATAAAAGTCTGGGTAACGGCAAAGTGTATTATGTCAAACCCGTTATTAACAATGAGGCAAATGCCGTTACTCCAATCTTCCAATCAGAATTATTCTTCCCATGGAACGAAGGCGTTGGACTCATTGATGGTGACGTCATAGCACTGGAAGGGACATCGAAGAAATTTTTATGTAAATCATTGGATAGCCCGGATTCCACAAATCGTCTGAACTTTGCAATAAGGTATGTGTAGGTGGATCATGCAGCAAGAAAAATTCGCAATGTTTGAAGGAAAGCTCATTGGAAACATTTATGATAAAAAAAGAGACGCGCAAATAAAAGAAGAAAATGACAAACAGCAGGACATGAAATATGGTAAATGAAGAAGATGTATTAGCAATCCTCAGAAGTGATGAAACGAATTACCAGACCGAAGAAAACCTTAATTCTGCATTTCCTTATAAAAAGCTGGTTCTCAAAGTGTTCTCTGACCTTGAAATAACAAGCGAGGAATACGAAAAAACCATAAAGAGAACTTGGGGCGAGTGATATGGGATATTTTACAGGTACGAAAAACATTTATGATATCCTGGATGACATCTGTTCAACTCTTATTGCATCATCTGGTGGTTACTGGACAAATGGTGATGCAACGTGGACGACTGCCGATAGGACACTTGCCAATAATGGAAAACGATGTTTAAAATACATCAACGGCAGCGAATATTGGTGGCTGGCCATGACAGTTGTAAATACCACAAGCGGATGGAATCACGCATATTATACAAATCATAACGGATATTGGTATTATGGTAAAGGAATCCAATTTGTAATGTCACAATCATGGGAAGTTACCCACACTTTTCCAGCAAACAGTTTTTCCAGTTTCGTCCCTCTTATTATGCACCTGAATGGGGGGGTTTCAACTGACATGGCATCTCACCAACTTACTTATTACATGTGGATAGATGAAACTGGCATCTGCATGATATGTAAAGGTGAACCGACCGGGGAGAACACTCAACCTGCAACATTAGTCGGATGGGAAAGAATCGAAACAAAAGAATATACTGACGGGTATCCGAATGTGATCTGGTATTCCATTAATAATATTAGAAATTTATATGATGGAGAACATAGAAGTATAAATGATAAATGTCAGCATCGATCAGTTATGCGACCATGGGCTTATACATATCCTGATATGACATCAACCTCACACTTTGATTTCGGATTTTCGGGATGGGGTACACCTTCAACCAGTGGAGATCAAGGAAGATCATCATTCAAAAGTCATGGAAATGGTAAAGTGTATTATATGAAACCTGTCGCCCATAATCATGCAGGATGGCAAAAACCAATATTCCAAACCGAAATGTGTTTTGCATGGAATGAGAACGAAGGACTGATAGATGGTGATGTAATAGCCCTGGAGGGAACTTCTAAGAAATTCTTAGTCAAAGCATTGGATAGCGCAGATACTACAGGCCGACTAAATTATGCACTACGATATGTCTAATTTAATGTTGGAATTATAAATGGCGTTTGACACGGTTGTTTTTGGGTCATATATAAAAGGGACTGGATTTACGGATGGGGCTTCTATAGAAACAGGCGGACTTCGATGCTTTATCAAACCTACTTCAAATATCGGCAATGCGCCGTTTGATACGACCATCACATACTACGACCAGTTTGGCCAGGGTCCAAAGACCACTCTTGTTTCAACGTCGGTTGCAGCTAATACTCCGTCAGGTGCACACATAGAAATAATATTAAATGCCGGAGATACAGGCATAAGGGATTTAGTGTCTTGCTCAATAGTGGGTGGAACTAATGGAGATAGATTTAACCTCGAATCCTGGAATGAAGGAATCGGTAAATTCTTTGAACCCTCCTATAAAGACAATCCCAGAGTACCCCGTGGAGATCTTGACCCATGGGAAAATAGAGAGCCACAGCGATATGTATCGCTCTTGAACAGATATTCAAACCTGGGAGAACATAGGGATCATTTAACCGGAGTGAATGTCGCAAGAGTTGAAAATTCTGCCACTGATCACGACTATATCCTGACAACTGGAATAACAGAACCAGCCTATGAAACAGGTGCAAACGGCGGTAATATTAATGGCTTTGGATTCGGGTATGGTGCACCAAGAACTTTCATAACACAAAGCAGCGGTACAAAAAGATTGCTCGCGGAATGCATTAACGGTTCAGCGTGGACTGCCGTTGATGCCAGTGAATTTGCAGTCAGATGGAAATGATATTGGGATAATGGCGCAGGTTCGTATATTGATAAGGGGTATTACAAAATAGAATATGATCTTGCGTTTTATAGAGGGTCACTTAACCTCATCCATGAATTCCGTGGAAAAGACGGGACTATTCGCTATACACGAAACACGAACTCTGGTGGCTGGGTCTCCCCGACCAGCGTATATGCGAAATGTGGAGAAGATACCCTGTACGTTGCGAACAATTCAAGAGATGGAAACATTACAACCTACTGGTCTCACTCATCAAACGATCATGCACACTGGGTAACCTATGATCTGGGGGCAATCAAGCGAATAGGAGCAATTCGTATTTACAGGACTGGAATCAGCGCAGCAGATATGAGGATGATCATTTTAGTTTCAACGACCGATCCAGCAAATCCGCTTACATCGGTTTTTGATGATACCCTAACAAGTTCGATGGGATGGCACGAATACGCATGGAACGAACCAAATCTGGATGCTGTAATAGATGCCAGATATGTTCGAATCTACTTCCAGAATTTAGATGGTGGGGAAAATCCGAACCTCAATGATATTGCAGATGTCCAGTTCAAGACTTATGAGAAGATCACGATCATTAACCCGGACCTCGCTTTTGAGATGCTGATGAGGTGTGGTACAACTGGAACGTCCGCTGGAACTGAGTGGATCGATATCAGGAACATAAAAATATATTCATACTTAAATTATGGAACTGTGGAAGTGGACGCTTGGGATTTTTTACCCTACCTTGATCCTGAGTGGTATGATTTTGCGAACTCTTATGATCTAAATAGATTAACACAATCGGCAAAATATACTCATTTGCAAGTCGGTTCAGTGGATGGGGCGGGAGGGACACAGGTTCACACTCAACTAAAATTCAGTGATGATAATGTAAATTGGACGGACTATACCGGAAGTGATGGAACGAATGCAACCGAATATACATCCGGGAACTATAAATTTGACCCAATAGTCATGCCAGTGGGTTTTTCCGGTGTTGGCAAATATTATACGTGGAAGGTACAGCTTGAAAGTGATGGGCGTTATACTCCAACATTCAAAGATATTGGGATATGGGTAAAGGTGTGGGGATATTATAGTTTATATGATCTCAAAAAGATGAACAATAATTGGCTATCCCATTCAGATCCGAAAATATATTCCAGCCAAAATCCAGCTGCACCAACACATATAAGGGGATGTTCACGGGACTCTGATGGTTATCCTTCCGCAAATCCAAACTGCCCGAACAAGGGGTATATTTTAACAGACAGCTCACCTCTCCATGCGCATTTGAATGGAGCAATAAACGGGTCACAGACAATACTTGTATATAAAGATCCGTGGCCGGAACTGGATATTTTTGTTGCAGGAACGACATTATTGATCGACGATGAAATAATGTGGATTTCAGCTGTCGAGAGAATAACCAAAACACTGACAGTTATTCGTGGGTATAAATCCGGTGAACCTTATTTCTGGCCGAATGCAGCAGAGCATAGCGATAATGCAATCATTTACATTACCTGGAATTATCATCCAGTAAAAATGTTTTCAACGCTGAAAGAGGCGTTTGCCAGACATTCAGATGGTTATTCATTTGAAACCGATTCTAATAGCTGGCCTCCGGGGTATCCCGCAGGTGGCTTTTACCCGGATGGACAGCCAGTTCTCGCAAGTTTGCATGGTTCGATAACCGCAAATCAAACGTCCATCCAGTATTCAAATGAAGTTGAGAAGGACAATTTTACTGCTGGTCAGATGTTGCTCATTGATGACGAAATAATGTTGATCACTGCAGTAAATCATTCGACCAATACACTGACCGTGACAAGAGGTTATCTTTCGGGTTCGCCGTATTACTGGCCGCCAGCTTCCACTCATACGGGCGGTTCAATAATTCATCGACCAAACCATATATCGTGTCCTTTAAAGCAAATACTTATTCCTACAAGCTGGTTAGAAAGCATAGTCGGGCAGGTTGTATCAGGGTATGTTAGAGATCAGAACGAAAACTTAATTTTGAACGGTATTAAGATAGTAATCTCATCAAGTTCAACATCAGGGGTCGACCAGATGAATACAGTCAATCCGACAACGGCCTTTTATCAGGTATTCGTAAAGAATGCAAAATACGATAATCGCTATCTACTTGTCAATCAGGAGGGGAAAACCTTTGATCTGGCGTATTCAGCATACGGATTGCCTGAAATAATCGATGGCACAATAAAAGTCCCATCTCCGCAGGATCTGCATTTCTGGAAGCCCAACCAAATCTGCGGGAAAAGCGTTGCTTATGTCGGATCACTTGTCTCTTATTAATTCTTCTATCTTTTCAAGAGGAATTTTATCGAAAGGCGAAAGGCTGACCACAGCGAAGGGTAAGGGCAGACCTGACCCTGAGAGGATTCGCACACGTTGGAAAGATAGAGTGACGAAGCCCATACTCCTTCGCTTATCCGAGCATTGCATAAGTTCATGTGTTATTGGACGGGAGCGCTTCCTTCCATAAACCCGAACTACTGCTGCCTTAAGAGTATTCATTTGCAGGATTGAATGGAACGATTCAGCAGCAGTATAAACAAAAAAAGAAATCGTTGCATGCAAACCTGACACAGAGATGTGGATGCATCAGACATTTCGAACTGGAAGATGAGATTGAATCAATTTTACTTCCAGATAACATTGAAAGAGGTTTAACAATGAAAGAAGATACAGAAGTTTGCACTTTTTGTGGCGCCAGCGTAAAGTTCGGAAGGGGTAATTTCGTAAATCGAGTGCCTGACGTTAACGAATACGAAACAAAGCTTGAACAGAAAAAGCCATTCCCGCATGGACAGTTCCTTTGTGCCATATGCGATGAAAAAGACAGTGCCAGAAGAGATTCTGAGAGTGTGTGAATATAGTGAGGACATGGGACATTGAGAAGAACATCCCTATCTGGGAGGCGCATTGCAAAGGAACATTTCCAAGAGAGTTCGCATATAAGCCGCTGCCTGGTGAATCTCCTTTAAACCTTGTGAGGATACACCGGGTAAGGAACGTTGAGGCTCTTGCCGGACTTGTGGGCGCGTATCGTAACAGGCAGGGATTTTATGTATCAGTCTATCCGTTTGTGCATGAACGCGGTTCCGGAAAATTGGACTATGAGACTGCCATTATTGATAGAATTTATCTGGATTTTGATTCGGCAGAGAATCCTGGACTTGCTCTCAATGAAGCCAGAACAGTCGCAGATGTCCTGCAGGATGTTTCAATTGAAGTCATGTCCTATTTCTCAGGGATGAAGGGAACTGCATGCTATATTGATTTCTCACCAGCGGCCATATCTACTGAGAATAAGAAGAGGGTTCTGGGATTGTTCTGGGATATTGTTAACGAAGGCCTGGAGATGAACTGCACAGCGTTGAAGCTCAAAACGCTGGACAGAAGCAGTGTCAGAGGGGATATTGCAAGAGTCTCCCGGCTGCCCAACACCCCTCACCAGAGCGGGCTGTTCTGCATACCTCTAACAATAAGGGACATGCACAGGAACGAGAGTTATATTAGAAACCTTGCAAGGCAGCCAAGATACGATATCGATCTCAATGTCATTATCAAAGACAATATCAGGATCAATGATAAAGTCGTTCCCGACCTGCTCAGGAAGCTTGAACTCAGGGTAATAAACATGCGAAAAGAGGAAATGGAGATAAAAGAATCCAGAGCAATTCCAGTCAGGGCTTCCGCACCAGCTGTCAGGAGAGGAAAGTACATGACTGAGGAGGAAATTCGAAAAGCAAGGAGATATCCGATAGCTAACATCCTAGGTAATAAAAAGTTAATGAAATGTCCTTTCCATGATGATCAGGTGCCAAGTTTATCGGTGAATCACGAGAAGAACTTGTGGCGGTGTTTCGCTTGCGGTCGCAGTGGAAATGTGATCCAGCTTGTAATGGAGATACAGCGTATCAGCTTCACAACTGCGGTGAGATGGCTTTGTAATAGGTGAGGGGGTAATGCTTATTTCGCTACAAGTCTAATACATGTATATGGGTAAAAAAGGGATAGCACTATTGTTTATTGGCATCATAATGTCGTTTCTCGGACTATTATGGTTTCTGCAAGGCTCTGACATTGTTCATCTACAACCCATATTGTGTTTCGCAAACTGCGAACCCATCACCGGAAAGTCACCATTATGGCAAGTTATTGGAGCGATTATCTTCTTTATAGGGATTATCATTGTTGGTTCAAGCATAAGAAACGTAAATCGCAAAAATTAACAGTCGATAACAATGATTTGTATTACTCCCAGGTAAGTAATTCTTCTGGAGAATCTAAAATTTACTTCCTGAAGTATGCTTTCAAGTCCCCGGTTGATAAAAGGTAGCCAGTTGGTTGATTCGAAGGCTCTGACTAACGGAAAGGCTAATTTTGCAGCCCAGTGATTCCTTGGCTCGTTGTAATCTACTATAAGTATTTGGCCATTGGGTTTTGTCACCCGTTTCATTTCCTTTAAGACCTTAATTTCATCTTCATATGGCATATCGTGAAGTGCGAATGATATTGACGCTGCATCAAACTTATTGTTCTTGAAAGGTAAATGAGTAGCATTAGCCTGCTCAAAACTGAGGTCCGAATTTTTCGAATACTTTTTCATTGCAAGATTAAGCATTTCTGTGGACACGTCTATGCCGACTACTGAGTGACCTAACTTTGCAAGTTCATATGCAAGTGTTCCTGTGCCCGTAGCAACGTCAACTATTTTTTGATTAGGCGGAAGAACCAAACACACGGCCGCCTGTTTACGACCTAATAAAATATTCATTTGGGATCATTTTGCTTGGACACTTTATGGACGAATCGCTTCAATCCGAATTAAGTATTTCTATATGTGACCATACCATACTTCGCTCGATGCTTCTGCGTTCTTCATCAAAGAAGGATTGCGCTGGATAAAGGCAGCCGCACCAAAGACCCGATTCGCACACAAAGTCATGATGGCGTGCGAATCCATTATCCGCGCCTCATAAAAAACTCATTTTGTATGGTTCTCACATTAGAAACATACTTTAAAGTACAGATATTTGGAGGAATAGAAACACTATGCAGCAATTAAAAATCAGAGACCCAGCAGATAAAGCAGGATCCATTGAGAAAGAGACCACAATAATGGGTAAGGAGCAAACGCGAAGACGAGTATCCGCCATCGAACTTGCAGCGCAGCTTGGTATGGATTTCCCATCGAACGGGATGCCAGTTGTAATGGATGAAGAAGTCGGTCCGGTAGCAGTTCGAGCAGATGATCTTGTGAGCGCTGGTTCCAGTTTCATGACCGACTGCTCAGGTCAGATAGTAACAGTGCAGCCAATGATGGGAGGATAATCCCTTCAAATTTTGTTCATAACAGATAACAGGTGAAATCATGCAAGATAATACTGAGAGCGAAGCAGCCGTTCCCGCATCCATAAATCCATTATGGAAAGCTCCGGCTTCGGTTGCGGACACGCAAAAACCGATTGAGCTTGAGATCGCAGGTTTTGATTCCAGCTTCATCCCTTATGAGATAGAGTACGGTGTTGTCATGGACCAGCTCTCAAAGATATATAAGAGCTGGAAATCCACGATACGGGAGTATATTGCAAATGCAGAAAGCGCATGTATGTCTGCGATCAAACTTGACCCGACCTATAGACCGGAAATCAACATCACCTACAACCCTGAACAGTGCCTTCTCACCATCGAAGACAACGGCATTGGATTGTCAAAGAAGATGTTCATGGAAGTCTTCAGGTACTTCGGCAGGTCAAGGAATGCCTTCGATCCCAGCATTTCAGGCATGTTCGGTCTGGGCGCGAAGAGTTTTGTCATGCTCGTTGGCGATAAGGGGAGCATGGTGATCCATACAAGAAGCAGGGAGACTGATGAATGCTACAAGATGTACGCCAGGAAAGTGGGCTTTGACGTTCTGCCGAATGAGGACAGAGGCTACGGGACATCATTCATCTTTGTCCACGATCCTGGTTTCAATAAACTCCAGGTCATAAAAGCGATCGGCGACTATTCCCGGTATGTACGAGTTCCTGTGAATTTCAGGATAACAGGCAGCCCTGTCACCATGGACAATCCAGATTACAGTTCTTTTTCAAATAATCCGCGGCAGGTGATAATAGTACCGTCAGGATCGACCATGATATCCGGGATGTCGCCAGAGACGCTACTGGATGATAAGATCAGAGAAGCGATCCAGCGTACATACCATAGAGATCACGTAATGGAGTTCATCAAGATCAGTTATTCAACAGAGCATTACGATTTCTACGGTCTGATAGATATCGACAGATCAGAAGAATGCATGACAAGCATTCCATCCAACAACACCTCGCTGATCCTCATCAGCATGCCCACAGAAGAAACGAGCCAGGAATTGTTTGCAAAAGCCGTGGTCAGGATAAAATCAGAGACTGGACCTGACTGGCTGCCAAAACCCACACCAGACAGGGAAAGGTTCGAAGAGAAATCAAAAGAAGCATTCCTGGATAAACTTCACGCAGACCTTGTGGAACATCTGCAAACAATAACAGGAGAGGCCATATTTTACCGGGGATCTGACAGTGCTCCTGAAAAGCGTGAGTTCAGAGGTATTGGTACAATAGTATCCTACAGATCGTATTTTGATCTGACAGATGTGCAGAAGATCATCTGGAGATATATTTACTCAATGCAGGGTCTGAAAAAGCACCTGACTCAGCAGATAGAAAGCATTCTGAACCAGCTCTACCGGGAAGTCAATAACTGGGAACCTTCAGAACTCCCACGCTGGAACCGGCGCTCCCGGAGGCACAGAAATGAACTGCATTCAGCGATCGAAACAGCGCTTGAAAATAACTCCAATGTTTATCTTGCTCCTTCAAATGCAAAGAAATCAAGAACATTGAGAGAAAAAGCAAAAGCTGCAAAAGCGATGCATGGTGTTGTACTGCTCGACCTGTTCTCAAATTCACTGCCGCAGAAGCTTCTTGATGAACTGCCCATATTTCGCGATCTTTCAGAGATCAGGGTTGAATCAAAGGACAGGATGCCTGACCACGTCGTATTCCATGAGGTTGGGATAGATAAATACACAGCAGCATCAAGGAGATCCACTTCCCAGAAACACATCGAATCTATTGGAATACTTGAAAGGAACCAGGCTGTGGCGTTCAGGAGCGATGACAATATCAATGCTTATCTACGTCTGCTTGAAGAGCCTTCGCATACCTGTCCTGTTGGGTTGTTCAAGGCAACACAGGCACAGATAAAATGGCTGAAGAGTAATTCAAATATCCTTTCACTCAGTGAATATATTTCATGGGCGAAGGAACAGAAGTTTTCAACCAGCAGAGGTCCAATGAGGCTTGACCATTTGCTGGGCAGCAGCAACGCCATATTCCATTCCATCGGGGAAACCGCTGGCTCAAGGCTTCTGAACTACTTCAAGAGCCAGCCTGGAATGATCTATGTCCCTCTCTTAGGTGAGGATTATTTCATGGCTGCAGCTACGATCTATTTTTCAAAGCCAAAAGCAGACGGAAGCGTCCAGGGCCATATCGCACAGCGGGACTATATACCCAGGATATACAATTCTTCAGAACTTATTGAACACCTTCATCTGGATGGAAAAGATAGAGGAATCTGGGGAGAACAGGCTGCAGAGCGCAAAGGTCTCTGGATATATTCCCGACTTGTCCTGGGCGAGAGCAATGATATGCAGGCAGTAGATGCCATTATCGGGAGCGCGCATCTGGGCAGCCTGACGCGGATCATTGACTGCATGGTCAAACTGAGGCAGAACACAAAGCAGCACAGGAGCACAGCCTTTCATCCTGAATTGCTGGGACAGTTTTTCGCGCAGGTAGCGGCAGGTGATTAAATGGTAGAAATCCCGATCAAGGTCCTTGATGTAACACCAAACTCGATCCTGTTGCTTGAAGGTGGGAAGAAGACAAAACTCATCCCTGCCAACACATTCAACACACTGAAATATGTCATCCGAAGCTCTTTCGAAGGAATGGCTGGACAGAGCCATACGAAGATCTACCTGGGTGATAACTGCGTGATATCCCCAACAACCCAGGAATATGTATTCTGCCTTGAGCATGACGGAAACCTTGTCCACACCACACCTGATGCGGATAAACTCGTATGTGAAGCGGTCATGAAAGCTCATATCGAAAAAGATTTCAGGGCTTTCAAGACGCTTTTCAACGATCTGTACAGAAAGCGGCTGAAGAATGAATTCGTTGACCTGTTCCTCGCAGCGCTTGGGCAACGAGTAACATCTGCTGCAATGGATGGGCTGCCAGGCTATATTGTGGATAAAGCGTATTTTGTAGGACAGAACGGCTCTGCATACAGAATTGACAGGAACGATAAACTGAGGTTCCTTTGCATCGTGCCCAGGGATCACAACATCAAGCCCATGAACCTGACATATAACGGAATCATGATATCCCTTGGGCAGCAGGAGCAGATTTTCCTGAGCAAGATCATGATGCTGCTCAATAAGGAAAAGTACAAAAAAGACACAGTATTCTGGAGGCAGGTTGAACAGAGAGAAGACTGAAATGTATGATGACGAGATCCCTGAGACTATTGCCAATCCACTTCTCATGCCAGCCCTGGATTTTACTGCCTGGCTGTCCGGAAGAGGGATAGATTCAATAGGAAAACCGCCAGCCAGCCCAATCAAGAGAGCAAATCTTCTTTTTGAGCTGGCAGAAACTGGCAGGATAAGTCACTCAGAAATAGGGATTTTTCTCAGAGAGATCGGGCTGATGATACCCATCGAAGAGAATTAGAAAGAGGTGCTGGAATATGAAGAAAGAAACAGGATTAGCGGATGCAACGCAAACAAAAAGAGACGAAATGATACCCGTTATAAGAAATCATTTAAGGTATAATCTAATGATTTTATGTAGTTTTTAAAAACAATAGATATATATTCAATAATATTCGATAGAGAATGTTTCACTTAAATATTTGAGGTGGCAAATGAGAGCTTTAGACCTTATAATGATTCTATTCATAGTTATTTTGGGATTTTCAAACAATGCTCTGGCAATTGAAGAAATAACATATTCTGAAAGCAATATTATTCAACTTACACACTCTACTTCAGATAGGGATTCCTCATTTAATCCAATTTGGAGCCCAGATGGAAAAAAAATTGCTTTTGATAAAGATTTACATATATGGGTGATGAATGTTGATGGCACAAATATTCAAAATATTACCGTTCGTCATTCAGTAGCAGAACTTCCTTCATGGAGTCCCGATGGAAAAAAGATTGCATATACTGCTTTTGACACAAACCCACCATTTCAAATATGGGTAATGAATTCTGATGGTACAGATAATCTAAAACTAACAGATAAAGAAATAGAGATCACTAAAGATGATATTAATGATATAAAAAATTATTTCGAAAGTATTAAAACAATCACAATTGCTGAGGCTAAAGAAAAAGAAAAAAATTCTGCTGATACATTTTCTAAAGATATAGTAAATCTAAAGGGAATGATAAAGCAATTACAAAAAGTTGACCGTGGTTTCCTAATAACCATGAAAGATGATACGGGAGAAATTCCAATTTTTTTGCCAAATGAAAAAGTTGATATAAAAATCGATCAAAAATTTTTTGTCAGTGGAAATTTGTATTATAATGGCAGTTTTGAAAGAGGAAAAATTTATGATATATTTCTGGGTGCAGAAACTCTATTTGTGTATGATAATTATGACGTCAAACCATTTAGTATATCAAATGATTGGCCTGTATGGAACCAAGATGGGAAAAGAATAGCTTATACTAAGAGAATTGACATTGAGGGAATTCCAAAGGTAATTCAAATATGGGTAATGGGTGCTGATGGCTCCAATAAAGAAAAACTTTTTACAATGCTTGATAATTCCGGTGGATTGAGTATACATGAAAAAAGCTGGAGTCCGGATGGGAATAATATCTTATTTGAATATAATTTTGATATCTGGGTCATAAATGTAAAAACAAAAGCCGTCAAACAATTGACGGATAACAATAATCAGGGTATAGTGGAAAATTCAGCAACTTGGAGTCCGGATGGCAAAAGAGTCACATTTGCAGCAAGAAAAGAGGATAAAAATGGAACAATAGTTGAGGATGGAATCGCTATTATGAATTTTGATGGAACTGAAAGGAAATATATACTCAAGGATAATAATGGCAAATGGCAATATATAAGTTCACTAACTTGGAATCCTGATGGAAATAAAATAGCTTTTTCAGCATGGGAAAATGGTAAGAGTGATATAATTATAGCAAATTTTGGAGAATCAAACACTAGCCAATCAAAAGAGTCTAATGGATTCGAGGTAATTCTAGCAATCTTGGGACTTGGTTCTGTCACATATCTTTTAAGAAAAAAGTAATAAAATTCAATTAGATGGACTATGCACAAAAGGGCGGTACTTTTGATTTTGTTTATTGTTTTTACGTTGTTATTACCAACCCTCTCTTCTTGTGCATTTCAACCAATATTGCATGAAAAATTTGAAACTCTTGACAATAAAAATCTATCTAATTCCAATCTATCAAATTCTAATGAAGGCTTGAAAGAAGCAGTCGGATTGGCAGGAATGTCAGTATCTAAAAAAGTTACACTTGGAGGGAGTGTAAGAGAAAATCCTGCATTACAGATTCAAGTTAGAAGTTCAGAACCACATTATTGGAGAGGAATGGTATTTGATTATTATACTGGAGATGGATTTGAGGTTACTGAAACACAAAGAACCACTTATTTTCCCAAAACACAACTCCCTTATGAATCTAAGAATAGAAATGATAGATTAATTACTCAAGAATTTATAATAATTAAGCCGCAGGGTCCGATTTTATTCGCAGCTTATGAACCATCGATTGTTAGTGATTTCAAATCTATTATAGAGATGGACATAAATCAGGTTTTACATATCAATAAAGGGTTAGAAAACAATGAAACATATTCAATAACATCACACATTGCAGACTTTAATCCAGAAGATCTTAGAAAGTCTTCAGTTGATTATCCATTACAAATAAGGGACAAATACACCCAACTTACAGAAATCCCAAATAGAGTTCGAGACTTAGCAAATGAAGTTACAGCAAGCAGCAACAATCCATTCGATAAAGTAAATAATCTAAATTCATATCTCAAATCCAGTGGGAATTATCACTACAATCTAACAATAAAACCACCCCCTCCCAATAGGGATGCTGTTGATTATTTCTTGTTCGATTCTAAAGAAGGCTACTGTGTCTATTTTGCGAGCGCTATGGTTGTTATGACACGTTCAATTGGAATTCCTGCACGTTTGGTTACAGGTTATGCTGTTGGAGTCTTGAATCCAATAACAGAAACCTATGACGTGATAGGAACCGATGCACATGCATGGGTCGAAGTTTATTTTGAAGGATATGGTTGGGTAGAATTTGATCCAACTGCACCCACTCCAGGTGGATATTGCACTTCATGTCCACGTTTGAGTTTGGGAAAAAAAGACGGTGAGAGTAAAAAAGGAAACGAAAATAAAAAAGGCACTGGAGTAAGCAACGCACCTGTAATTACGAAATTACCTACGATCACTATCATAAATAGCTATCCTGAAATTGCTTACAGGGGATACCAATTCAAAATAGATGGGTATGTTTCAACATTAAATGGAAGTGGTGCAGAGAACATGGAAGTTATGATATTTGCAAATAAAACAAAATCAACTCCGGGAAAACTAATTGGAACAAGTAAAACAGATTCAAAAGGAGTTTTTATTGCCAATATTAACCTTCCATTAGAATTTCAACTGGATACCTACAATATTATAGCCAAATCAATTGAAAATAGCAAATACTTTGGTTCGGATAGCGATCCAAAAATTGTTGTCAAATCAAAGACGGTTTTGACATTGAATTTGAAATATGAAGAAAATATTTTGAAAATAGATGGTTCATTGACGGATGATTCTGGGAAACCCATTGCAGACAATTCAGTTAGAATATTCATTAATGATGATTTAAAACATACTCCACTAACAGACAAAAACGGAAGATACTCCATTGAACTCAATATTGCACCAGGAGAGTATGATGTTAAAGTGGATTTTTCTGAAACAAATCGATATGGTACATCATCCATAATTCAACACATAGATACGGTTAAAAAAAATGTAGTTATTACCTTATCGGCAAATCCTGAATATTTAGATCGAAATACAACATTGAATATTATTGTTAGAATTGAGAGCCAAAATATGACTATGGATAAGGCTGTTTTGTTGATAACTGACCTTGATAAAAAAATAGGAGAATATTTAACAAATGAAAATGGTACAATTTCCATTATATATAAATTCCCTTTAAATACAACTCTTGGGACACATATATTAACAGCAGAATTTAATGGGGATTTAACCCATAATAAAGCAGCATCAACGGCCAATGTTTTTTTGTATTCCAATACCCTTATCACTCTTTTTTCCGATGAACAAAAAGTGGACTCGGATGGCCTCTTTAAAATCAACGGAACGCTTTCTACCGATGATTTCTATCCAATAGGAAGTAAACCAATAAATATTGCTGTGGGAGAAAGGATCATTGGCACTGTAACTACAAATGAACTTGGAGAATATAGTACATCGATAAGTGCATCAGAACTTGGGTCTGGAAAATTTATTGTACAGACACGGTTTAACTCTGATTCACAATTATATAAATCATCAAGTTCAGAAAAAATAGAGGTTGAAGTTGCTTTAGGTTTATTTTGGTATCTGTTCAGTGGTGTTATTGCATCAGTTCTTTTAATCGGAATTGTTTATCATAAATATGGATTAAAGAAGAGTGAAAATAGACAAACCCAAATTATAACAAATCAAAAATATCAACCTAAACCTACGACTGCACTGAATCCTAAAGAATGTGTAATAGCTTGTTATAACTCGGCTACTAAGAATTTAGGAAACATTGGTATCAACAAAAACCGTGAACAGACTCATTGGGAATTTTTCCAAACAGTTGCAAATATAAGATGTTCTATTTCAACAAACCTGAAAACTCTAACCCAACTGTATGAAGAAGCTTACTATAGTAAGCACGTTATCGAAGAAAAACACGCATCTCAAGCCAAAACTTTGTATAGTGAGATAAGAGAAAATGTTGAGAAACGATAAACAAGTCTGGATAAGTTGTATTTTGATCATATTGATTCTGTTGCCAGTCTCAAAAGCAGAATCAGATATTCTGTTATATGAAGATTTTTCAAATGATAAAAACTGGACTGCAGTTTCTGGAATCTGGAAAAGTCTAAATGGAGAATATATGCAAACAAGCAGTGTATATCCATCTCTTTCTTTTGCGGGAGATAACAACTGGGATGATTATACTTGCGAGGCTAAAGTAAAATTTAAATCAATGGGAGGAACAGGACTTGTTTTTCGTGCAAAAAATGAAAAACAATATTATGTTGCTTATATATATTATACAAGAGAAGCGGAATCCATGTCCTTAGTTAAGCATAATGGACCTGGAGTTTCAGATCGCAGCACGGTTGCTGTATCTAAAATACCACTGAGTTTAAACAAATGGTATACACTGAAAGTAATGGTTAAAGGCAACTCAATAAAAATTTTTTTGGATAATATTTTAACAATAGATACTGAAGACGACACCTATTCTAATGGAAAAGCAGGTCTTTATAGCTGGGGTACTGATGTAAACTTTGATGATGTTAAAGTATATTCGGGATATTCACTCCCACAACCTGCAGCCTCTCAAAAAGCAGTTTCAACCTTAACTATCCCATCAACCACCTTGCAACCAATCAATCAGAAAGATATTGTGAATGAACTCCCAATTTCTCCATATGAGTATAAAGTATCGCAAGATTATGGTTTAGATAATAATAATTGGAATGGCGCCTCTAAAATATATGAAATCACAAAAGTAATGGGATACTCTACTAAAACTGTGGATTCTTATACATACAATTGGGGAAACAGTATTTTAGTAATATTGTATCCAGATTTTGGAATAAATCCTTCAGAATTATATAATTATGTTGAAAACGGTGGTAATGTCTTAATAGCAGATGATTTTGGATATGGGAATTATGTATTGAACAACTTTCCAATATCTTTTGGATATGGAGAGATAAATAATGAAAAATATAATTATGACGGGAAAAGTTTTGCACCCATAATTAACAATTTTGGAAAACAACTAACCTCAAGACAAGTATCGATTGTAGTTACGAATCATCCAACTTATCTCATTTCAATACCAAACCAACAAGATTTAGGGTATTTTCCAGAAGGGAGCTATATAGATAAAAATTTTAATGGTGTAAGGGATTCTGATGAATTAGAAGAATCCCTGTTATTTGCCAAGACATTCAATATTGGAAAGGGAAGGATTGCAGTTCTATCTGATCCCAGTATTTTTACAAATGGTATGCTTGAGATAAACGACAATAAAGCATTTTATGAAAGCGTCATAACCTGGTTATCAAGTGGTAGCAAATCTTATATGATTTTTTTTGAAAAGAGATTAGAAAGTATTCCAAAATGGAAGCTATCAAAGGCTGAAAAACAATTAAATAAGACAGATAATAATTTATTAGAGGCAGAAACGCAGTTTAATGCAGGTGAATCTAAACAGTGTCTGGATTCAATCGCAAAAGCGAAGGATGGGATTAATGATATTAAAGACAATCTCTACGGAAAAGAAGGCAAAGAAAGGGCCAAAAGTGAGATTGAAAAAGCTTTGAAAGATATTGAAAATTTAAAGCAAGAAATAAACGACTCTAAAAAAAGTGGTTTTAACACGATTGAAGCTGAACGGCATTTGAATTCTGCAAAAGAAAAAATAAAAAATGCAGTATCAAGCTATTCAAAGGGTGATTATTTTAGTGCCCTCAAGAATACCAAAGAAGGAGAAGATGAAATCTCAAAAGCAAGGGATTTATTGTTTGAAAAAAATAGCAAACCTAGAGCCAAAATCGAACTGTCAAGTGCTCAAAAGGACTTTGGAAAAATTAAGGACGAATTAAATGGAATAAAAATCAATGACAAAGAAAGAGAAGAAGAAAACAGATCGTGTGACTTACTTAATCCCTTGTTTACGCTTCAAACATGGCTTCTATTATTAATGGCCTTAGCTACTTTATTTATAGGAGAAAAATATGTACCATCAGTGGGTACATTTTTCAAAAGAAGTGGCTCGACATCAAGATACATGCACTCTATGGAAAAAACAACATCTTTTGATATGTATAACGAGCCTGCAATTATAATGGGCCAAGAATTCAAAGACATATTTTACAAAAACATAGGGGCGGTGCATGAAATGCCAATAAAGGAAGTGGTGAAATTAGCCCGTAATAAATATCCCGGAATTAAAAAACGCAGGCTAAATAAAACGCTCAAGACCATCCAAAAAATAGAGCCTAAAGAGGCTAACATATACGCCGCTAAATTCAATGGAAAAGAAATGGAAAAGCTATATTCCGATATATATGCGATATTAAATGAAATTAAGGAGGTAGAATCTTTTGAAAACAGAAAGTATAGACAGTAATATGCTTAAAGAAGTACGGTCAATTTATGGCATGATATTGGTTGAGATGCAGAAAACCGTGGTGGGAAAGCAAAATGTTATAGAGGATTTAATGATATCCTTGCTGGCTGGAGGGCATGTTCTTCTTGAAGGAGTACCAGGAATAGCAAAAACTGCGATGATAAAGGCATTCTCAAAGACACTTGGTTGCGACTATAAAAGAATTCAGTTTACTCCTGATTTGCTTCCGGCAGATATAACCGGAACATTGATATATAAATCACACTCGTCTGAGTTTGTTCTAAGAAAAGGTCCCATTTTTACAAACATATTGTTGGCAGATGAGATAAATCGTGCACCACCAAAAACACAGGCTGCATTGCTCGAATCTATGCAGGAAAGGCAGACAACAATAGAGGGTGAAACTCATAATCTTCCGACTCCTTCGATGGTATTGGCAACTCAAAATCCCATAGATCAAGAAGGGACATATCCGCTTCCAGAGGCGCAGGTAGATAGATTTCAAATGAAAATATTAGTTGATTATCCCACAAAAGAAGAAGAAAAAAAAATATTAGAGTTGTTTAACAGGGGATATAATGAGAAAGTAACTGCGATAGTAAATTCTCAGAAAATAATCATGCTCCAAAATTTGGTGAAACAAATTCATGTCGAGGGTGAAATAATAGATTATATTACAGAACTTGTATTTTATACCAGAAAACACCCGCAGGTGCTATTAGGAGCAAGCCCCAGAGCATCTATCGCCCTACTTGAAACATCAAAGGCTAAGGCACTACTTCATGGTCGTGATTATGTGATACCTGATGATGTGAAACAGCTGTCCCAGCCTATTATGAATCATAGAATAATTGTAAAAGCAGAAGCTGAGCTTGAAGGTATTCGTTCTATGGATATCATTCAAGAGGCTTTAAAAAGTATCGGGGTATGAAATGGTTTTCAGCAAAAGAGCCGGGTCGGTACTGGCGATTGGATTTTTTGCTACCTTTATGGGAGTTATCCTGCCCCAATCAATCATTTTTTCATTGGGTTCTGCAATAATAGTCTATATTTCAATCACCTGGTTATTCTATAGTGCCACCGAGAAAGCTCTATTCACTCTGGATATAACCGTATCACGTGAGTTGAAAATTGACTCAAGTGAGTTCAATACATTCACAAACAAAAAAATTCCTGTAACAGTATCTGTAAAAAACAATACCTATAGAAAATTCGAATATGCCAAGATAAGCGATATTGTACCTGAATCTTTTGAGATAATTGGAGAAAATTCTAGAATATTAACACTTGATGAGAAAAGCGAGATAAAATACACATATTTTGTTATTCCTACAAAAAGAGGGGAGTATCAATTTCCGGGAACAAACATTTTTGCCAGCGACCCCCGGGGTTTTTTCTATAGTGAGAAATTCTTTAGATTGCCAGTTAAAATCACTGTATATCCGTCTATTGAAGAAATAAGCATTGACAAACTGATGCAGAAAAGGAGTACATTACGAGCTTTAGGTATTCACAGTTCGAAACAACTGGGAATCGGAACGGATTTTGCTGGGATTAGAGAATATATTCCAGGAGATTCTTTCAAGAAAATTGAGTGGAAATCAACAGCCAGAGTTAATAAGCTCATGACTCGAGAATTCGAGAGCGAAGTTATAATTCCGTCATTAATTTTCTTAGATGTTTCTCCTTCGATGGACCCAGGAACTGCTGGTTATACAAAATTAGATTATGCTATAAAAACGGCAGTAGCCTTCTCAAAATTTGCTCTTGATAACCATGATCCAGTTGGACTTTATACATTTTCAGACAAATTAATAGATCATTTACCTAATAAGTCTGGAAAAAAACAGATGTACATGATCCTGAGAACTTTAGCAAAAGTAAATCCGAATCTAGCAGCTATCCAACTTGATATGGATTCAAAAGATATGCCCGATGACGATTGTATGATCCCGGTGAGGAAGAACAATTTTGAAAATAATGAAGATTATGAAGTTATTAAGGATCCATTAAGACAAGTAGGATTTTCAAAGAATTATGATTCTATAGATGATGAGGAGATTAGATATGATAGCGAATACACTATGGTATTCAGTCTAATTAAAGAATTCTTATGCAAATCTTATCCTGATGTTTTCAATAAAAGAGATTCATCTCTAGATATAAAAATAAAGGAACATGTCGGTAAATTGGCTCATTTGGATACTGAAGAACTAAGTATGTTAAAGTGGAATAATCGTTTTGCGAAGCGATATTTAATAGAATATTGCATAAAACAAGGAATACAATTACCATTAAAGATAGTAGATATCAAAAAAGAGGATGGGCTTAATGAAGCAATTAGAACAGCTTTGATCGAAATCAAAGGAACCGCTCTTATGGTAATTTTATCTGATTTAGATGGTTTGAATTCGGAAAAAATAAAAGATAGTCTCAAACTTGCACGGCAGCATCATCATAATATTATGATATTAGCACCCTTTACTCCATGGTTTGAGTCAACAGAAAAAAAGAGCAAAACAACAACTTTTTTAAAAAGACTTATCTGTAAAATTCCTTTTTTATGTAGGCAAAGAAAAGATCTTGATATGATTACTGAAGAAGCATTATCAATAAAATACAGTAAAACAAGGGAAAAATTGACGAGAGAATTAAGCGATATAGGAATACCCGTTTTGTCTCTCAGTCCTGAAGATTTTGTGATCAAACTGCTCTCTCAACTGGTAAAAATGAAGCAACAAAAGATTTCTAAGGTGTAGAAATGAAATCAAGTACCTTTTATGGCAATGAATATAAAAATCTATATTTAGTTGTAGTTTTTACTTCGACTATATTAATGTTTTTTGTAGCTTCCGATGCGGTTCGATCAATAGACTTTAACTTTATTTCAACATTTGATTTTTCTGAACCCAGTTTAAGATCGGCGATTCTTAGTACTTTCCTTGTTTTAACTATTTTATTTTGGATATTGTCGATTTTAAACAAAAAAATAGGTGATGCAACTAAATTTATTTTCTTTTTATCACTATCAATTGCAGGATTATACATTTCTAATCCATCAACTTCATTGGTTGCCGGGGAGAGTATGATAGAACCTTTGATATTGGTATTTCTATCCCTGATTTTTATTGAAAGTATATCTAGATTATATCAATCTGAGAAGAGATTTAAGGCGGAAAAAAAAGTATCAGATAAAGCAATGGCAATGAAATCTGATTCCATATTTAATTTATATATTTCAAAGATGGAGAATATTGAAACTTTAATAATATCAAAGATTTACTACGGATCAAAATCTTTAAAAATCTTTAAAACTTGGCTTACACCATCTTTTATCCTTTTGACATTCATAGGTATTTTACAAATAATCTTGACAGCACCCGATTATATTACTAAGAATTTTGATTTATCTGGCATTTCGCAAGACCGCTTAAAGTATTATCTGGCGAGTTTTTTAATCATGTTTCTGTTGGTTGGAATTTGGATCATTAATTCAATACTTAGAAAAGTATATAGTTCTATAGCTGTAGGGGAGACCGAAAAAAGAATTGAGGTTGAAAATTTATACAATAAATGCATTATAGTCGAGAAGAAGAAAAACAAAAAACACATTTTTGACTGGACAAGTCAAAACAAAGTTTTTGCTCAAGCAAAGTATATTGCAATAATCGGTATAATATTAGCTATTGGCAGTTCTAATATGGATGGAAATCAAATCTATGGCACTACATTACAATTTTTTAATCCTTCAATAGGTTATGAGGAACATACGTTTCTAAATGAATTAAATGAGAATGTAATAGAAATGGAAAAGAATATCTATGATATTGATGAGATTATTATGGAGTTGAATGAATCTATATGGAGTTACGTAAATGTCTGAAACAATTACCTCAAATAAAAAAGATGTGAAAAAGCTATTATTTTATGATTATATTGGTATTGGGCTAGTAATAGTAAGTATAATTTTTTTCATCCAGGTTGTTAGCTTCTTGACAGGACAAAATTTTGTTGCTGCAATTATAGGAACTGTAATTGGTTCTCTAATATTTTCCGCAGGTATAGGCATGATCAAGATTTCTGCGATTGCCAAAATGAAGGATGAAGGTAGTAGAATAGAGGAAATCTGAAATTGTTGTAATCGACAGCATTTATTTTATTTAAAAATAATTATTTGTAACTATAAATAATACTAAATATAAAACTTATTGTTTCTCATTCCTTAACCAGATTACTGCGGTGCATAACCATGACGCATCTGAGTGAACTACTTAAACATTTTTTGAAAACCCTTGCCACCACTCCCACACCACAACCTATTTTCAAGTAACCTTCCCAGCGTAGTCTCATATCCCACACATAAAGCCATCGTGGTAAAGGCGAAACTATTATACCTATCTCTTCCCTGGAACCGAATATCCCACACATAAAGCCATCGTGGTAAAGGCAAAACCATCACCGATAAGCTTCGCACACTCTAAGAAGAAAAGGTACGAATCCATTACTCACGATGGCTGCCAGAGCGCAATCTCAGTTGAAAAGTGCAGATTTTCTGCATGGAGGTACAACAACAATGAATGAAAAATTATCAGACAGAGTGTTCGCTTCAGATGCGGACATCATGGCGCATGGCGGAGAGAAGGTCCCTATTCTTGGACATCTCATCTGGTTCTCTGTTAAAGAATCCAGGATTGAACCTCAGGAACTCAAGAAATTGTTCGTAAAGATCGGCATCCCTGTTGAGTTTATCCCCGATGAAATTTCTCCCATCAATGCATTCAAAAGAGCCACGGCAGAGCTCAGTGAAGAGATCGAAATCCCGCTTGATCAGAACAGGACTGCTGTATTTCTGGTCAGGCTCACGGCAAAATCAGATACAGAGATCGTCAAGTCGATCGTCAAAGAGGTCAGGGATCAGAACGACAAGAGGCTCTCTTATGAAGAGGTAGGCAGGGTACATTTCGATAAGGACAGGAAGGACGTGAGGTACTATGCCACTCAATCTGAAAGCCAGCCTGTGATCGACCAGATAAAGCAGTTGTATGAGACTTATGGCAAATTCATTACAGGGAAGCAGATACGGGCTATTTTCCACGACATCATCCAGAGCATGTCGCCAACCCAGGTAAGACCAAGCGGTGCGGTCTATTTCATTCCACATCAGTATGCTGATATGGTGCAGAAGATGGAAGACCTGTCTAAGGAGCTTGTTCCTTACGGCATCACGGACTTCTCATCTGCCTTCGAGAGCATCCCGCTCATAGACGCTGATAAAACCAGATCCTTGGTGGAACTCAGGTTCGAGGAGCAGAACACAAGAGATGTGGACAGAACGTTAGCAGAATTAACAAAACTGCTGCAGGGCACGGATGCCACAGCCAGGACTGGTGCACGATACATCGAGATGGTCAAGAAAGCCAAGGAGAACATCACAAGATACGAAGGCATGCTGAACAAGGAAATGTCCATCAGCAGGATGAAGGTTGAGGTTCTCGATCAGCAGGTGCACAAACTCCTTGAAAAGATAGCGGAGACGCAGCTTGAAACAGAGGGAATTCCTGAGAAAAAGATCGAACAATTCAAGACATCGCCTGTTTCTGTCGTAGTGCCTCATATTGATACAGCTCCGGCGCCAGCCCAAGCACTTGCTGTTCCAGTGGTACAAACAAGATTTTTAACCAGCGCAGATGAAAATTCAGGTCTTCCCGCAGTCAGGGAGGATTAAATGTCAGGATCGAATTGCTCAGGAGTATCTGCGTCAGATAACGATGAAAATTCTTTCGGAGAAGTGATATATGCATACACCAGGGCGCAGGCGATCGAAGATGGCACGCTTGTGGATGTCACAGAGACGGCTAAAGAAGCTGGGATAAAATTCCCGACAGCAGTGACAGAAACGCTCTGGAACGGTTATATCGAACCAGCTGAACGGCTCAAAGACCATGGACAATCCATACAGGGAAGATTATGGGATGTACTGTTTTTGTTCACCATTGCTGCAAAAACCTCACCAAAAGGATGCAGCGAACTGTTCTATAAGGTGAATTTCCTGATGGAGAACGAAAACTCCTGCAAACTCGAAACTGTAACGATCAAAGCTGTATGCGGACCTGGCGATGACAGCGCGCCCTGCATCACGCTGATGCTTGAAAATGAGGACTGAAGGTGATGCAATTGGATATGAAAGCAAAGATTGAAGAAAATAAGAGTGATGAACCTGAACTCACGAAAGTTAGAGTCAGCGTTCCGTACTCAACATCTGTCAGCTACATCGTTCATGTAAAGAATCCGGGCGACCTGAACGAAGTATCGGAAGCTCTGGAAAATAAAGACCCATCAAACTGGGAATCTGATCCCTGGTTCTATGAACACCTCGGTGATAGCTGGAAATACATGGTGGACAGGATCAGGAAAGAAGATGTGGAAATCCTGGTGAAATAATATGAAACACACATTCAGGATACATACAGTGGTTTATGTTGACCGCGGGATCATCGCCTTCTGCATGCCGTTCATGGATATGGATGAAGCGCAAAAGAAGTTGAGGGAACTGAAAAAAGAACACCATTACAATGAAAATGAAGATACCGCTGACATCATTTCAACTGATCACAGCTTAAAAATCACATAGGAGCATAGAAAATGAAGAAAGATGAATTAAAGAGCATACTTGATCGAAAAGGTATGGACTGGCTCATTGCAGCAATGGTGGACGGATCAATTGGATATCATTCTCCCCGGGGTGCAAAGCGGCTGATCGAAAACGCTTTGCAGGGTGAGACAAAGGACTGGTGCGAGCGATGCGCTGCCTGCTTTGGCGGAGACCTCATGGAAATGATAGGATGCGATGTCATGAGGATGGAATATCTCGAAGAACACTCTCCTGAAAAGGTAAAGAGGCTTATCGAGACTGCAAAGAAAATATCGGGATTGAGTGAGGAACAGCAGTCCACTATCTCGCTCATGTATCCAACCATGCTGGTGTGAGCATGACAAGACCAATATTTTCTATGGATGACCTGGATGCAGAACCGATAGCAAAGCCTCGAAGGATGCCAAAACTCGAACTTCTGGACAGGCTGGTCACTCTGCTGCAGCAGCGCCACAGAGGGGAAGAAGCGTATGCAAGACGGGTAAAAGAACTTGGCAAAAAGCATGGGCGGCCGGATATGGGAGCGTGGGACACCAGGTTCAATAATATGGATATGGTCAGTATGGAACTGATCATCGAGGCGCTGGAACAGGAACATATCGATATGGGGATCGTAAAAAAGATAACGCCGGAAACACCGGCAAAATGAGAACTGAGGTATAATCAATGACACGACAAAAACTTTTACAGATAGAACAGGAACTGAAGAAGACCTACTTTGAACGAGGAGAGGAGATCAGAGGCTCGATCCTTGCCCTTCTTGCGAGACAGCACGTCCTGCTGCTTGGTCCTCCTGGATCAGCAAAGAGCCTGATGGTAGAGGATCTGTGCGGACGCATCGGTGGCAATTATTTTGACTGGCTCTTCACCAAGTTCACAACGCCAGAAGAGATATTCGGACCGATAAGCCTGAAGGCTCTTGAACAGGATAAATATACTCGGATAATTACGGGAAAGCTACCTGAAGCCCATATCGCGTTTCTGGATGAGGTCTGGAAAGCGTCAAGCAGCATACTGAACACCCTCCTGCGGATAGTGAATGAACGCAAGTTCGATAACAATGGCGCATCACAGAAAGTGCCGCTCCTTACACTATTCGGCGCATCCAATGAATTGCCTGAAAGCGGTGAGCTTTCTGCTCTGTACGACAGGTTTCTTCTCCGCTATGTAACGCAGTATATTGCCGATCCGCAGAACTTCGTGAACATGCTGGCTCTGCCGCAGGTGCAGCCGAATGCGAGGATCACGCTGGACGAACTGTTCCAGATGCAGGCAGAGGCTGATAATGTTGCTATTCTGGATGAGGTTTATATCGCGATCGTAAATCTCAAGGAAGTCCTGAAGAAAGAGAACATAATCTCCTCAGACAGGCGGTATAAGCAGGCGCTGTCCCTCATCAGATCAAGCGCATATCTCAACGGCAGGTCTCAGGCTGCTATAGAGGATCTGACCATTCTCCAGCATATACTCTGGTGCCAGCCGTCAGAACAGAAAACAGTGCAGAAGATCGTGCTCTCCACCATCAATCCGATATTGTCAAGGATACAGGAGATATTAGACATGGCGATGGAAATACATCACCAGGCACTGGATCCGAATATACTCAAAGATGCTGAGAAGGCATCAAAGACCGGGATAGAGTCGAATGTCAAGCTTAAGAAGCTGCAGAAGGACTTAAGCGAGCTTACCCCTACACCTGCAACAGCGCAAATGGTAGCCGATGCCCAGGTAAAAATCGCTGCATACCAGGATGAACTAGCCGAGAAGCTGCTTGGTCTGTCCAAGAAACATGTGTGAAGGAAAGCTGGTGGATGAATTATGACTTCCATACTTGAATCTCTCCAGCCTGCAGGAGAAAAACACACAGTCCATTCTGACCGGATGGATGCAAAGATGTTCAACGACATCAAGGAGCACAGCAGCAATCTCCAGCAGGCAGAAAAAGCTGGCAGCGAAGCGCTGAACACCTTCCCTCCTCTTGTACAGGATATCTGGAGCGCCATGTTCAAGTTCAGCCCGGAGTTCAGAAAGCCGCAGGAAATGTCGCCCAGCCACAGGTTCAACTCCACTCTGATGGAAAAGATGATCCAGATGCCGCAGTACAGGGAACTGAGGGTACACACAAGACTCGATGACCTGAATAGCGCTGTTGCAACTATCACCATTGCTGAGGAACTGACACAGAAGCTGAAGGATGAACTGAAAGAGCAGGCTGAGCAGGCGAATAGGGCTCAGAATATAGAGGAGCTGCTCCAGAATGCCCTGGATGCTGCCCAGACATACCAGGACATGGCAGAGAGATCAGGAAATGAGGAGTTCCGGAAAAAAGCTGATCGGATGATGGATGAGGCTAAGAAATGCAAAACTTTGCTGAACGAAGCTGAAGCCCGGCTTGAGCAGTCCTGCAACGCCAATGCTAACAAGATCAGGTCAGGGATGAGGGCTGCAGCAGAATCTGCCCTGAAGAATGCCCAGTCTATATCAGAGGCTGTGGACGGATGGGGAATAGGTGGAGGCGAACTCGCGCGCATGCCCATCCAGCAGAAGCTGGATCTGGCTAAAAAGCTGCAATCTGATAAGTTCAGGAAGATGGTGCAGGTTATAGGCAGGATGAGAAGACTTGCAGTTCATAAACAGAAGACAAAATTGTCTCAGTCGCGGGATGAGATACATGCTGTTGGCATGGGCAGTGATCTCTCAAGAGTGCTTCCGGCGGAACTTATACAGATGCGGCATCCGCTGATGAAATTAGAGTTCAAGCGCAAGTTCATAGAAGGAAAATTGATGCAGTATGAGCTTAAGGGAAAAGATAAGCAGGGAAAAGGGCCAATAATCGTTTGCTGTGATAATTCAGGGAGCATGTCAGGAGATAGGGAGATATGGAGCAAGGCTGTGGCGCTGGCGCTGTTGGAAGTAGCTTCGATGCAGAAGCGTGCATTTGTATGCATACATTTTGGAGGACCGGTTGATAAATTGAAGGTTATCGAAGTTGAGGTGGGGGATAAGAACATACTCACCAAAGCTGTAGAGATTGCTGAATTTTTCTTGAACTCGAATGGAACGGCTTTTGAGCCTGCGCTGATGAGGGCTGCTGAGGCGGTTGCATCTTGTGCTTATCATAAGGCTGATGTTGTTTTTATTACGGATGGTCAGGCACCGGTTTCTTCAAAGTTCCTGGGTGAATTCCTTGATACAAAGAAAAAGCGAGAATTCAGAGTGTTTGGTATACTGATCCAATCTCACCAGTCTTTGGTGCTGAAAGAGTTCAGTGATGAGATCGTTCGGGTGGATGAATTGCTGGATGCTGAGGCGGAGGTCGTGTTGGGGATCTGAATCTGAGATAGGATTGTACGAAATCTTGATGATGGGTCTTTCGACCCAATTATCATAAAAAGTCCCCTCTTTTTGTCCCCTCCATTAACTTTTTTGCAAGATATCTTACATCTTTTTTCTTCTCAATTTTTATCTGTTTAGAAGCTGGATTTTCTTCCGTTCTCAAAGCTGATGTGATAGCCTTCATTTCCTCTTTTCCCCCGATCTCTTCGATCTCAGGTTCTACATATAACAACAAAGCCTCTATAGCCTTTGATGCAGATACTTCTCCGCATTCGCTTGAAGGCTCAATACAGTGAAATGAGCATGTCTTTCCTTCTTTCAAATATTCAACATCAGTATCTTTCCTAAAACGAGCGCCAAACCCATGAAGGATCGCCTGCATTCGATTATGTTCTATTATAATCTGTTTAACTTTTGGAGGTGTTATGTCCTGAGCACTCATCTTTTTCGCTTTTAAGGCTATCGCTTCAAGAAGTATGGCAATGCCAAGTGAATATGAGATGGATATTTGTGTATCAAACAGCCTGACTTCCACTGTGGGAAGATTGTTCTCTGTAAAAGGCGTGACATCCCAGTAACGAATATTCCCTCCAAGTTTATCTTCTATCGGTTTGGGATTGACTTTCCAGAACTCAAAAGACTCCATGCTCACTCTCGGCGGGACTTTGATATGTTTACTTCTGAACACCCTTGTGCTCATGAATCCGGTCTCATGTCCTTCATAATATGGAGAATTCACTGTTAGTGCCATCAACTCAGGTATGAAGTTTCTGATAAGGTTGGCAACTCTAACTTTTTCCCCGGCATCCTTCACTCCTATATGGTGATGCTCCCCGAAATTCTCATTGCTTTTACTTGAACTGATCGGATTGACCCCTGTGGCAATCAACCCGACCCCGCATCCTTCCGCAGTCTCATATGCTTTTGCGCGAAGGTTCGGAAGCCCTTTTTTTATCTGGTCAAAGTCGTCAGATATGCCGGTCACTATTTCAAGCTGCGTATCATAGTGATCCCGTGTGATAGTGCTGCCCCATGAACCTTTAAGGTTACTGAGCATGAAATCAACTTTTCCGACAAGCTTTCCGGTATCAGGATCAACGACCTGGATTTCCTGCTCGATACCATGGGTGAAGTTTGCCAGTTTCATTTTTTCTTTGCCTTCTTAGCAATATCATATTTCGTATCAACCAGCATCTCCTTCCCGCAGTGCGGACATATCGCAGCGCCGCCAGTGAATTTCTTGCAGTGAGGGCACCAGTCCGTGGGAGTTTTTGCCATTTGCTTCTTGAGTTTGGCGCGCTTATGATAGGGGAGAGCTATGAAAATAGAAATAAATCCTATAGCTAGCACCCCAATCGCCAGAGAAACCATATTGAAATAACTTTCTTTTTCACTAGAACTTTTCGAAAAATATAATAAACTACCGTTATTATTGCCAACGATAATATTGGACCCATCTATCGATGTCGAAAGTGCTGTTATTAGATTATCAAAATCTTTTCTCCAAATTAGGTTTCCCTCTTTATCTATCAAATAAGCTGAACTTTTTTGATAATTTGAATCATATAAGGTAATTAATCCCGAATCGATCACTGAAACTTTTTGGATATATTTTTGATCATAATTACCACTCTCTGATTTACTAAATTGATAATTTTTTATGACATTACCATCAATACTAAATAAAGAAATAATGTTTTCAAAAACATTAGAGCTACTATTAATATTTTGTCCAATGGCTGCGATGTAATTCCCATTAGGTGAAATTGAAATACCTGAAAATCTTGAATCACTATTATTCCAAAGTAATTTTCCATTTTTGTCAATTAAATATAGATAACCATAACAGCTTCCAGATACTCTTGTCGGGATATGGCAACTTAAAATTGCGATGTAGTTTCCATTGCTAGACATCGAAATTTGTCCTGGTTGAATATTTTTATAGTCTGTTTTATAGCTCCAAAGCTCCTCCCCTTGTTTATTCAACTTATATATTATTCCATCTGCAGAATTCATTACTGAAACAAAATCACAATTATAAGAAACATCAGCCGACCAATACATTTCACCAGCTGGTTTCTTTCCTTTTTCAATCCATAATGGCTTATTTATAGAAGTTGGATACATATAGATTGTATAAGATAAAGGTAACACAAGGCATTTACCATCTTGAGAAAGTGCAAGTTTTTTATAGGGTGGATAACTAGTGCTCCAGATAATATCGCCCTTCTTATTAAATAGAGAGGTTGTCGAAGTTCCACCACTGAAGCTCTTTGTTCCAGAAATGGTTCCAATGACACTACCATCAGCTGATAAATCTACACTAAAAATTTCTGCCGCTAATTTTTTTTCCCAATATAGATTGTACTCAATATTTTGAGATTTACTCATGTTTAAGATTATTGTTGGAGAAATGTCAGATTTGCTTGTTATCAAATTTTCTTTGATTTCTTTTATTAAGAACGTTGCAGACCTGTTATTTAAATCTACATCCTTTATAATTAATAAAATAAGTTTTGAAATATTTTTATCTAAAATTTGTATTTTTAGACTTCCTAGAATTTGCTTTCCTTTTGGAAATTCTACTCTCAGATCACTACCTGGTTGCTCTCCATATATAACAACTACCCCATCTTCATTAAATGGATAAGGATAAAACATGGTTTCTTCAGAACCTATATAATTATTTTCAATGGAATATTTTGAAATATATCCTGTTCCGCCATAACTACCGCCAGATGAAGATTCCAGATATATTTGAGTATGACCGACTGTTACTTTGGAATTCGATTTTTCATAATAAAATCTAAGAGTCAAAGAGGGCTCTCCTATATGCCGATTGCTCCAATTATTTGACATTGATGATCCATATCCATCATATAATTTTACTGAATCTAAAATTAATTTAAATTCTTGCCCATAAATCGAAATGTTCTTTGAATCTCCAGAGAATAAACTGAATGTAAATTCTCCCTCTGAATCTAAATTATTAGAAAGGTCTTCAAAATTTTGTCCATATGCAATAAAGTAACCTATTCCATATATAATAAATAACATTATAAAAATTATGTTTTTATTTTTCATAATTTCTCTTTTTGTTTTTTCTTAATTTTTTCAGAATGCATCTGTTTCAATGTTGTTTTACCACAATGAGGGCAATCAGTAGCTCCACCAGTGAATTTAAGGCAATGAGGGCACCAATCCGAGGGTGTCTTTGCCATATCTCTCTTAACCTTAAAGCGTTTATAAAACGGTCTAAAAAGTATCGCTGCCACACCAATAACCAATATGCCTCCTATGTAGGCAACTATTGGATCAAAAACTGCTATTATAGAAAAAGTTCTCGGTGATGACCAATCCGTTTCAGAACCATCGTCTTTAATCGCTTTGACTTCCCATTTATAGGTAGTATAATTTAAAAAATCCGACGGAAGAGAGAAATCATTTTTATATGATGTATATGTTTTATTCGAGATTTTTATTAAATATTTTGTTGCATTCCCTTGGTACTCCCATTTTAGAGTGACACTCCGGTCTTCCAGAACCTGCCCTTCTCTGGGATAAATCAAATGAGGGATCTTATATACCACACTTGAATTGTCATTTGAAAGAATTGCTATTCTATTTTCCATTGCTATCATCACATACTTACCGTCTGAAGAAATACCTATACTTACTATTGGCCCGTCAGAATCATATTTTTGAGTCACATTTCCATTTTTATTCAAAAAATATACTGAATTCCTAAAACCTATAACTATTGGATTTAAATCTGGAGTCTGATCTAAAGAAACTGCAAAATCCTTATTATCATTTAATTCCCAAATATTATCATTAGTATTAATATTAAAATAAGTAACTGTCCTGTAGTTCTTTATTCCAACAGCATATTTCTCATCAATTGAAAATTTAAATTTGTAAAAGCCTTCAATTTCTTTTTTTATACTACCATTTTTATCAAGAATCAATAAAAAATTACCCTTCAATGAACTACCTACACAAATCCCAATTAAGCTGCCATCAGAAGAAATTGAAACATCATTAATTGTAGAGGTATTGTCCAATTCTTTTTTCCAAATAAGTACTTCATTTTCAAAAAAATATAAAATAACATTATTTTGATTATTTCGCCATTCAAAATATGCTGATATTACATTTTTACCTGTTGAAGAAATATCATTCATCATAGGGATGTAATTAATGTTCTTATCTTGATATGACCACACTCTGATCAGATTTCTATCAAGAACTTGAATTGTATTCTCACCGAAATTGTTTACATTCGCAACAATATTATCTCCACTTGCGGAAACAATTGGTGTTTGGTCGCTATTTATGGAAATTCTTGTAATGATCTTTCTTGTCCTTATATCCAGAATTTTAATTTCTGAATTAGTAGACATCAGTATAAAATTTCCAGATGAGGACAAATCAATACTTTTAAAATCTGTTTCCAATTCCCAAACATATTGATATGGTATAAATGTCTGATTTTCAGCAGCCATTCCTGTGATTGTGATAGATAATAATAAAATAATAATATATAAAAAAATAAAATATCTATATTTCATTTCTTTTTAACCTTCCTTGAGGTATCATACGGTTTATCCACATTTGTCGGTTGCTCGCAATGCGGACATATCGCAGCGCCGCCTGTGAATTTCTTGCAGTGAGGACACCAGTCGGTGGGAGTCTTTGCCATTTCCCGTTTTACTTTTGAACGTTTATAATATGGCAGAGCTACAAACACAGATATTATTCCAAAAGCAATAAAACCAGCTATTATCAAAATAGGATTTATGGGATCCTCTTTTTGCACTTCTTCCTTCACTTCCATCGGAGTTCCGACATCCTTTCCAACAAAATAATAGAGATCGCCATTTTTTGTCCCGATTACGATATGAGATCCATACGCAGACATTGACATTGATGTAATCTGGGAATCAAATTCTTTTTTCCAGAGCAGCTTGCCCTCAATATCGACCAAAAACACTGTGCTTTTTATTTTATTAAATTCATCTGAATAATAAGCAGCTATTACTCCATTATCTGAAATTGAGATTTTGCGTATTTCCACACCTGTTTGTTGCGGAATCTCAATTTCAAATTTTTTTAAGATATCTCCTTTTGTAGAATATTCATAAATATATCTTGGATATAAAGCAAGATTTGAATCTGAACTACCCACAATATACTTTCCATTGAGTGATATTGAACTGGAGCCAAAGCTTTTTTCTACCTCCCATAATATTTTTCCATTTTTATCAAATAAATAAACTGCGGGTTTTTGAGAGCTTAAACCAAAATTTGATATTGATGCAAGAATATAATCTGCATTTCTTGACATGGTGAGACTCCCATGACTTAATACGTCGATATTAGAACTCCATAATTCTTTTCCACCTTTACTTCTTAAATAAATTTTTTTCGTTTGGTAATCCATATACGAAACAAAATCACAATTAGAGGAGGTATCCAGATACCAATTCACTCGGATTGCTATTAAGCTTTTAACTGGCATAAAATCTGGATAAACATATGTTTTATCAGCGTCAGGAAATGCAAAACATTTCCCTTCTGGAGATATTCTCGCAGCACTTATTCCAAGATTTTTGTTCTGCCAGATAATTTCGTTCTTATCATCCAAAAGGTATGTTGTCAATCTAGGTAATATTCCAAACAACATGACAATCGTTTTGCCATCAGAAGAAATATCTGAATCTACTATTGGACCTTCAAAATGCTTCTGCCACACTAAATTAAAAAAGAGATTCTGTGACTCATTTAAATTGATCATTACTGATTCTGGTTCAGGTTCTTCAGAAAATAATCCTGAAACAGGTGTGATAGCAATGTATAATATTGTCAACATTAAAGTTAAAATTTTCAAATTATGTTTATTCATCTAATAACTCCTATGCTTCATTTTTTATTCACCTTTTTAGAGGTATCAAATTTCTTCTCCTTATTTGTTGGAAGGCCACAATGAGTACATATAGCAGCCCCACCTGTATATTTTTTGCAATGAGGACACCAGTCCGCTGGAGTCTTCACCATTTCCTTCTGGAACCTGGCGCGTTTATAATATGGCCTGATAAATATTACAAGCACTCCAATTATCAACATTCCAATTGTGATAATAGTTCCTGGATTCAATGGAGTTAAGACTTCAACTTCCTTCTTTACAATTTTCTCTTCGGGTGCATTTATTGAAAATGTCCTGGGCAAAGACCACTCGCTCTCTGAATCATCCATTTTTATAGCTTTTACTGACCAATGATATGTACCATGTTGAAATAATTCAGCACCTATGGAGAGTTCTTTAGTAAATGACTCATATATTTTACCTGAAATATTTATTTCATATCTTTTTGCATTTCCATTATATTCCCAATTGAATGACAGATTATCACCCTTAAAAATCATACCATCACTGGGATATGTCAAATATGGAACTGAATTTCTGTAATAGAAAAATTTCCTGGGGAAAGACCATAGACCTTCATTTCCATTACCAAAATTTGATTTTAATGACCATTCGTGTTCCCCTTCAGAAAGCGATCTATTTAGAATGAGTTCATTTCCAGATATTTCATTTGTTTTATTATCTATTCGTAGAAAGTATGATGCAGCTCCATTATCTTCCCAATTGAAGATTAGAGACTTGTTTTCAATAATTGCTTTTTTTTCTGGTGATCTTATCACAGGGATATCATTTGAGAAAACTACAATTGATGAATCCTTTTTCATGAGCAAAAATTTTCCATTAGAAGATATTTGAATACCTTTCATGAATTCATCAAGATCATATTTTTGATTGAGATTACCTTTTTCATTTAAAATGTAAAACAAATTATTAAGCCCAACAACTATATTTTTTGAATCATAGCTTTGATCGAGGGAATTTGCTCCTTCATTATAATTAAATTCCCAGTTCTCGCTTCCCATATCAAAATTATAGTAAACGACTTTATTGCTTTCTTTTGTAAACTCTTTTAATGCGACGGCATTTTTTCCATCGGCGGATAGGCTCAACAATTTAAATTTTCTGATGTCATTCAAAATCTGTCCGTTTTTGTCAATAATCACATTTCTTGAGAAGCCAGGTTCTGTTAACTTGACCCCGATCACTTCACCTGTTGGGGAAATGGAAAAATCATTATCCCTGCCTGTAAATTCTTTTTTCCATCCAAATTTTTTATCCTCGATAAAATATATCATTGTCATATATTCTTTATCTGGTTTTGGATAATGAACTGTTGAAATAATATTTGTACCATCTAATGAAATACCCATATACGAGGGACCAAGACCATTTACTGCGGTTTCGATTTTATCATTATACTCCCAGAGATTTTTAAGATCCTTATCAAAAACCATGATCGCAAAATTACCATTATGCTGGCCATTGAAAACAATGTAATCTCCATTTGTCACTATATTCGATGAGCTCATTCCAAAAGTATCCAAAGTATTGATCTTTCTTAAAACGTCGCCGTTTTTAATATCAACTACTTTTATTTCCGAGTTAGATAAGGTTACAATAAATTGTCCTGACGGTGATAGATCGATGCTATAGTATTGGGTCCCAAGATCAAGTTCCCAGGATTTTTGGTATGGTCTGAATTGTTGGTCTTCTGCGATCGCAGTACTTGCTAATTGTGTTATAAATATAATTAAAATTAGGGATAATAACGTTTTTCTCATTTTTTCTTCACTTTTTTGTTTGCATCATATTTTACTTCAACAAGCATCTTATGGTGGCAGTGTGGACAGATTGCTGCTCCTCCAGTGAATTTGTGACATATAGGGCACCAGTCGGTAGGGGTTTTTGCCATTTCCTTCTTGATCTTGGCGCGCTTATAGTAAGGGAGAGTAATTAATAACGAGATTAAACCGAAAGCCATGAAACCAATTATGATAAAAGTTAAATTCATTGGGTGAACTGGTTTTTCATTATACAAATATGAAAGAACTCCATTTCGATCCCCCAGAATTATATCGGATCCATTAGAAGATATTGAAAGAGCAGATATTTCTTTATCAAATTCTCTTTTCCAAAGGATATTTCCTAAAGAATTGACAACATATAGTGAAGATCCTTTTTTGTCCTGATTTGAATTTTTTGAAAATATTATCATCGATCCAGAATCTGTCACTGATCCTTGAAGTGTCCCCGATAATACATTTTTATAGTTATATTTATTTAAAATAATTCCGTCAGTAGTATTTATTAAGTAAATCTCATTATTAGAAAAAGCAAGTAGATAATTTCCGTTCGATGAAATTGAAATGGGTGAAAATCCATATCCAACAGTTTTTTTCCAAAGCAGTGTTCCTTCTTTATTAAATAAATAAATATTTTGTTGATCATTGAATTCATTCACAGCTATGTAATTTCCATCAGTGGAAATTACAATTGATCCTTGAAAATATTTATTATTTTTCCCAATAAAAAATTGGTAGTTCCATAGTTCTTCACCCTTCTTATTAAGTAAGTATACTTTTCCTTTGTAGTTTATTACCGAGATTAAACTGCAATTAGAGGAAACATCAGCAGAATAAATATATGTGTTATTTTCTTTCAATAACCAAAGAGGTTTATCAAGATAATCAGGATAAAGAAATAGTTCCGAATAGGTAAAAAATGATAAACAATTACCTTCAGGAGACATTGAAATATCTGAATTTTTAGTTCCATTCCCCAATTTCATGCCTTCTGACCAAATTTCTTCTCCATTACTATTCAATATTATTTTCTTAAATGAATTAGCAGATATCACTTTTCCATCTGAAGATATATCCACAGAAAATATTCCTGATGGAAATTCTTTTTCCCACGCTATGTCATAGTAAATTTTTTGAGAATCATTTGAATCTGAAATAGATAAACTATTCATTGTTCCATTTGATTCAACAGATTCTTGCGCAAATGAATTAATCGAGCATATACTTATAATAATTATTAAAACAACTAATATATTATTAAATCTAAATTCTAGCTTCATTTATCTTTCTTTTCCCTTTTCTTTTTATCGGAATACTTTTCTGTTATAGTTGCCTTTCCACAATGAGGGCAGATGGTAGCCCCACCGGTAAATTTTAAACAATTAGGACACCAATCTGTAGGTGTTTTTGCCATATCCTGCTTTAATTTTAAACGTTTATAATAAGGTCTGGAAAAAATTACTATCACGCAGACGACGAGAATACTTCCAATATAGATTATTGTTGGATCAAATTCAGAAAATGTTGATATTTTTTGTTTAAGCCATTGAAAAGAATCACTGATCGAGAACTTTCCTTCTTTTGACCAGTTACTCTTGAAAACTTGACCCATACCAGGATAAATCCAATTTGGAATTATATCTTTATATAAATTATTTGAAAATACATATATTTTATCATCAGTCTTTACCAGCAAATGAGTTCCATTTAACGAGATTCGAATATCTCTAATTCTTTTATTCAAATCAAATTGTTGAACCAGATTACCATTTTTGTCCAAGACAAAGAATGAAGTACCAGAATTAAAAACAGTAATATTCGAATCATCAGTCTGATCGATTGACGTTGAAGAGTCCCTTCCATGAGGGGCATATTCCCAAAAAGTTTTATTGGTAATAATATCAAAAAAGACAACCTTCCCCCTGGCATTTACTCCAACGGCATATTTTCCATCTCCAGATAATTTCAACTTAAAAAAATTTTCAACCTGCTGTACAACATTTCCATTCTGATCTAAGATCAATATTATTGAAGTCTCCAATTGATCGGTTGAATATCTCACAGAATTAATAGAAACAAAATTCCCATCTGAAGTAATTGAAACATCAATTGTACTACTTTTTGTGGCTATTTCTCTAAACTCTTTTTTCCACATAAGCTTATTATCATCAAAAAAATAAAGGAGCAATATTCTATCGACATCTGTAATATAATTTGATATTATATTATTACCTCTTGATGATATCGAAATGCCATTTTGATATGAATTATAACTATTATTAATATCCCGATATGACCAAATTTGCTTGAGGTCATAATTCAGAGTGGTAATTTCATTGCCTTTTGATGAATAAACATCATTTATGACAATAAATTCTCCATTTGTGGATATCTTAGGTTGAGAGAATGTGGGAATACTTCGAACAACTTTTCCAGTACTTCCATTTAAGATATTGATAGTCCGTCTTTCACTATTATTTAAGTTTACAATGAAATCTCCTGATGGAGACATATCTATATTTGATAAATCATTGTTTGGCGAATCTCCATTCATTTCCCAAGCCAATTGATAAGGTCGAAATGGCTGATTATCATTAATTGCTGTTACAATCGCTAATTGTAGAATATATACCAGCAGTAATATAAACAAAATCGTTTTTTTCATATTGGCTAAAATGGCAATTGTGTTCCACAATTCATGCAGAATCTCTGCCCACTCACAATTTCAATTCTGCATTCAGGGCAAAACTCTTTCTTATCAGAATTTGTATTCGCCTCCATTTCTTGGATTATCGAATCCTCACTCTCACCCTTCCCCAGACTAGACCTCTGCACCACGCTGTCCGTCACCTTGCTCCCACCTACATCATCTCCACCCACTATTTTTTCTGCAATCTTTTGCTCATAATGGTTCGCATATATAACCTGATGCGGAACGCTCTCTTTCAGCAATAATGGCTGAGGCTTGAGTTTCTTTTCTTCTATTTTATAATCAAGATAATTAATGACATCCACAACGCTTCCATCATCCGCTCCCAGCATCTGGCGCTGCTTCTCATCAAGCTTCAGGATATTCTTTCCAACATCGTGTTTCATGGCATTTTTCACTATAGCAGTGATTACACTGATATTGCTCCTGACAATAACGGCATCGCCAATCTCAGCTCCAAGAATACTTCGTTTTTTCTCATCGATCCTGACGACGTTTTGAGAAACGTCATATGTTTTGGATTTCTCAACTTTGAGGGATACTGCTCGCACCATTAGAATCACCAGACTTTGAAGTAAATATAGTTCCATTGCAATAAATTTTGCTGAAAGTTCATCATTAACTGTTTTATATCATGCAGTAATTAATAATATGAATGCCTTTGAACAGGTTTATCAGGAAAATCACTGACACAAAATGCATAGAACGATTGAATCTCATCCTTATCTCTAAGGATCCTGAATTGAAAAAATCAATAAAAGAGATCGCCGGAGAAATCGGCGCACTTACAGATGACTTGATCACCCAGAAGAACTCAATAGTTATAGAATTCATTCCATCCAAGAAATTCTTGTTGCAATTTGATGGTTTAATGTTCGCGGAAGGGTTCACAGAAAGTGTTGAAAAGAATCTTGAAAAGACAGGGCAAAATGGATTTCAACTCCTAGATACTGAAAAGCTTAATGGCTTTTCCGAGATTTTTGTGAAAATACATCTTCCGTCGGAACTCTATACAAGAATGAAGTGGTTTGTTTACCTCTTCCTTGATGGTCTGGCCGATAAAAGGATCGGGAGGAGATGGATCACCGAATGATTACTATCGAACATGAAGGCTTCACCAGTGATTTCAGGGTCTTCGATGCCCATAATCATATAGGTCTTGACAAGGAAGGGCTTGTGAATGATTCATCCTTCAAAGACTTAGAAAAAGTTCTTGGTACTATTGATAAAACCGTTCTATTTCCAGCAAATTCTCCGGCGAGCGGGCCTTTTAGCATTCTTTCGAATATGGAAATATTGGAGGCAGCAAAGGAAAGCAAAGGAAAGGTCATTCCTTTTTATCGGTTCGATATTTTTGAAGCGGGCGGCTGCAAATACTGGCAAACTGGACTTTGCGCTGGCGAGCATAGATGCCTGGTAAAGAAATATTTTGAGATCGATTGTTGTTCTGGTTTTGATCTTGAAGTTTTTTTCAAGAATATCAAAAGATCAGGTTTTTCAGGATTAAAACTGCATGCAAGAGCATCTGAGATAAATTATACCACACCGAAGCTCGATAGTGATGTCTTTCTTGAAATACTGAGCAATGCAGGAAAGGCTGGACTTGCAGTGACACTGCATACACATAATAAAGATATGCTCCATGAGTTTTTCAATATTGCGAAAAAGGTATTACCGGAGAATGAAAAGCTGGTTTTGATATGTGCTCATTCAGGTGGAGGTTCAACTAAACAAGAGCGCAGGGAATCAAGAGAATATGCGGGAAAAGAGCTTAACAAATTAATAAAGAGTGGGGAAGCATGGGTAGATCGAATGCTGCTTGAGACTTCAAATGTTTTCACTGCCTATCTTTTGAATAGTTTACTGTTATGCAAAGACATGAAAAAGACTTCTGAGAGTATTGAAAATGCCAGGAATGTAGTGTATGGCACGGACTGGCCATTTGTTAAAGAGATTACTCCTGAACAAAAAGCGATAAAAGTAATAAAATCCCTTCTCTCGGCGAGCTTTACAGAGAAAGAAATTGAAATGATTATGTATTCTAATCTGGAAAAAAGAATTGGAGGGTTGTAGTTTTGGAGGAAAGTTTTATCTCGTTCTTTTATCAAGAGGTTCTTCGATTTACAAATACCTAAATCCCCATCTTTTTTGCCACTATTTATCACTATTTCGGTATCTTTCATCCTGATGGCGAGCCCACATAGAACTCGTCCCGCCGATATCAAGACGAACTCCATACCAATGGAGTTGGTGAGGGTATTTTTGTATGTTACTGGTGCTATTACTATGACGGTACTGGTTGCTCATCGTCGAGGGTTAGAGCGGGCTCAGGGGAGGCGTATTTACGCAAATAAACATAATCAATATAAAGAGGGTAAGCGTCAACAGTCATCAGAACGTTCAGAAGACCTTCTGGATTACTGGAAACTATTGGACTACCTAAAACTTCGGTATCATCCTGAAAGTATCTTGAGCCTGTATTAGACCATTTTGTTGTATATCTTGAATAAGAACCTATTGTGTAACTTGAATCTGCTCCAGAAGGAGAAATATACTTACCATTGTAAGATGCAAAAACATTATTTCTATTTGAATTAGGATAAAATCCTGTAACGCTATTTGAACCTTCCCACCCCTTGCCAAACCCGATAAATTGCAGATGCGACTGTGGAGGTAAAGTTAGTTTCGCATAATAAGTTACAATGCCATCATTATAACCCGAAATTGATTTAATCCAACCATAATTGGGTGATGATTTAAATGTTAAGATAGAATTAGCAACCGAAACATCTGCTTTTGTTTGAGACCAAATATTTGTATTTAAACTATTTCCTTCAAAATGGTCATATAGTAAGAATGTATTTGTTCCATTACTCGAACTTGCAGCGCTCGGATTCCCATAATATATACGTATAGTGGTTGCACCCACCGGGATGCCCGTTAATTTTACCCATATCTTGGCACTTTTGCCAGTATTATCCCAACTCTCAATCCAGTAGCCCAGTTCATTTCCATTGGCATCAGTAAATCTGATATCCTCACCATTCGATCGCGCTTTTGCAGGGAAGCTGCTGCCTGAAAGCGAAACACGGACTTGATAATCTTTCAGAGCTCCGCCTGTGTTGCTGATAGATACATCTTTGTAATACTGCCAGCTCTTGCCTCCATCATTTGATAATTTACTTGCGCTATTCGGATTAACCTTTGGGTTTTGAATGGTGGCAGCGGTAGTCTTGGGAGTCGTTGAAGGAGTTGATTCTAATGGTTGAAGTGTATCGCTCATGGAAGGTACAAGAGTCCAGTATCCCAGAGCAAGTATCACGAATATAATAATCACTGCAAAGAACCATTTCCCACCCGATGATTTTGTCTCTTTTTCCAACATGTGGCGTTCATCTTCCTTTTCCCTCTGAATGCGCGCAATTTCTTCATTCTGCCTTCGCTGGCGTTCTTCCTCTGCTCTCTGTTCTTGAAGCTCTTTTTCTTTTTTCTCAGCTTCTAATTTTCTTTGCCTCTCCCTTTCTTCACTTGTTTTTCTCCCCCGCTCTTCGACCTCCTGTGCTTTGCGCTTGCGCTCTTTCTCTTCATGTCTTTGCTTTTCAATCTCCTCTGCTTCGCTGCGCAATCTCTCCTGTTCTTCCCTCTCTTTCCTTAATCGCTCCTCTTCGCGTTTCTTTTTCTCCTCATCTTTTATTTGAGCGCCCTGAACAACACTATCCAGAACATTCACCGATGGAGCGCCCTCACCTACCGAGAAACTCGACCGCTGCACCACAGAATCAATGATATTGATGACTTGCTCCTTTCGTATGATTCCAATTTCCCTTGCACTTGCACTTATAACAAGATGACGAAGGTTATCCAGTATCTCATTCAAAAAACCATTAAGACCATAATTTTTATCCGAATTAGCCCTCAGCAAAACTTGTGCCAGACCTTCATATTCTTTCACGACAGCAGTAAGCAGATAATACGCCTTCTCGCCGAGCGCATCTCCTGCAAGATAGATTATTTTCCCATTCTCTATAGGGAATTCGTCAACTTTATAAAGCCTGTTCTTACAGGTATGGGAAATGAATTCAACGAGCTTTTCAACCGTTATTCCCTCAAAATTAACACCCCTCTCTTCGAAAAACCCGGATTTTGACAAGTTAAGAAATTCAGATCGCTTAATAGATTTCTCTTTCAGGAAAGGACATACGCAGTGCACTTCCTTGGGGTTCATCTCGATCGTATGCTTCTTCCACTGGTGGTCTTTGTAGATTATCGTTGCTCCGATATTCTCTTTGTGGATGCAGCCTAGTGGTTTCAACATGAATTTCGCTGTGCGAGGGACTGTTGGTGGTATTGTGCTAAGCTTGTGTATCTTGTTCCCTGAAAGTTCAAAAAGAGATTCGTTATAATCAAGTATCACTTCAACATCAGAAATAATAAACTCGCTGTTATTAATGACTCTAATTCCGAATCTGACATTATTATCAGACAGGACTTCATATCCGCGTTTTATTTCGATATCAGGCATTTACCACCTTGGAATGTTTGATATGTTTGAGAAGTATAAAATTATTTGCAAATTCGCAGCCCCTATATCTTCGCCTCAATTCTCCCCTTCTTTATCACCCTGATCCCTCCCCAGCTTTGCGAAACCACCACCCCGATCGCATTCGTCACCGCTGTTACTGCAGCGACCGATGAATGTCTTGTCCCCAACCCACCCGGAAGATATGTCGTCGCATCCGCAGTCAAATACCTCCCGGCACAATCAATGAATCCATCCCCAGATATCACAAAAGCCCCGTCAAGCTGCGCAAACTCCTTTATGTTCCCCCATATTTCTGGATTAGTCACCTGTCTTTTATCATGAGGATGCCCCTCAAAAGGATTCAGAACGAGCTGCTTTGATCTTGAAAGCACTGCGCTGCTATCGCCTGTGATAAAAGCTGTGCCTATCGGCTTTCCTTCTCTTCCTTCATTTGATATCTCGATCGCAATTTCAAGCACTGATCTTAATACATTCTCATGGACATCTGTGCCTTTGATCATTCTTGGTATCATGTCGAGTTTTATCTGAGGTGCTGGAAATCTCATTGAACGCGAAGTATTCGAATTAGCAGAGTTCTCACCATAACTTTCACCCAGTTTCATAAGGTCGCAAAAGAGGTCTTCTTCCCTGCTTCTCTTTACCTGTTCTATCGCCATCCTGATCCATGGAATGATAGACGAGCGCCTGCCGGACATTGTCTTTTCAAAATCATTTCTGACAAGCCTGCGCGGATCCTTTCCTCCCAGCGCCTCCTGAAGCGGTATCTCTGATGCATCACTGCATACAGCCGAAATATCAGCGCCTGAAAAGCCTTGTGTCACTCCTGCCAGGTATTTTGCATCAATATCAGCTTCTACTGGCAATTTCCTGAGATATATCTCAAATATCGCCTTTCGGGCATCAAGGTCAGGCGGCGGGATGAAGACCAGCTTCTTGAGACGCCCCGGTCTTCGAAGCGCGGGATCGATCGCCCAGGGCTCGTTCGTGGCTGCAAGCACGAGAATATTATCGTTCTTTGTCATGCCGTCCATCTGCTGCAAAAGCTCGTTCACGATGCGCTTGGCATAATCTTCGATCTCGCTGCGCCGTCCACCGACTGCGTCGAACTCATCGAAGAAGATTATGGCGCGCTCGCAGCCTCTTGCCACATCAAAAATGTTCTTGATTGATTTCTCTGACTCTCCGACCCATTTGCTCATGATAGTGCTTGTCTCCACATTAATGAAATCTGCGCCGCATTCGCTGGCGGCTGCTTTTGCTATCATGGTCTTGCCGCAGCCCGGAGGACCATAGAGAAGTACGCCCCCGCCTGGCTTCTGATTGTAGTATTCGTATAGCTTCTTATGGGTGAAAGGGTAAATGATGGCTTTCTTTAGCTCTTCCTTCACGCTCTCAAGCCCGCCAATATCCGTGAACTTTATGTTCGGCTTCTCCTTGACGATCAGATCATCCTTTGTCATCTTCTTTTCCTCCTTGCTCGAAGGTGCGCCACCGATAGCGTTTGGCTGATTTCCGAGGGTAAGTGCATGTTCATAGAAGTGTTTCGCAAGCCCTGCCTGAGTATTTTTCTCGACTTTATCTGAAGTGAGAGAGCTTGCTTCGTTGAATTTTCCTGCTGCTTGCAAGTACAGGGCTCGCGCCTGGTCGGAGTTGCCTGATTCTTCTGCGGCTTTGGCGGCTTTGGTGAGTCCGCGGGCTTCTGCGGAGAGGGAAGAGGCGGAGGACATTTTGTCACGCATCCTTATTTTTTCCTAAATTTGTGCGTTGTACGATGCTATCACTTATTGTTACATTCGAATTGTTATCTCCGGCGCTTGAATCGAAATTAGTATGTTGGATAATGGAATCCTTGATCACAATGACCTGCCCACCATCTTTGGTCCTTATGATATCCTTTTCCTGGAATATTTTCAGTGCCTCAGATGCATTCTTACGTACAATGCCATTATAATCTGAAAGCAATCTCATCAATGGTTTTATTGAAGCAACATCAAAAACATCCTGTTTGGCAAGACTTCCCAGGGCAAATGCTGCACTTCCGCGTACATACCCACTACGATCCGATAGCAATCCAATCAATGGATATATAGTTGATTTATCAAAAGCACCAAAATCAGCTAAATATCCAATTGCATATGCTGCATTATAGCGCACACGTCGGTTTGAATCAAGTAGTAAACCTGCAAAGCATTGAACAAAACCCATATCTGACTTGTCCTGTTTCTCCTGGCCAGGTATTGACGCACGTTCGCGTCGGCGCTTGGAGAGCACGACTATGCCGATTGCTATGATGGCAAGGACTCCACCAAATAAAATCCAATTTGTTGACTCTTGTTGCGGCATTGCCGCTGGTTGAATATAAAGAGGTGTTTCCACGGGCGCATAATTGGGTACTTGAGTTGCTTGGGTGTTAGCCTGTGCAACTTGTGAATTTGTTGTGGATGTTGAAGGTGCGGAATTTATTTGTATTCCAGAAAATGAGAAAATTGTTTCTTTAAACTGTACCATTTCAGCTGTCGCACCAGAAAAAATCGTATCTATTTTTGTACTTAAAATATTCCCATAAGAATACGTTTCTCCCATTGATACTATTTTATCATCAATTTGACTGCCATCTTTAGATAATATTAGTCGTACTGTTCTAGGATTTACCTTGGCATTAATAGATTGTGCAGTCAAAGCATAATTATTATCTAAATACCAGGTTTCCCCAACAGTCAAAGTTTTCTTAAGAACAATTGGGAATATCAATGAGTAGCAATTGTTAGACTCATAAACTTCAATCTTATATTCATCAGCTATTAATTGATATGAGGTAGATTCTAAGAATCGAACTGAACCTAAGTTATAATATCCCAAGCTCAATGGAGATTTTTTTCCATCTGAATGGACCAAATATATATCCACATTAGTATTTCCCTCGTTTGGTTTACCATATCTCACAACAATATATTTTAATTTATCAATAGGTTGAACCAAATAATTATTTATATTAAATTCATTAGGATCCCAGCTTCCGTCTGCATTTTTATAATTAAAGCCAATTTGAATCCTATCTGAAGGTATGCATGAAGAACTATCAACAGCCACTGCTGCTTGCGTAAGCATAGATATGATGATCCCCAATAATAGGAACACATATATCTTACTTCTAGCGGGATATTTGGAATTGTTATTTTTATTTACTTTTTTCATATTATATCATAACCTCGTTCCACAACCAATACAGAACTTCTCGTGAGCTTGGGCTTCCTTCTCACAATTCTGGCATTTTCGGATGATAGGGCCAATGATATTAGGGGTTTGTTGTGAATTCTTTATGGCAGTCCCTTTATCTGGATTTATCGTTTTATCACCAACATCAATGACTTTCCCCCCAGATTCAATATTATGGCCAATTTCAGAAATACCTGCTTTTAGTTTATCTATATCAATGTTCCAATCCGCAGCATCAATTACTTTCCCCCCAGGTCCTACATTATGACCAAAGTGATAATAATTATTTATCGACTCATTTATATACTCTTTAATATCAGTTCTTTTATTTATCGAATCAAGGAGCTTATGATAGAATCCGGTCAATGTATCCTCCTTTTCGGCCCAAGCTTTCAAAATTAGTTTGGATTTCTTTGCCCCACCAATTACTTCGATCTGTGCTGCGTATTTTAAACCCTTAACACCTTCACCATAGAAGCGCGCAACACCATTGAAAAGTTGCTGATTCTGTGTTATCTCCGGGTTCTGCATATACAGATGCATGTCCTTGATGATGCGAGATGTTATCGCAAAAAGCGATTCTGCAGATATATTTATTTCTCTTGTACCTTCTTCTGTTTTCATAAGGTTGCTGACCGTATCATGCCACTCAGCTTCGCCGATCTCTTTTCTGTGAAGTATGGGGCATACGATGCTGAGGGATTTGGGCTCAAGTTCAATATCACGTCGATTCCGCGATGTAAAATTATAATAGTTAACCCTTCCTGAAACATTGCAATCTCCACACTCACCGGTCGGACGGATTTCAAATGTAACAGTCTGGCTGGATTTTGGTTCAATAAGAGAGATTAACTTTTCTTTTTCTTTGAGTAAGAAAACTTCAGGAACAACTGGGTATACTTTGATGTCACTAATAGGTTCAGAAGTATTATTTTCGATTTTCAATTTGTATATGATAGTTGCACCTTTATGGTCAAAAGCTGTTTTTACATCCACTGCACCAGATATTGAATCCGTTGGCGCTTCTTTTTTTGAAAAGTTTTGGAATTCTTCATTAATATCCGGTTTTGAGGACATCACTTTTGATGGATCACGTTTATCCACTTTAACTCTTTCAATAGGTTTCAATTGCAGGTCATCAACTGTATTCCTCTCTTCACGCATATTTTTACGGAATCGATTGAAAATTTGTTGTGCTTCATCAAATCCTCTCTTGGTGGCAATTTCATAAGCTTCCTCAATTATGCTTTCGGCTTTCTTTAAATTATTTCTTGCTTTGGATAACTCCAGTTTCTCCCTGAATTTTACTGCTTCTTTGATTAAATTTCCCGCTTGCTCATAAAGCCCTTCCACTTTTATCTTGTCAGCAGTAACATAACAACTGGTAATGTTGCTCTTGGTTTCGCTGATTAAAGCCTGCATCTTTTCGATCTCACCAGTATCATCCAGTTCTTTAGCATCCTTTAGAGCACCCTCATAATGCTCCATAGCCTCTTTGTAAAGCCTTTCGGCATCCCCACATCTTTCCCCATCAAATGCAATCTTAGCAGTCTCAGAAACACCGATACCAATTGCAGATTTGCAGGCAAGAATGTTCCTACGACTACTGATTATGTTGTTTTCGATAGATTTAGCGAGTGAAGCATCATCTCTGGCATCTTTCCACGCTATAAAAAACTTTTCCAAAGCCTCGCTATATGTTTCTAAAGCGCTATCGTAGTCCTTCTTATTAAATAATGAAGAAGCTTTTTTGGAAAGTATATACCCTGCATCTAATATGTCCGTTCCTGCCCTGATTGGTTGGGCAGGGGGAGGTCTTGGCGCACGATCGCGATGGCGCATGGATAGCGCTACTATGCCAATTGCAATCATGGCGAGAATTCCTTCAAGAAAAATCCAGTTTGTTGGCGCCTCTTGATGCGATACAATTGGTTGAACATAAAGAGGCGTTACTACTGGTGCTTGAATTGCTTGGCTGCCTTCATAATTTGTTTTTATTTCTTCTGCACTGAGGACTCGATTGTAGATGCGGACTTCGTCTATAATACCAGTCCAATATTGGCCGTTAAAAGTCCCAATAATCATATTTCTGCTTCTTCCCAACTCCATCGTTCCAGGCCAATTTGTAATGCCTTTCAGTTCGCCATTGATATAAAACTTGATCCAAGTCCCATCGTATGTACCTACTATTTGCTGCCAGGTATTTGTTTTAATTTGCCCCCCGGAGCTATTTGTACTGGATAAAGATATCGCCAATCCCATCTGGTTATTCCGTTGCCATACTCCGAAACCATTTGTGGAGATGAAATAAAAAACAGATGATTGCGATGACGCCTCAACCTTAATCCATGACGAAACCGTCAGCGAGTTATGTGATTTCAAGATATCGGCGTTTAGTACCTCGACATAATCATTTGAACCATCAAAACTCAGCGCTTTCCCCACCTTACCTTCCACAAAACTCGCCCCATAAACCGTCCCATCATTTCCGTTCCCGCTCGAATCCTTCGCATCACCTTCAAAGTGATATTCAGCTACAAGTCCTGTTCTGGATACTTCACCCAATGCAGTTCCTGCAACCAATAGTGCTGCAACCATGCCTATAGCAAGGATGCACACAATAAAAGACATTCGATTTTTCAATCCGATCATGCCATTTTAGTCCTTTATTTTGGATTTTGTATATTTCTTGACTTTATCTGTTTTGAAACTTAAATCTGTAATGACACCTTCTTTCTCAAGTTCACCTATTATGACTTCAGCGCTCTTGTCCTTCATCCCCAAAGCACCTGAAACATCCTGTATAGTAAAATGTTCATGTGTGCCTATAAAATTAAAAGCGCGATCTTTTACCGTCTCACGCTTCTGCTCCGTATTGAACCAGAACTCATAATGCTTCGCAATAGAACTCTCCTTATTAAAAACCAGCCCCCCATTAAACTCATAAAGATACAGTGTAAGTTTCGGATGAGTAAACCTCAAGGCAAAATCCTTACTTTCCTTGCCCCATGCCGTATTCACAAGGCAGAGGCACTCGAACTGGTTCTTTTTGACATCTTCCGCCTCTTCTTGTACATCTTCAACAATGGATCCATTACTATCCTGCCATCGCGCCTCAAATAGAAGTTGAGCTCCAGAAAAACCATTTGATAATTTTGCAGTGACATTCCTGTCGCCTACCTCATACTCCCATTTCGCATCAGGCAGGTAATCGCCAGTATGAAGCACCTCAGGTCTGTTATTTGCATACTTTGTTTGAAGTGCATTTAAATAGAGATTCAATTCAGGAGAAGTTCCTTCAGGTATCTTCTTTTTCCCCTGCTCTTCTTTTTTCATGCTCTCGACATAGAGGTCTTTTAATTCATTTGAAAGCGGTATCCGGCTTCGAATAGCCTCATCTGCAGAATCAACAAACTGGGCTATTACTTTTACATCCACACTCTCTTTTGACTGGCGCTCAAGTTCCTTTGCAAGCTTTTCTGAACTCTCAAAAAGAGCTTTTTCCGCAGTATTGAACTCATCTACAGTCGCTGATCTTTGTCCGAACTTGGAAAGATTCGGATTCTGAATATCAGAGATGAGCGTGGTGAGTTTGTTCCTCAAGTTTCGAAGCTCTGTAACTTCTGTTGAATCCTGGATGAGGCGGTCAAGAATGGTGCGTGAGTGATTAAGATCGTTCAGGGCTTTCCTGGTATTTGCTCCCTGTATATCCCCAAGATTTGCACTCTTTCTGCGAAGCTGCTCCATTATCTTTAGAGAATAATGTATGATTGCCAAAACCACAAGGAACATTATGAGCATCCTCAATATGTTCTCATAGGTCAATCCTGAAACTGTCGATGTGGCTTCATTTGCCACAATGCTTATCAACAGTGATATTATGCCTTCTTTTGCCACAGCTGGTACATGTGCTGCGGCTGTTGTGTCGTTTAAGAGATCACTTAAAGGTCTGAATTTTTCCATGTTTTACCTCTATATCCTGAAAGTATCATAATTTGGCTCCAGAGTCCATATAGAACTTTTCGTTCGAATTGACTTCCCTCTCGCAGGTGGGGCATTTTCGGACGTTTGCGCCGATGTCGGAGCGCTGTATCATGCTGTCTATTATTTTTGTTGAACTGTCAATATGAGGAAGCGTTTTAAAAGATAATCCTATCCGATCCACAAATTCACCTATCCCAGCTTTCCTCCACACTCCCCGCAAAAACTCGCCTGCATCGGCACAGTCGCCCCACAATGCGAACACTTCTTCACGCTCGCCCCCGTAGCCATCGGCTTTGCCGCATCCATCAACTTTGAATCCAGCTCCTGCCTCCGATAAGCATCGCTTCTCTCCCTGTCCTCGACCTCCTTCATGAATCCGACCTTATCCTCCTTCGCGCGCGCCTCACTCTCTCGCGCTTGGGCAATCGCTTTTATCTGCTCAGGGCTGAGTCGGCTGTATTCCTGCCCCTCTGCTATCACACGCGCCACATCTACCCCACCTTTTTCTGTTATTAAGCGAAGGCGCTCAATTTCGCGGGTATGTTTCCTGTCCTGCATGTCCTGCTCCACTTCAAGCTCAGCACGCAAGCCCTTTGCCTTTACAAGATGCATCTGTTCCTTTAATTTCAAAGCCTCCTGAGCTGCCCTGAAATCCGCTTCGTCTTCAAGACGTTCTTTTTCCATTTGATTTTTTACTTTCTTTATTTCTTCTGCCCTTAGGATTTCATTTTCTGTTAAAACTGGAGCATAACCAGCATGCACACCTGCAACTTTGACTCTTCCATCTCGCTCCAAATCTCCTTCTTTTGAAAGAGTTTCAAGTTCTTTCAATTCTTCTTCAGTTTCGAACTCATTCGTTGCTTTTATGACTGTAGTTAATTTCCCAAGATTCCATTCAGTGGTGAATTTCAGAAGCTCAAGACCCCACATACCCAGCGTTTCCTTCAATTGAATTTCAATCTCGTTCTCGATCTTATATTGGAAATCACGGTTTCCACGAATATCTGCGATCTCAATACTATTTGTCTCAGGCTCTAAAACTCGTGTAAGTACCTCGCTCTTTATCCTCTCATTGATATCCTCAAGACTTAGAAATCTCCCACCCTTTTCATCTATACTGCTGTAAGCATTTACCATGGAAAAAAACTTCTTCGGGTCAGAAATTCTATACCTCAGAAGACCGCTGGCTGATACCTCCTTATTGTCGTTAGTCCAGAGTTCTCCTACCTCCCATTTCGAATCTTTAGGGGAGGTGTCCATCATGAAAACATCGACATCCTTGAAGTAGCTATCTGTCTTAAACAGTCCTCCTACACTCTCTTTTCCGCTATCTACGACCTTAGTGATCTTACCATCCTGTACAATAACTGCAATCTCGTTGGGTGAAACAACAATATTCTTGTTGAACCACCCGCTCATCTCGCTCTTGGGGACAGTTCGTGCAATACTCTGGCTCTGTCGCGCCCACTTATGAGATGTGCTAAAAGTTCCTTTCTTAATTACACCATCTTTTTCGATGGTCTTTGATTCATCAGGCTCTACATAACGCATTTCATGATTCTTATTTGCGTTATTTTCCTTTTTGTTCCAATTGAATAACATATGATCCACCTTGATATAATTTCTAAAGGGTAATCCTTATATATATGGTTTTCTATTGTATACTTTAGCATACTATGAGGTGATTGCTATGGTCATTAGATCCTATCCAATAAGTGCAAAAATATCGGAAGACCTGAAGATCTACCTGGAAAAACTCGTAGATAGAGGGATCGCGATAAACACCTCTGAAGCTGTCAAGATCTGTGTACGATATGCAAAACAAAAAAAGATGGAGGAGGAAATATAATGGAAATATTTAAAAAGAAAATATCGCCGGAAGAACTGAAAACAAAACTATCAGTATATGAACAGCGCCTAAGTGCCCGTGAGAACGAACTCAAGCGCAAGCGTCAGAAATCAAGGGATGAGGCAAAGACAGCTCTCAACCAGGGCAATGACCGCGAGTTCAGGGTAAACTCTCGCAGATACGGCATGCTGGATGGGCAAGTAAACACCATAAGCAGTATGGTGGAAATGGCTCAGAGTATGGGTGACGTAATCGATATGCAGCAGGGTTTAAAAGAAGTCGTTGAGATCGGTGCGGACATGGGAAAGTACCAGAAGCAGATGGGAATTGATACCAAACAGCTTGAGAGCGCCATTACGAATATCAGGACGAGCATGGAACGCGTGGGTGTCGCTACATCAACAATGACCTCAGCAATGGATGCTGCTATGTCCGGTAACCAGGAACTTTCAGAAGTTCAGGACTCACTGCGCAGCGAACTGATGGCTGAGATGAGCGTGGATCAGACACAGAAGCAGAAGCTGGGAGATCAGATAAAGGCCGAGATGAAACAATAGGAATAAATAACACAGGAGATTGGTAATATGCCGAAAAAACATGGACTATCACATGCATTTGCAGGGATGGTATCGACCCTCTTAGGGGGTATTTTAATAAAGTTTACCTCTGAGCAGGTCTTGGGTTTGGATATAACCAAATATTTCGGCATTATTTTAAACTATATTCCAATCAATCTGAATATTAACGCAGAAACTTTCACTATGTCCATTTTTGTTTTTATACTATGCTTTTTTTGGGGTGCCTTATTTTATTATTTCCATGAAGATTAGTTGCATTTGAAGATATTTTGTTTGATATACTAATATAATAATCCAATAAGAAGTGTCAACATAATCGGCTGGGTCTAATCACTGGAACCAAAAATGGTGACTTATTGTATTTTTGTGGTTTTTTTTCCTTGCTTTTTTAGTTTCCCCAATTTTTATTCTGGTTCACAATAGTCTAATGAAACAACCAATCCAGTTGTCTTCAATAAATCCTCAGCAACCTATTTTCGAGTAGCCCTCTTCCTTCAATCCGTGGTTTAACCTTCCTGAAGGCACTGCACCACGATTATTTACCCCAAAAAGCGGACTCAGGGCATGGTAAATATAAACAGTACTTGAAGCAGGAAAGCATTGCTTCAAAAGGTATCGCAATCCAGAGAAGAGTAATAACCAGATAAGCAAAGTTGCGAAATATTTACTCATGCCCTTTTCTGAGTTTTGGTTCTGTATCAATAAAATGGAGGATACAAAACAATGTCAAGCAACGATGTGGCAGAAATACAGGCCACTTTAAAGAACATTGGTGTTTCAGTAACACCGGAACAGATCGAGAATAAATTGAAAACCCTTGCCGGATTCAATGTCACTGGAGCAGAGGCAAAACGCAATGCCATGAGGAGCCTTGCCAGATCAGCAGGTGTTGACCCATCCGCTCTCTATAAGGGCAGTTCAACGCCAGTTCATGTCGCAGATGTGAAGGAAGACGGCAAATGGGTGACCCTGAAAGTGAAAGTGGTACAGATATGGGACAACACCTCTGATAAGATCACACAGACAGGTCTTATTGGTGATGAAACAGGCATCATCAAGTTCACCATCTGGGAATCCGCAAACCTTGCCCCGATGGAAGAAGGGAAGTCCTACGAGATCAAAAGCACTGTGACCAGCCTGTACAATGAAAAGTTCCAGATAAAACTGAACAAGAACACAACCATCGTCCAGGTAAAAGAGGATATCACTGTCAGGCAGCAGGAAGAAGAGTTCACAGGCGCGGTCGTGGATATCCAGTCAGGTTCGGGATTGATCAAGAGATGTCCTGAATGCAACAGACAGGTGAAAAATGGCATGTGCGGTGAACACGGCAAAGTCGAGGGCATATATGACCTGAGAACCAAAGCTGTTCTTGATAACGGCAGTGAAATAAGGGAACTGCTTCTCGATGCAGAACATACCCATCAGGCAACAGGCATCGACCTTGCAAAGGCAAAAGAGATGGCAGCGAATGCACTTGACCAGAGCGTGGTCGTGACAGCAATCGAAGATGCGCTGATGGGAAAATACTACACCGCAAGAGGGAACTCCACAGGAAGATACCTCATCGTCAAGAAGATGACACCATCAATTACAGCAGTAAATGCAGTTGAGATCATGGCAGCAGCGGAGGTGATCTAACATGGCAGAAGAAAAGCAATTCAAGAGAGAAACGGCTGTCAGGATCTTTACCCAGGAACTTTCCCAGACGCAGCTTCAGTCTGGAAAGGACGAGTCCCAGAAATCAGACAGGTTCACGCCAACTTATGCGTATTCTCCAACTGGCGCAAAGATCAACAGGGTCTTTGTTTGCGGCGCACTGACAGAAGTTGACGAGATGGAAACACAGAACGCCAGTTTTGTAAAAGCAAGACTGGTAGATGCCACGGGCGGGATCAGCATCATGGCAGGTCAATACCAGCCAGAAGTGGCAAATATGCTGCGTGAACTGGCAGATAAGACACCCGTATTCGTATCCGTGGTAGGTAAACCCAACATTTACAGGCCCAGCGATGGAGGATGTTATGTCAGCATCAGACCTGAAGATATCCATGTCGTGACAGCAGAGATCGTTGAAACATGGACTGCAGAGACTGCAAAAAGAACACTTGAAAGGATCAAGATCCTGAAAGATGCTATTGTATCGGGCAAGTGCACCGAGGAAATGAAAGCTGTGATCGCAGCCTATGATCCAAAGATAGATGACCTGAAACGCATGGTAATGACCGCTATTGGAAAGGATACGCCAATAGAGAGCAAACCAGAGACAAACGGCGATGGTGCGGGCGTGAAACAGCAGGTGAATGCCCCGAAAGGGGAAACAATCAGCGCTCCAGCGCCAGCAGCACCTCCTGCGAAGACTTCCACGCTGAAAGAAATGGTGCAGAAGAATATCGAAGCTGGATACGATCTCCTGAAAGAGTTGTGTTCACTTTCCGAAGACGGCACTGTGGGCGCTAACACATTCTCGGACCGGCTCATCCAGCGCAGGCTGGCATCTCCTGATACTGCACTGACACTGCTGAAAGGTATCATGGATGAAGGCAGGGCATATGAGCCAAAGATGGGACGGATCAAGGCGGTGTGCTGACCGTCCTTTCTTTTTTTTTGAAGATCAACCACAGAGCACACTGAGAGCACAGAGCGTTGACGCATTTCTCTGTGTACTCTGGGCTCTCTGTGGTTATCCAACCATTTTTTTTCATAGTTCAATTCAAATTTAAAGAGCGGATGGCAGTTTAAATAAAAGCGGTTCAGGTGAATTGTCTTCCCAGGAAGGCAGTTCAGAAGGTATAACAACTATGACTCGATCTACGAAAAGCGCACTGAGTGCCCATAAGAACACAAGTCAAAAACCTGAATTGTTTATGAACATGGCTGCATCATGCAATTCCAGTCAATCTGAAGTGGATGTCCTGTTATCTGAACTCCTCCCACATATGTCTGATCTGGCTTCATCCACCATACAGAATGACAGCGCAGTCCCATATAACCAGTTCCATAAAGTGATCCTTGAAAACGGAATCAAGGCTGTGAGGCTTCCGGACGGCAGGCACATAGCCAGGGCACTGGATAGAAAGACAGGCAGCACATTCTGGACTATTGTGAGGGATCAGAAATGACCGCACAACCCTTTTTTCCCGAAGGAACTGGTAAATGGTTCCTCACAAGAGAAGACGAACTCAGGGGAGGTATTACGCTGGAAAGGTATCAGGGCACGCACAGGACAGTCTTTGGCAGCAATGTCCCCCAGAAATGCAGGATGTGCGGAGGAAAAACACAGTGCAAACTGAGTGATGGCTTCATGAATCTCTGTACTCCAAAACCTGTCCCGAAAGGAACGCTGATAATCGATGGTTGTGCCATCTTTATTCACAGGCTTTCATCCAGAACAAAAGATGTACATGCAGCAATTTTCAAGAACAGAAAACCTGTCAGGATTTCTGCGATAGACATAGAAGAAACAGGCAGGAATGTTATCATGAAGATCAAAGTCATGAAGCTATGGGACACAAGATCAGACAGGATCGCTCAGGCAGGACTTGTCGGCGATGAAACTGGAAATATCAGGCTAACTATCTGGAAGAAGGCTTGCCAACCGCCCATACGTGCGGGTAAATGCTACCACATTCACAACGCAGTCACGGATTTCTATGGAGGAAGTTATCAGATCCAGGCGATTGAGAAAACCACGATCACAGAATTGAAGAAAGAGACCGTTCATGCAAAAACTGATTTCATCAGGTCGCCGGGGTTGAGCATGCTGCGAGATGACATTGATGTGCCAGAGGTTGCATTGAGAGTACCGGGAATAGATGAGCCAAAGCCTACATGGGAAGACTACTGTTCTACGCCATATGTATCTCATCTTGATGACATCGAATTCGGAGATGATGATTCAGACGTACCACCGGACATCGACCCGCTGGATAAAGGACTAAAGTTGAAAAAGGCTTTGAATTCCCTCTATGTCAGGAATCCAGCGAAAGCAAAGGAAATGGCAGCGAAGCTGACACCAGCGCAGTGGAAATCCATAGACAAAATCGGAGGATTGAACAAGGACCTTGCATTCGGCATATGCAAAGCATGGGAAGAACCTGAGCCAGAAGGTAGGCTGAGAGCAACTGAAGCAGGATTTGCTGTGATAACGAGGAAAGAAAAACAGTCTACGTTAGGCGTAGCGCAGGAGAAGAGACAGGACAAGTTCATGATAGACCATGGATTCCGGCTCAGGGACAAACTGAATGACCTGATGTTCCGGGATCCGGTGAAAGCGAAAGCTGCCGCAGCGAAGCTGACGATGTATGACTGGCAGGCGCTGAACTACATAGGCGGTCTGAACGTGCCTAAGACCGGTGCAGCAGGGAGCAGGTGAATCACATGAGATACACGAAGTACACCTGGGTCGGTAACAGGATAGCTGAGGCTGATATGGCAGATCTCTACAGGATGAAGCTCCGTACACGCCGCCCGATAACGGTGCTGGTGGCTGAGGCTGTGAGCGAATATATCAAAGCGAGGGGATGCAAGTCCCCTGCACAAGAGAATAAGGCAAGGAGGAACTGAGCTATGGGAACATATCTGAGTTTAACATTAAAGGACAGGACTGAAGAGAATATCAATAGAGTAAACAGGGTCTGGAACGATGAGAATCCAGGATATGAAGACACGTTTCACCTGAATACTGAGGCTGACATCAGAGCAGACATCGGATATATTAAGACCGATCCCGGTCAGGCACATCTGAGATATCTAAAAACAGTCGAGCAGTGGAATAATACCTTCAAGTTGTGGGGTTCAGGTCAGTTCCAGGTAAAGATAACCCTGGGCGACTATCTCTGTTCTGAGATGGCAAGACGGTATATCCAGTTCTTAGAGGTGCACGGAGACTTGTTTGTTGAGTATCCAGATGACTATGTGATGTCCATCCTGAAAGAGACGGCTAAGACTGAAGAAAAAGCAGAAGAGTGCCTGGTAGAATGTCCTTTTTGCATGGGGACGTGAGTATGAGAGAAATCATAATAGTGGCGGACAGGAATGATAGTGCTTGTTTACACAGAGGAATGAGGAGAAAAGATAATGGCAACACAACCAATAACCCAAAAACAACTTGAGACGTTAAGGAAATTGGGCTTACCTGAAGTGAAAGAGAATAACCAGTGGCTTGTGCTCCATGTGAAAGGAGACGGAGTAAAGGCACCGCGATCGTGGAACGCAAAGGTTTACACCAACAGCGCAGGAAAAATGAAGTTGGTCACCACAGACATGGCTATCCTCTCAGCGTTGTTAAATGGACGACAGCAAATCCAGAAAGTGGCGCATCATACAAAGCCTGAACCCGAGAGAGTTATATCAATAGACGACTCTGGCTGGGGATTTCCTTTATTGGGAACGCTTATCGGACTACATGATTCGCTGGATAATTCCATCCATATAGGTGAGGTCCCGGTGAAGTATTACCAGTCGCCATTTTTTGAACGCAAGGACTACCTTAATGAAGCAGCGCATCAGGTTATCAGGCTGCTTGGCGAACTGCAGCATCCAGATGCCGATATATTTGACCCCCGGACTGTGGATGTGCTGTTCAAAGTCTGCACCGGTTATGTCAACACAGGCATCGTCAGGGAGTTGAGAGAACGCGGCTTTAAGGTCGAGATATGCGCCATCGGTGAGCCGCTTCAGAGTGCACTTGAAACGGCGCACATGAACTACATCCAAGAAAAGACAAGGGCGGACATTTACTACGATCCAAAAGAACTTGACAAGTCAGATATACCGAAAAAGTTCGGAGAAGTTGTGAAATGGATCGAGAAGAACAATGCCTGGTCACTGGCAAAGACTGGATGGAACTATTTCAAAGACAGAGATCATCCATAACCTTTTTTCGAGTAGAGCTCCCGAAACCTGAATGATTACTATGGAATTACCAGAGATCACATCAACAATTATTGCTGCAATCTCAATATTTTCAGTGGTGTATTCAGCAATCGTAATGAAGAAGGCAGGAGTTTCTGTATTCCTGCTGCAGATACAGACCCCGATCAGTATTGTGAAGCGGTTCCTGAGGCTGGGTGGAGGTAGACAGAGATTCCTTGTTGGGCATACTGAATTGCCCCCGGATACGATCTATCAGAAGCTTGTTGCTTCCGGATACCAGTGGGATTATTTCGCATATAATGACGACGGGGAACAGGTCAGCATGAGGAAGCTGTACAGGGATAGGCAGGTCCATGTAAGAACTTTCGATGATGGAACGATAAGGATGCACGATGAATTCAATTATGAAATTGAGCCGGTGAAGCATCTCCAGGAGCCTTTAGTACCAGCATCAAAAATCGAGATAGCAGCCGTCATTGCCGCACTGGAAGCAATCCCGGAGATCGACTCCAAAGAATATGATACACCGCAGGCATATGCCATGCAAAGGATAATTGGAAAAGACCTGCCTGCAGTTTGATCATAATTTTTTTTTTCGATTTTTTTTCAACTTGCTGGTAATTTTTTGGAGCAGCAGACAGTTTAAATAAGTCCTGTTTTGTTTGGATTGTCGCAGTCAGCGGCAGTTTTCAGGAGAATTCATGAAACTAAATAAAAGACCAGAGCGCTGTAATAAAGTTCATGTGGCACCGTTTGAAGAAATCAGTGTACATACACCGAGAGGAGATGCAGACTTGCTTCTTATTGTCGACCCTATTACAAATGGTATTTTTGCAGTAGAATCATCGTATATTGACCATAAGAGGGAGCAAATATCTTCCCCTTATGCAAGTAACGGAGATGAATTGATAATAGATACTATGGGCATTGAACATATCAAATGCGATATCTGTGAACTGACCTATACCTACAATAGATTTGAAGATGAGTTTATATGCAAAAACTGCGGAGAACCTCTTGAAGAATTCAAGCGCATGGTAGAGCACGATGACATGTTAGAAGAACGCATAGCTGAGACTGGGAACAACATAATCAACCAGTGGACGGTTAAGGAATTAAATCGATATAATATTGAAGAGATTGCAGAACAACTGGGAATACCAATGGAAAGGATAGACGATGATGTCATCAGCGACATCGTTCATTCTGTCCAGAAGGGTGTTGACGCGGCTCTTGAGAATTGGGGCGAGATTGTACGATTAGCAATTCAAGAGAATGTTCCGGACAAGGATGAAGAGATATGATGTGGCGCGAGATTCTTTTATCAAGAGGCAGGGAATTTAAATAACGAGGGTTCGGGTGATTATTTATGACCACAATAAAAATCGCCTTCACTGGACATCGTTACCTGTCATTTGAGCAGGTCGCATCGTATCTGAATAAGCTGCATAGTGATTATCCGGACGCTATCTGGATCACTGGCGGCGCGGTCGGGTTGGATACTGAGGCGGCATTATATGCAATGAAACATGCGATCTCACTCTGGCTGATCCTTCCATTTCCGCCACTGGTTATGTCTAAGTTCTGGAAAGATCACCAGAAGACCGCACTTCGGGATATATGGGCATACGCTGAGAAGACTTCTGTTCTTGCTCCAGCTTATGATATATCGGTTTATCAGCGCAGAAATGAACGTATGGTTGACCTTTCAGATATGGTTGCAGCGTTCTGGGATGGTTCTAATGGTGGGACAGGGAACTGTGTCCGATATTCTCTGAAAGTCGGGAAGAAGATGGTTCGTTTCTCCGATTTTTCAGGTGTTAAGCAACAGGAAGAGAAGGCGCCTTCTTCCTCTCCTTCTTATCGTGAAGTTCATGGTGATATCTTTGCTTCTGATGCAGAGGCGATAGTGAATACCGTGAACTGTGTTGGAGCAATGGGGAAAGGAATAGCCCTTGAATTCAGGAAGCGGTATCCTGACCTGTATGATGCATATCGGCAGGCATGTACCGGGAAGGAGATCCAGCCGGGACATGTCTGGGTTTACCAGGCTAAGGATAGGATCATCTTCAATGCAGCAGTGAAAGATGACTGGCGGGATGCATCCAGGATTGAGTGGATTGAATCGTGCCTGCATGAACTGGTCAAGAAGTGCAGAACGATGAATGTGAAGTCGCTTGCATTGACCTGGATGGGGGCGATGAATGGAAGGATCCCTGTCGATGAAATAAAAGCCAGTACGCGAAAAATCCTTTCTGACATAACTGATTTTGAGATATCAGTCTATGAGATCAGGACGAATATCTGAGGAGGTTCTGAAATGCTGAAAGAAACATACCTTGCCAGGATGAAGCAGACTTCAAAAGAAAATCCAGATGCTGCGTTCATAGTTGTGACCCGAAGCGCCGGGCATGTGCTGAGTCCTTCATGGAATCTGCTGAATGACTATAAGGATGGTCGCATCGACTGGGCGCAGTACATAGAGAGGTTCAGGTGCGAGATGGAGAGCGATTCATGCATAGCTGAGATGAAGAGGATATGGGACTTGTCTCAGAAGAGGGATGTGTATCTGGTATGCTATGAGAAACCTGATGAGAACTGCCACAGGCATATCCTGATAGAATTGATGACGAGTTATTTCGGAATCGCGTCATCGACTACGGATAAATTGCCATGAAACTGCGCCAACGGTCTGACAATGTGGTTTTCTCATAATAGAATGTCGCCATTTTCAAGCAATGCCTTTAACTTTTTCAGGTCCATTTTGACCGCATCTGCGTCCTTTACAAAAGTTTCATCTGACATGTCAGGCTGCCTGTACAATGTGAAAATTAATTCACTGCTATCATTGTTTGGGAACACACGCATGGGATTATAGAATTTTTCGCCGGATAGCAAAGTGACTTCGTGATCCAGAATGCCGAATTTATTTTTATCAGCGAATTTTACTTTGATTCTTCCCATCGGGGATTCTGCGATCCAGTCACCATTGACGTTCTTTATGGAACCACCAAGTCCTGCCGACCATCTGGGCAGATTCTCAGGATTTGAGGCGAAATCATAAACCTCAATTGGTGGGCGATTGATTGAAATACTAATATGCACTGATTTAAACATCATATTCCTTTCTTTTCTCAGCGAGGCAGTGGCTGCATCATGCTCACCCTGTTTCCTTCTGTGTCAAAAAACGACACGATCCAGCCAACATTGGGTATCTCCATAGGTTCTCCATGAATTTTTCCGCCAGCATCTTCTACCTTATTTATGGATTTTTTTATGTCATCTACCTGAATAACAACAGATGGGTATTGCGATGCTGGATCATCTGTTTTCTGGAAAAAGCCGCCATTGATCGCTCCAGGTTTTTTTATCATCATGTTTTCATCGACTTCTGTTGTGGTAACAAGGACATATTCCCCCATTTCCGGTCCCAGCTGGTTAGTTTGCCAGCCAAATGCTTTCTTGTAAAATCCTGACATCCGTTTTCTATCTTCGGCAGGCATTTCAAAATGTACTACTGGATCCATTTTCATAATATTACTTCCTCCCTTTCATTTCTTCTGGCATTTTACTCTCATCCATGTAACCTATCTCCCAGATGTGGCCATTAATATCTTCAAAACTTCTTCCATACATCCATCCATGATCTTCTGCTTTTCTGTATTCTGATCCTCCGGCAGCGATGGCCTTTTCCATCATTTCATCCACTTCCTTTCGACTTTGCGCAGATAATGCCACCAGCATTTCTGTATTCTTTTTAGCATCGCAAATTTTCTTGGTGGGGATAAAGCTCTTGAAGAATTTCTCAACCAGAAGCATCGCAAAAATATTCTTGTCAATTATCATACAAGCTGCATTGTCATCCGTGAATTGAGGATTAAATGTAAATCCGAGTTCAATGAAAAATTCTTTTGTTTTGTTGAGGTCTTTCACTGGCAAATTCACAAAAATTTGTTTGGTCATTTTGTTTATCTCCTTTTATTTTTTATCTGCTGGTCGATAGGTAAGAATCACAACACCAGAACCTGTTGTTTTGGTGTCGAACAGTTTCAAATACATAGGACCCACCCCGTTATCGAACAGACGCTTGCCGCTGCCCAAAATGAGGGGATGGATAAAAAGAATATATTCGTCAACCAGCCCGGCCTTCATCAGGTACTGCGCCAGCTTTCCGCTGCCGATGATGTAAAGGAACCCGGAACCAGGCTGCTGCTTCAGTTTGGTCACCACTTGCTCGACGTTTTTCTTGATCAGATTTGAATTGTTCCACTCCACCCTTTCAAGGGTCGTAGATACCACATATTTTGGCATACTATTCAGTTTATCACCTATGGGGTCATTTTCAGGTGCATTTGGCCAGTAAGATGCAAATATCTGATATGTCACCCGACCCAGGAGCAAAACATCTGCAGCCGCTATCAGCTCTTCGATAATTTTTCCCCCTTCAGCGTCAAGGTATTGCATTTGCCAGCCGCCGTACTTGAAGCCACCTTCCGTATCCTCTTGAGGAGAACCCGGCGCCTGCATGACACCATCCAGAGTCAGAAATTCTCCTACAACTAGTTTTTTCATGTTAATTCACCTTAATTCACCTGAATTCCGTTATCGTCCCTCATAGGCTTTCTTCAAACCTTCTATATCAATCTTCTTCATCTGGAGCATTGCTTTCATGGCTCTTTGCGATTTTTCTGAGGTTGGGTCACCGACCAGTTCGCTCAATACATCAGGAACGATCTGCCACGATACGTCGTATTTGTCCTTGAGCCAGCCGCATTGCTGTGCCTTTTCATCTCCGCCTTCTCTGAGTTTTTCCCAGTAATAGTCCACTTCTTTCTGATCCTTGCAGCGCACCACAAACGATATGGCTTCGTTGAATTTGAACAAAGGACCTCCGTTGAGGCCTGTAAATCTTTGCCCTTCTATTTCAAAATCCACGGTCAATACCGTCCCCGCTTCTCTTCCGTGGATCTCATACCCTTCTTTTCCATAGCGGGTGATGTTTCCTATTTTTGATTTTTTGAATATAGAAGTATAGAATTTCGCTGCCTCTTCAGCCTGGTTATCAAACCATAAACATGGGGTGATTTTTGGCCTTATCATTTTCTATTTTCCTCCTTTTATTTTCTCTAAATTTTCCTTTGCCCTGTAATTGACTATCTTCTTCACTAAGTCGTATGGAATCGGCTTATCCATCGGGAATTGGACAGAACCCTTTCCCTGTTTATACGAAGACAACTCTCCTTTGAAAGCTTCAATGCCAGATGGTATCGGGTAAAATCCGATGTGATTCTGGAAAGCAGCGAAATGCACTAAATTCTTGCCATTTAGTTTGAAAGTAGGCATTTGATAGCTGATCGCTTCTACAGCTTCAGGCGCGGCTTTTCTTATTGTCTGCCTCAGTTCTTCAAGAATTTTTTGAACATCTTTTGGAAAGGTTTCAATGTATTCGTCCATGGTTTTGAATTGGTTTTTTGATATTGTCACATTTCCACCTCAATTAATAACCTCCAATTATAAGATTATTAAGCCTTACACATAAAAGTTTCGAACTTCGTAGAGGATGTTTCATATAAAAATCGAGCGAAAGCTTAAATTAAGATAACATCTTAAAATAAAATTAATGAAGGATTAGGGAGCAATGGAAACATTCAATAAGATAAGGAGAGAAAAATATGCCCAGAGTAGTTGTTGTATATTATCTCCGATAGTGTTGTAAGAAGCGTTCAAAGCAACGTACATATTAAATAAATTAACAGAGTGTTTAGGCTAAAAATGAGAGAAAGGCGAACACCAACATTGTATTGTTTTTTATTATAATATTGCTATGCATCTCGATTTTTACATGATTTTTTGTTTGTGACACTCACTGTATAAACTTTCTTATTGCGGTTGTATGATTAATACCAGACACAACAACCAACAGTTTGGCAAAATATTTAGAATGACCTCGATTTTGATATAATGGTTTTTATTGTATAATTATTTTTTGATATATACGCTCGTGGGAGTGCGATTCCTGCGCGCCTGAGAAACCGAAACCGTTTTTAGAGTAACGCGGCTTCACTCACTGAGGTCAGTACTAAATCATGCCAATAAAAGTCACATTGAAACCAGATACAAGATTTTTCGTCTTAAGAGATATTGACGGCACAGAACGCGGCAGATATTCCATCCGGGTACCCAAGGAAGGGCATCGTGGGCAGGGTCCGCAGGACGTGGCTCTAAAGATTGCATCACGCACAACAGGAACAAAAGATCATCCCGTTGAAATACGATTAAGAGAACTGGGCACTGACAGGGTCCGTGTATTTCATGTCTGGACAGAACCAACACCTTTTTCCAAAACTGCCAATCCTTTCTGGAGAGGCAACCGGACTCATTACCCAAAAAGCTTCGCCAGATTCAAGGGAGAGGAATTGCTCGATGGCTCACCGCCGCCTTCTTGTGTATTAACGGGAATTTTTTTATTGTACCACAAACGTCTTCAGGATAAATATGATGAACTGAAAGCAGCGGGGAAGCTGCCAGAGACCTTCGAGAAGGACTGGCAGGAATGGATCTCAGAAAAGATTCTGGATACACCCACCGCAGACCTGGTAGACAAGCTTTTCGTCCATCGATCGGAAAATGTGGGAAGACCAAGAGGCAAACACTGACCAAGGCTTACTGTTCACCTAACTCAGACCTCGCTGGTTTTCCTGACTCAGACGGGAGATCAGATTTTTCCCGGCGCAGGCATAACATTTATTCAAGTAGAGCGAGTTTCACTCTTCGCTGGTGCAGTTTAATGCCACCATAATGCCCAACCCATGAATACTCAGTAATTTTTTCACTGCATCAGCACCTATTATTAAACTGGAATAAATGTGTCATTCCTCCGGCGCCAAGGATTGATTATGTGCGCGCCCCCTCACAATATGTTGTTTTGCTGAAGATCCTTGACTGACGATCCACCTACCTCTGACAGGATTGGCGATGTGTGGGGTATATTCAAGTAGAATACATTTCTTCAAAAGCAGGCGCAACCCGATCACTATTTTGGTTTAATGCCTGACTTGAGGAAATATGAAGACAAATATACCATTACCCAAAAATAAAGGCTTGAAAGAAGCTTATATTTCTATTTTAAAAATGGTTTATTTTGAGCAGAGGGATGTCTTTTTATTTCAGGATTATGTTTGTGCGGTTCAGTCTGACTGCGGGGTATCGACTGAGACGGCAACGAATAGATGCAAGCAGTTAAGTCAACTCTCTATTCTACAATATCTTTTTTCGGGAATGTCGGGGCATAGCTACAGGTGTTTTGTTTATGCCAACGATGGGGAGAAAATATCTTACATTGATAACCTGCCAGAGGCTAGCAGGCTTATTGAAGCCCAGTTTCCTGATGTGATGGAGACTGAGTTCTTACAGATCAAGAAAATGAACATCCAGGCCAAGCCATCTGAGATGCGATTCGACAGTATAGAAGCGGAGCTAACATTCAAGGCTCATGAAATAGCACAACCTATCAGGACAAAGGATACAGACGTTTTGAAGAGTTCTTTTGTTACAGAGAAGGTTTCAACCGAACAGATTGGCGAAGATTTTATCGCTAGGTCAACAATGCGTAACGCTATTACAGAGGAAACAAAGGTTAGTACCGATTCTTCCGTTTTAGGTGAAAAATAGCCAGGGATTTTTTGAGGATTATGCGTACACACGTACAATACGTATAACCAAACCCCTGCAACCCCAAAACGTAAACATGAAGCATAGACACTATGCGGATGTACGAATGAGCCGAAGGGCTTTTAGTGCAACCATGTTTACGTACCACACGTACGTACAGAAGCATAGAAAAAAATCGAGTGAAAGGAGAAAAAAAGAGGAAGAATGGTGAAAGTAAAGATCACAACAACTCTCGACATAGATCTAAAAGAGGCGTTTGAATCCACTGCAGGAATTCACCAAAAAGGATATGGAGAAATGCTTGAAAAGGCTATTCGTGAGCTTCTCGTCGAACTGAATCAACCACCATACATAGATATGGAGATTGCAAGGACGGAGCAAGAAGCTTTAAAATGGAGCACTAAAACTCAAAATCTGAAATTAATGAAGGAACGGATCTCAAAAATTAATCCCGTTTCAAAAAATAATGGGGATAGCGACAAAGCCAAAGAACTCGAATCATACAGGAATAAGCGATTCCTCGAAGTATATGCAACAAAGGAAAAACTGGACTTGCTTAAAATGAATCTTAAAAAGGGGAATGTGAATTGGGAACGGGTCACAGACCTATACAGATTCAAAGACAAGGTTGAGGCTCGGACATGGATGGAACGCAGGGTAGAGGAGTCTGAGATATGATATTCTCTATTCTGGGAAAATTATGCGCAACGTTAAGGAATGATCTCATACTCTCCTCCATCGCTGTAGTTGCTTGCTGAAGTTCCTTGACCTGTGTTTCCACCAGACTCAGACAGGAAAAACGATGGATATATTCAAGCAGACGGCCTTTAACCATATGCTGGCGCAATGATGTACCCAATCGGTTAATCAGTAACCCTTCTTGCGCCAGCAACCTATTCTTTCTGGGATGGCGCGGGGACAAGTCCCATATACAGCATCAGAGAATGATCTTCCATGCGCATCCTCCATCGCTGTTCGTTGATTGCTAAAAACTTTGACCCGCAGTTTCACCTAACTTAGACCGGAAAAGCGATGGATAAATTCAAGCTGACCGCTTTTGACCTTATGCTGGCGCGACCCAATGTAATCAATCGTTCTTCAGTAACCTTTCATGCGCCAGCAACTTATCCTTCCTGGGACGGCGCGGGGACAAAACCCATACCTGAATAAATGAGTGGCCACATGCTCTGCATCTTGATTGAACTCATGCGCAAAGTCAAAGATTGCCCTCATCCCATCCTCCATCGCTGTGTGTTGCTTTGCTGATGATTCCTTCCCTGCGACTTGTCTTTTGTCCAACCATCCCTGACCCGGCGATCCACCTATCTCAGACAAGACGGCGATGGAGGAGAGTATTGGAGCAGACTGTACAGCTATCTCTTCTTCCTTAGACGGCGCCGGGACAAAAACCCATCAGAATAAATGGCTGAACACATGCCTCGCATGATGATTGATCTCAGGCGCACCTCCATCGCTGTGTGTTGTTTCCTGAGGAGCATATTCACCTATCTCAGACAGGAACAGAGATTGGGAGGATTGGCATTGAACTCTTTCCGGCGCGCGCCTCCATCGCTGTAGCCGTTGACTCTCCACCTACCCATAACAGCACAACCTAACATCGACAACGCCTTCGAGTACGAGCACCGCGCCGCTTCGCGAAGTCAGTCAGTGGTGAACGGCAATTTAAATAACGACAGGCTTGGGCGAATTGTTCGCACGAGCGGGCAGTTCGGAGAATATCTATGAGCAAAAACAATACCGTTGTATTAAGGATGCCTGGTGCATCGAATGGCAAAGAGAAAATGGTCAATGCAGGTGTCGGCTTCATCGATACCGTTAACCTTGAAAGAGGAGAGAAGCGAACAGTTGTTCATTTCCTTCCAGAACAGCCCCTGACCAAGGGAAAGACGATCATGGTTTTCCCGGCGCGAGGAAGAGAGCTCCCAGTTGAACTAACGGGACACACCAGAGTCGGTGAGAGAGATCCCGGCTTTGTCCTTTATAACAAGGATGCGCCTTGTGGTTCCGGATGGTTACACATGGGTGCTCGTACCTTGTTTATGGTTGTTAAGGTGAACAAGGACGTAGAGATCGGCGAAGGCCAGATAGATAAAAGATTGACTTTGTTCCCTAAGTTCCCCAAGGATTCGCAGACGAAGGCAGCTGGTGTGTAAATTCACCAGTTCTCTTTTTTTTGTTGCCCGGTTATTCCTCATCGGATTTCTGATATCTGTTCTTTTCTATTATTCGAGTTTGTTCGATCGGGATGGGTTTGATGTTAGCGCTGTAGATAAGATGGACGGGCATCATGAATTGATTTCTATTGACCTCTGGATTGCACCAGGCGCACCTCCATCGCTGTGAGTCGTTTGTTGAAGCCTCCTTGCATGCGACCTGTCTTTTATCCACCTATTCCTGATTTGGCTATCCACCTAACTCAGACAGGAAAAGCAATGGAGAGAATGATTACTATACCCTGTTTCAATGCTCTATTCATCATGGGAAAGCGCCGGGGTATCCCCCCCGGACCACTCTCTGATAAATGGCTGGCTACCGCCAGCGTCAGGGATTGATATTTCAAACACAGCTATCTGTATAGCTGCATATTGTTGACTCTTCACTTACCACAGACTTGGAACATCGATGGATAGGTATATTCAAGTTGACCACCTGTGACCAGATGCTGGCGCAATATAAAATTTTACGGACACTTTTGCGTCAGCATTCTATTCTTCCCGGGCAGCGTCATGGCATCATCCCCAAACTGCTCTGCGATAAATGGCTGCCTACTTCCAGCGCCAGGAAATATCTCTTCACAAAGCCACCTCCATCGCTGTAAATGCAAACAGTGGACTGATTTAAATAACCAGGGGCTGGGTGAATTGCCGCACCAGCGACGGTTCAGGAGAACGATAAAATATGAAACTTGAAATCGAATCGGATAACAGCCACGTCCTCGGCCTTGTAGCAAAGATCTTTGAGATATTTTCCCGGTGCAAAGGATATCCACAAGGAAAGGGCTGCCATGAATGCAAGTATGGATACTGCAAGAATTCCGACACTGAGCCGGATCTAGGATGCAGGATCGAGGATGTCGAAGAAGCTATCGCAAAGTTCTCTTTCTGAGGTGAAAGCATAAGCAGCGACTGGATTTAAATAACAATGGCAGAGGCGATTTGTTATGACTGAAAACTATAACTATCCAGTACCTGACGTATCAAACGTCCAGAAAAGACCTGCAGACATATTGTTCCCTGACAGGATCCCAAGGATGAAAGCGCGCGTGTGCATGGCCTGCAGCGGTAAAGTCGAAGGATTTAACAACGAGCTTTCCCAGAAGGAGTTCCTGATTTCAGGAATGTGCCAGAAGTGCCAGGATAGTATCTTCGGCGTGAGTGAAGAGGATTCTGAAGAGATCTGTATGGTTACATTTGGTTAGCCGCAGACCGGGTATTTTTTTTTGCTGCCCGTCCGTTTCTATAATTTTTCCCGCAGACTTGTCCCATATCCTCTGTCCTTTTTTCTTTGATGCTCTGTTCTTTTCTCCTTCCCCATGTCCAACGTTTTTATCTTAACTATGTCCCGGTGGGTGGAATATATTTACACTCGACAAAATATACGCTGCAACTTTTATGGCTCTTATGGGAGTTTCTTATGTAAAGAATAGTGATCAAATAATCTTGAACTTTAGCGGCACTGCATAGCTGTTTTGTGGATATAGCATTATTTACTTAAATGAGTCGGAAAGTATCTTGTGGCAGTTGTGGTGCAGATTGGTTTAATAGTTATTCATAAACTCACTTATGTCTGGGAAAGACCAGATTTTTCCTTCTTCTTTTATTACGACTATATGACTATACATACATACTTATTCAAAAACTCTAAATATATAATATTTACTTTTACCAGAGAAGGGAGTAGTTTGATAATAGTTATATAACTATAGTCTATCTTTTTTAAGTAAAGTAATTTACATAGAAAACTATTTTAGAGTAACGACTGCAGGGGAGATTGCAACGCCCATCGCTGTTTTTGGGAGTTGATATGAAAAAAACAATTTGATCTGAAACCAACGAAGGAGATTTACTTATGGGAAAACCTACAACAGGACGACCGAAAATCTACAATGATGC
>Ga0172369_10000140_pt1 | contig 101860 bp, 63 predicted proteins | sample LakKiv25m_FD_114539 | JGI IMG/M metagenome (GOLD analysis project Ga0172369, IMG submission 114539) | Freshwater microbial communities from Kabuno Bay, South-Kivu, Congo - kab_022012_11.25m | ecosystem: Environmental > Aquatic > Freshwater > Lake | place: Democratic Republic of the Congo... | reverse complement strand
GGCGCAGGCGGCGGTGGTGCGCAACATCAGGGGGAAACACCGGAAGGACGCGGCCAGTCTGGCGGCGCGGGCGGCGGTGCGGTCAAGCTCACAGCGAGCCAGATCGTCATCGAGTCGACCGGCGCGATTGATGCGGCAGGCGGCAAGGCAGGCTCATACGCAGGCGGTGGATCGGGCGGCTCGATTTGGCTGCGTGCGACCGACGTCCAGGTGTTGGGCAGCCTGTCTGTGGAAGGCGGCAAGGCCGGCCCGCCGGGTGGCAACGGCGCGGCCGGGCGGATCCGCATCGACGGCACGGTCACGGGCAGTGGAATCGCCGCAGCGGCCTACGCGTCAGGACCGGTTGACGGCCTCGGAAGCACGCTGGTCAATCGCTTTCCAGTGAGCCAGCCAAGCCTTGGTACGGTTCGCATCACGAACAACTCCGGCGGGACACAGAAGGTTCGGCTGGTCGTCACGCACTGACCCAACCGCCTCGCTCGCCTGAACACTTTGGCACCACACACGCTTGCGGCGGGGGACAAGTCCTGGCCCTACGGAAGATGCCACCGCAACCAAGCATAATCACGCGCCATTGAACAACCGGCAACAGAGGATGCGGGCAACGACTGCGAAGTCTCTTCGGGCCTGACCGGGGCCGTCAGCCTGCCGAGGCAGGCTTTCCAGCAGTTGGCCGGTGCTTGAGCACCGGATGGTCCACACTGACGCAGGCGCGACCGTCCGGATAACAGTATGATTTCACAAGAAAACGGCGGGACGGGCTTGTCCCCCGCCGCGTTCGCTTTCAGCAACACGACACACTAACATCGCGCCACGCCAAAGGATGTACCGCAATGCCGCCCCCCGCCTCGACCTCGCCGCGGCTTTCGCTGCCGCGTTCGTCGCGACGCCGCGAGAACACGCCCCGCCGCCCCGCCTGTCGGTCCAGCCGTTCAGCGGTTGCATCGTGGGCGATCGATCATGACCGGTTTCGTTTGCGGTGGGCGACAAGCCACCGCCCTACCGAAGACAGGATGAACGTTTCGGTTGTTGCTGCGCGACGAGCTTGCGCGAGGAAGTGACCACGATATTGCGCCATCGCCGCAGCTTTGCGGCAAGCGCACAAGCCGCGCGGTAACCGTACCAACCTCCTCCCGCCCAAGCGCGTCCAGGCGCCAGCGCATGGCACGGCAGCCAAGTCCCGAACATGACTACTGACCTCGCGATCACCTTCCGCAAGCGCAAACTGCCGCGGGCGGCGTAGTTGCCTCTACCGCTCCCGCAAGGACACCATCAACGCCCGGAACAGGGCCTCGTCGTCTTCCGCCAACAGCAGCCAACCCGCACAGAACAGGTCCTCGCTCCACTGCGCATAGGCCCACTGGACGAGCGCATCCGGCGCGTCATACCCGTGATCATTCAGGATGCGCCGCAGGCGCGCGACATCCTCCGGGTGGGAGATGCCCTGTGGTTCCGTCGCGCGCGGCACGAGTTCGCGCAGGCGCATCTCTGTCGCCTGCGGATCCGCTTCTGTGCCGCCGACGGCGTCGGCCAGCCATGCCGCGAGTTCATCAGAGTAGCCGCGAACTTCAAACGCGCCGTGGTCATCGTCATGGCCCAAGTCGAGGTACGCCGCCAGCCCGCGCGACGCACGGCTTGCGCCGCCCGCCGGCATCGTTCATACTGCCGTACGAACCAACATCCCACACGAGGCAACCATGGCCATGCAAAAGACCCTCACACCCATCGGCAACAGTCTCGGAATCCTCATCGAAAAGCCGGTCCTAGAACTCCTTGGCATCACGCGCGATACGTTGCTGAAGGTGACCACCGACGGCGAGGCGCTGATCATCCGACCCGTCAAGCAAGCGCGCGCGGACCAGTTGGCGCGCATCGTCGATGGCGTGATGGACCGGCACACGGATACGTTGCAGAAGCTGGCGCAATGAACCGGCCTGCGCCAGATATCGATTTTCTTAGTGTTGACAACGTATTGCACATCCATGCTGCCCAAATCGCCCGGTTCGGTGGCGCTGGCGGCGTGCGCGATCGGGGCCTGCTGGAATCGGCGCTGGCTCAACCGCAGGCAGGTTTCGGCGCAGTCGCGCTGCATGGCGACATCTGGGCCATGGCGGCAGCGTACTGGTTCCACCTTGTGCGCAACCACGCGTTCGTAGACGGCAACAAGCGAGTCGGGTTGGTTGCTGCGCTGGCGTTCCTGGAACTGAACGGCATTGAACTCTTCTGCGGCGACGAGGAGTTGTATGACCTGACCATGGCCCTGGCCGTCGGGCAGCTGAGCAAGGATGACGCGGCACACTGGCTACGTCACCACACCCAAGCGCGTTGACTCCCCGACGATCGCCCCTCTCGCCCCATCCCCATGATCCCACAAGGCCCTTGCCGCTAGCGATCGCCAGAAGCTGGTCTGGGCCCCGCGGCCCGCGCGGCCGCAGTTTTCTTGTCATCCACGCCAGACCGCCTTACGGTGGCCGGATGCACCGGAGCTACGCAGCCAGATCGATGCGCCCCCACGCCCCTGCCGCGAAGATCTCACTGATATTTCTCATTGTTATCAGCATCCTGCCTCGCGGCACCCTGGCCGACGAGGGCGCCGACGAACCCGATGACGGCGAAAGCGCCGAGCCGGCCGCGACGGCGAGCCAGCCGGAACGCCTCGGCGCTCTCTTGGCATCGACAGAAGATCTCTACGATTTCACAGCACTTGCCGAGTTGGATCCGCGCTACCAGGCGCTGCTGGAGGCGTACCGCCACCGCCAGTACGGCGCCGTGGTGCGGCAGGCCGCAGAAGTAGCGACAACCGCTCGGCAAAGTCAGGTGGCGCAAGCGGCGCTGCACCTGCTGGCCCTGTCGCATGAGGCGCAGCGCCACTGGCCGGAGGCGGAGCGCGCCTGGCAGCGTTTGGCGCAGGCAGGGCCTTTTGCCCAACGGGCACGCGGGCATCTGGCCGATCTCGCGCTGAAGCGTAAGGATGTCGACGAAGCGCTGGTGCAACTGGCGGCCGTGGCGCCGTGGCACGTGACGCGCGATGCGGCGACGTTGCAGATGGCCAAGCTGGAGCTGGACCGCGGCCAGGTCGGGCCGACCCGCGATGCCCTGGAGCGCATCCGGCCGCCGCTGCTGTCGCGCAACCAGCGAAGCCAGATGGCGTTCTTGAAAGGCGAGGTGGCGCGCCGCGGTAGCAACCCGCAAGAGGCCATCGCCCAGTACCTGCTGGCCTGGAACATGGACGAGGAGCCGCACGCCAGCCAAGCGGCTCTGCAACTGCGCGCCATGGATGCGGAACCGAGTCCCAGCGACCAGATCGAACGCATCCTGAGGCGGCGCGGGGTCAAAGCTGATCAGTTGCGCATGTGGTTGCGCGAAGCTGAAGCGATCACGGATACCGACGGAGCGCTGCGGGCTTACGTGCGGGGCGCCTTGCTGGCGCGCGAAAAGGCGACCCGGGGTCAGGCCATCGAGCAGTTGCGCGAAGCTGTTGAATCTTTGACGGATCCCGTGTTGCGGGGTCGCGCGCTCTACGCGCTGGGCGACGCCTTGGGCAAGGCGGGGCAGGATCGCGAGGCCATCGAAAAGCTGACGACCATCCAAGAGATGGCGGCCGGTGCCGAAACGCAGGCGCGTGCGCTGCAGCGCCTGCATCGCCTCTACAACGCCGTGAACCAACCCAAAGAGGCGGAACAGGTTCTGGTCAAGCTGCTGGACCAGCATCCGCACGCCGAGGAACGCGAACTGGCGCTGTGGGGGCTGGCGTGGCAGCGGTTCCTTGCCGGCGACCATGCCGGCGCGCTCAAGCACCTCGTGAAGTTGGAGCGCGAATACGGTCAGTTGTGGACTGGCGCCCTGCAACCGTGGCGCGCCAAGGCCATCTACTGGCAAGGCCGTTGCCTGGCGCAGATGGGCCAGTTGGACGCGGCGATGGAGGCCTGGGCCTCTGTCACCAACACGTATGCCCAGACCTACTATGGCGTTTTGTCGCTCGACCGCATCCGCGAGATCGAGCCGGAACGCGCGGATCGCCTGCAAGGTCCGCCGCCGAGCCCCGCGGACACCCATCAGCCGCCTCTGAGCCTCGATCGCGTGCGCGTGGCCAAGAACGCAGCGCTCGATGAAGCCGTGTTGCTGGTGCGCATGGGGCTGACGTCGGAGAGTCAACTGCTGTTGGCGCGCCAGGTTGGCCATGGGCTGCCACGCGACGGCATTCACCTTCTGGCGACGCTGTACGAGTTGGATGGGCGCCGGCGCGCGGCCTACGGCGTCATGCAGCGCCATACGCGGCGCGCGGCGCGGCCGGACGACGCCACGGCGGGCGTGTGGCGCCAATCCTTTCCGAGTGCTTTCTATCCCGAGGCCAGCGACGCGTCGCAGGCGGCCGGCATCTCGCGCACGCTCCTGTACGCCATCATGCGCCACGAGAGCGCGTTCCTGCCGACGGCGACCTCCAAGGTGGGCGCGCTCGGGCTGACGCAATTGATGCCGCCTTCGGCCCGTGCAGTCGCGGAGTTGCACAAGATCGGCTATCCCGGCGCGGGGTCGCTGTACCGGCCCGCCTACAACCTGCAGATCGGATCGCTGTATCTGGCGCAATTGCTCAGTCTTTTCCGCAACAACCAGGCTGCGGCCGCGGCTGCCTACAATGCCGGGCCGTATGCCGTGCAACCGTGGGTCAAGAAGCTGGCGGGCCAGCAAACCGACGTGTTTGTTGAATCGATTCCCTATCCTGCGACGCGAGCCTATGTCATGCAGGTGACCGCGAGCGCGCAGACGTATGCGTGGCTGTACCCGGAATGGGGCGAGATCCAACGCGACCAGTTGGCGCGCACACCGAATCTGCCGACGACGCTGGGGCCTTTCATGCAGAAGCAGCCGAGCGCGCGGCAGACGGCGGCGAGCAACTGACGCCCGGGCCGGTGCGTGCTAGCATCCGCCCCGTGAGCACCTACCCCACCATCGCCATTCTCGACCCGCTTGTCGCCAATCAAATCGCCGCGGGCGAGGTCGTCGAACGCCCGGCCTCCGTCGTCAAGGAACTTGTTGAAAACAGCCTGGATGCCGGCGCCACCCGCGTCCAGATCCGCCTCACCGAGGGCGGCCGCCACCTCATCCAGGTCACCGACAACGGCTGCGGCCTCGACTCGGCCAGCGCGCGCCTGGCCTTTGCCCGCCATGCCACCTCCAAGATCCGCGCAGCCAGCGAGCTGATGAGCATCGGCAGTTTCGGCTTTCGCGGCGAGGCTTTGGCTTCGATTCTCGCGGTTTCGCAGGTCACGCTCACCAGCCGGCGGCCCGACTGCCCGGTCGGCGTGCGCTTGGAGGGCGGCGGCAAGACGGCGCTGGAAGAATCGCCGGCCGGCTGCCCGGTCGGCACCGACATCCAGGTGCGCGATCTGTTCTACAACGTGCCTGCCCGCCTCAAGTTTCTCCGCACGCCAGCCACAGAGCTGGGCCAGGTGCTGCGCTACGTCGATGCATTGGCCCTGGCGCGCCCCGCCCTGCACCTGTCGGTCGTGCACAACGATCGAAAAGTCTGTGATTATCCGGCTGATCCAGACCTGACGCGACGAGCCCACGCCGTACTGGGCGCGGAGGTGGCGCGGCGCCTCTATCCGATCCACGACGAACAGGACTATGAAGTCGAAGGCCTTCTGAGCGATCCGGGCCTGGACCATGTCGGACCGGGCCAACTCGTGCTGCTCGTCAACGGTCGGCCGGTGTCGGATCGCACGCTGCAGCATGCGGTGACGGCGGCGTACGGCACATTGCTCGAGCGCGGCCGCTATCCGCACGGCGTCTTGTCGCTGCGCTGTCCGCCGAATACTGTCGACGTCAACGTCCACCCGCAAAAGACCGAAGTGCGTTTCGTCTCGAGTCAGGCGGTGCATGTGGCTGTGGCGCGGGCGATTCGGGCGATGCTGGCGGCCACGCCATGGGCGCTCGACGCGCACGCGGTGCCGAGCGGGCCGGTGCAGGACGCCCCCGCCTCCGACACGCCGCGGGTTCGCCACAGTGCCGATGCGGCGACGGGTGTACGCGACTCGGCGCCGTGGCGGGCACCCGCAATGCGCACGGGCGAATGGAAGGCGGTCACGACCCACGACGCCCTGCCCCTGCAGCCGAGCCAGGCACAGCCGCAATCCGGCGTGTGGTCGAGCTTGCGTTACATCGGCCAGGCGGGCCTGTGCTTTCTCGTGTGCGAAACCCAGGAGGCGCTGGTCCTGATCGACCAGCACGCCGCGCACGAACGCGTGTTGTTCGAGCAATTCGTGCGCGGATGGCGCGCCGGCGAGTATGCCAGTCAACAACTGCTGATTCCTGTTGTCGTACCGCTGAGCCCCGACGAGGTGGCCGCTCTTGGCGAGGCCCGCGACTTGTTGTGCCAGCTGGGCTTCGACATCGAGGCATCCGGCGAGCGCATCGTTCGCGTGCGTTCCCAACCGGCGCTGCTGCGCGTGCGCGACGTCACCGAAGAGGTCCACGCGCTTGCGGCATCGCTGCGCGAAGGTGGGCGCGGCCAGTCGACGACGCAGCGGCTGGAGCGCTGTGCCGCGACACTGGCGTGTCATGCCGCCGTGCGAGCGGGCGATGCCATGACGGCGCAGGCCGTGGCGGATCTCCTGAAATCGATGAATGATGTCGACCTCGCCGCCCACTGTCCGCACGGTCGCCCGGTCACGATGCGTGCGCGGTTCGAAGATGTGGGGCGCTGGTTCAATCGCACATGATCATGCAGCACAACCGGCCCATGCACCGCGTCGCTGCACTGATCGGCGCCACGGCGTCGGGAAAGACCGCCACCGCGATTGCCTTGCGACGCGATCACGGCCTGCCGATCGAAGCGATCAACCTCGACGCACTGCAGATCTACCGCCGCTTGTCCGCGGGCACAGCCAAGCCCGACGCGGGCGAGCGCGCGGCGCTTCCCTACCACTTGATTGACTGCGCCGAGCCAACCGAAGCGATGAACGCAGCGCGCTTCGCGGCCTTGGCCGACGCCGCCATCGCGGATGTGCACGGCCGCGGTGCGTGGCCACTGCTGGTCGGCGGGACCGGGCTGTACCTGCGCGCGGTCCTGCAGGGCATGGCCGAGATTCCACAGGTTGCGTGCGAGGTTCGCGTTCGGTTGGCGCAGGAATGGCAAGAGCGCGGCCAGGCCAAGCTGCACGCAGAACTGGCCGCGGTCGATCCGGCGTATGCGGCACGAACGCCGGCCGCCAACCGCCAGCGGGTGTTGCGTGCCCTGGAAGTCTGGCGCGCAACCGGCCGCCCGTTTTCACAGTGGCATCAGGAACACGCACAGCAGCCGGATCGCTACGTATGGTTGTGCGGCGTTCTGCAACCGCCCGAGGCTGAGCTGAGAGCGCGCATCGCACAGCGGGCGGCGGCCATGGCTGCGCCGCTGCTGGCCGAAGTGGCTGAATTGCTTTCGGGCTCCTGTGGGCTGTCGCCTCAAGCCCCCGCCATGCAGGCCCTCGGCTACCGCGACGCCGTGGCGGTGTTGCGCGGCGATCAACCCGCCGACGGCTTCGCAGCGCGGCTCGCGCACGCGCATTGGCTCTATGCCCGGCGCCAACGTACGTGGTTTCGATCCCTGGATGCGCAGATCCGCCTTCGTGGCGATCCTAGTGATATCGCTTCATTTTCCACGTTGCTGCGCACGTTCTTCACGCAAGACGGCGCAGCACTGCGTCCACCACGCGCATGACCGGCGAATCCGCGATCATGCGCTGCCACGGCTGGGCCTGCGTCGCAAACCACACGATGCGACCGATCCAAAAGCTGACGACCACGATCAAACCCAGGCGCGGCAGCCAACGCGGCAGCGCAGGCACGTCACGCCCGCGCACCAAGGCCACCACGGCCACGAGCCACCACGACACCATCCAGACAAGAACAAATGGTGTCAGCTGGTTGAACCCAATGGCCGCCTGCCACTGGCCGTGCATCAAAGCCAGGAAGGCGCGCGTCAGACCGCAGCCCGCGCAAGGCAGCCCGGTGGTCAGGCGAAAGGGGCACAGGACCGGTCCATGCTGCCAGGACAAGGAACCCAGGGCCGCCACGATCAAGACGACCGGCACCACCACCAGGCCAGGCCAGCGCAGCAACAGCCTCCTGGTGCGCTGCCAGCAGGTCGGGGGGGCTTGCGTCATAGGCGCTCCACGTGCTGAATGGCGCCGGACGACGGTGCGTTGGCGTTCTGCGAGGCTGTCTCGACCGCAGAGGTTGCGGCGCAAGCGCGGCCAGTTTACCTTGGGTGCCTTCGCAGCGCGATGCAGAGAGGCGGCAGACGGAGAGCGGGAACATGCGAAACATGCACATTCAATGGAATTCCACAGACAAGCGTACGGGCACTGGCGCCATGGTGCTCTGCGGGCTGCTCGTGCTGGGCGGCCTTGCCGCAGCGTTCGCGCCGGCAACGGCGCTGGCACAGACCAACACCGGCAACGAAGCACGGCCGGATGAGCCCCCCGATCGCGCCGCCGAGCGCATCAATGAAGAGGGCAAGAAGCTGGTGGCGGCCGGCAAGTACGAAGAAGCGCTGGACAAATTTCGAGCGTCCTTGAAGCTGTTTCCGCTGTCGAATGCGATTTTCAATGTCGGTTCGATGCTCTACACGCTGCACATCTACGACGAGTCGCATCCCTATCTGGAGCAGACGCTGCGCGCGCCGCTCGATCCGCGCCAACGCGAGATCGTGATCAACCACCTGGAGAACGTGTCGACGCAGCTCAAGATGAGCCACACCGTGATCCTGGTCGAATCGAATCCGCCGGGTGCGACGATTTCCTTGAACGGCAAGGAGTTACCATTTCCGACACCGATGCGAGTGCTCGTGCCCTACGGCGAAACGGATATCACGCTGAGCACGCCCGGCTTCAAGCCGGAGACGGTGGTGCTGCACTCGACACGCGCCGATCCTCCAAAAGATCAGCGGATTCACCTCGCGCGCGATGAGCCGGATGCGGCGGTCAGTGTGCGCTGCCCCTCCGGATCGGACGTGTTCGTCGATGGCCAGATGTTCGGCTTTGAACTCGTGCGGATGCGTCTGCTGCTCGGCCCACACGTCGTGCGCTGCGGCAAGACCGAGAAGACGGCGGCGTTCGAACGCGCAGTTCAGGTGCGCGCCGGCCCGAATGCCTTCGAATTCGGCAACGTAACCAAGTAGGTGCGCCGTGACTGCGGAAGTTTCGCTGCGACGCGGCGGCGACGTACTGGGCTGTCACCGCGTCGTGTCGCCTCGCGGCATGCTGCCTCAAGCGGCTGATATCCTGGATGCTTCGCTGCCGATTTTCGAGACCGAAGCGCTGATCGACGTCGATTGCCTGAACATCGACGCCGCCTCGTTCACGCAGCTGGAGCGCACCGGGCAGCCGATCGAGGCGCAGATCGCCGCGATCGTCCAGCGCGCCGGCAAGATGCACAACCCGGTAACGGGCTCAGGCGGGATGCTGCTCGGCCGCGTGCGCCAGCTAGGGCCTCGTTATGACGGGGCTTTGCGGGCGCTGCCGGCCGGCACGCCGATCGCCACGCTGGTGTCGCTGACGTTGACGCCCCTGCACATCGAGCGGATTGTGAAGGTGCACCCGAGCGCGCATCAAGTGGAAGTTGTCGGCCATGCGATTCTGCCGCCTTCGGCGCCGTCGGCGGCGGTTCCCACTGATATGCCACCGGAATTGGTGTTGAGTGTCCTTGATGTTTGCGGCGCACCGGCGCTGATCGACCGGCTGGCGCGGCGGCTGCCGCAGGGCGCTCACCTGGTGTGCATCGGTGCCGGCAAGGCGGGAACCCTCTCGCTGGCTGCGGCGCGCGCCGCGCGACCGGACCTGAAGCTATGGGCGCTGGATCGCTTGGAAGCGCCCTTGCTTGCAGCACATGCTGCCGGCCTGTGCGACGGCTGGCGCGCGCTGGATGCCACAGATGCCCTCGGCGTGCGCGCCGCGGTGCTGGACATGACGGGCGGTGAACTGGCGCAGGCGGTGGTGCTGATGACCAGCCTGCCGGGAACCGAGATGGCCGCGATCCTGTCGACAAAGCAGCGCGGCACTTGTTTTTTCTTCGGCATGGCAACGAGTTTTACACGCGTCGCGCTGGGCGCCGAAGGGGTCGGCGCCGACATCGATCTCTACATCGGCAACGGCTACGCTGAAGGCCACGCGCAATTGGCGCTGGAGCTGGTGCGGAGCCAGCCGGCGCTGCAGGGTCTGCTGGCGCGGCGCTAGCTTGGCATTATCTTTGCGAAGTTGCGTGCCGGGTTCGACATCCGCATGGCCACCAAACACGTCGGTCTCACCGCCGGATCCACGGTGCTGGTTCGCCGTCGGGCCGCGGCTGGTCACGTCGAACAAAGGCCAGGACCATGCGGGCCTCGTCAGCGGGAATGCCCACCGGCTCGTACCAACGCGCGAAACCGGGCTGCGCCAGCATCTCGGCATCGCCAGGTAGATAGGGCAGGTAGCGCTGCAGGAGCGCCCGGAGGCGCGGCTGGGTCAGCGGGCCTTGGCGCACGAGGCGAGGCAGACCGAGAACGATGAGGTCGGGCCGCCGCTCCAGAACATAGGCTGCATCATGCTTTTCGTGACCGATCGCGCCATGGCCGAGGTCGATGTCGCGGTGCGCAATGTGGGCATCCGTCAGCCCGAGCATGTCGATGGTCCGCAGCCCAGACACGTACGGGACGATGCCAGCGGCGTTGATCGCCAGCAGTGACGCGGGCTTGTTCGTAGCGCGCAGCAGGCGGCCGACGACGAGGTAGTCGGCGTCGATGCGAGCGACATCGTGCACGCGCGCGCGTTCGGAGGCTGCCTCGTGCGTCAGGAAGGAATGGGTCGGGAAGAAGTCGGTGGCGAACAGCAGCCCCGCGAGCACCACCAGCCCCGCCGCGCCGGCGCGCGGACCCAGGCGGCCTGCCACACCGGCGATGGCCGCGGCTCCGAATGCCAACGCTGGAAGAAAGAAGCGGAAAAAAGCGAACGTGTCGCCACCCACCACGATCACATTGACGATCGCGCCCAACACGATGGCCACGGCGAGCCGCGCACCGCGTGTAGGCGCACGCACAACCTGAAGCGCCGCCGCGACCGCCGCCAGGACAAAGCCGTGCCCGATGAGGAAGGCCTCCGCGTGGCCAAGACCCGCGCGCAGCAAACCGCTCGATGGAGAAGCCTTGGCGTAGTAGGTGTTCGGCAACGGGAAACCGAAGTGAAGCCAACGCCACACCTCGTGAGGGAGGAAGACAGCGAGAATGCCTGCCGCCACGCGCATCGCGTCGCGGCGGTCGGCAGCGTGGACAGCGAGGGCGACCACGACCAGCGCCGCGTACCCCATCCCCTCGGGCCGGATCGTGGTGGCGACGCCCAGCAGCAGGCCAGCAGTCCACGCGCGCCGCGGCGTTGGCGCCAAGAGCACCAGACCGGCGGTCGCAAGGACCGACGCAAACAGCGTCGTCTCCATGCCGGTGCCGGAATAGTAGGCAAACGTGCCCTGGGCGGCGACGAGCAGGCCTGCGCAGGCATCGGTCGTATTGGGCTCGACTGGCGCGCCTGCGGCTGCCTGGCGCGTGGCGTGGGCCAGGCGCACCGCGAGCCAGACCAGCGCAAGACCGGCCAGAATCGACAGAAATTGCGAGCCAAGCTGGATGGGTACGCCAAGCCCCTTGAGGCCGGCAAGGACGATGGTCCACAGAAAACTCGAATAGCCTTCGACGATTTCGCCGGGGTTGTAGACGAGACCGTGACCGGCCAGGAGGTTCTCGGCGTACCGGTACGTGATGAACGCGTCCTCGAAAGGCGCGAGGTACAAGGAGATGTGCGCAAGTGCAGCGGCAACCGCGATCGCGGTCCCCACGACGGCCGGCCGAAACGGGGCGCTCACTGCAGGAAGTTGAATTCGACGCGGCGGTTCTTGTCCCAGGCTGCGGCGTTGTGGCCCTTGTCGATGGGCCGTTCTTCGCCAAAGCCGATCGGCACGAGGCGGCTGCGCGCGATCTGGCGCTTGACCATGGCCTGGACGACCGACTCAGCCCGCGCCTGACTCAGCTTCTTGTTGCGCGCATCCGGCCCACGCTCGTCGGTGTGACCTTCAATCTGCACGCGCACATCCAGTCGATCCTTGAGCGCCTCCGCTGCTTCGTCCAGGATCTCTTCGGACAACTGACCCACGATCTTGGCCGAATTCGTGGCGAACAGGATCTGCTTCTTGAACACGATTCGATCCGCCTCGACAATGATGTTTTTGAATTCCTTCGGTTTTTGCACTTCGACCGGCATGTCGTCGGGGCAGCCGTCATCGTCGTCGATGCCATTGAACGTCTCGGGCTTGCTGGGGCACTTGTCATCCGCGCGCGGGAAATCGATGAAGCCATCGCCGTCGTTGTCATTGTCGGGGCAACCGTCTTGGTCTTCAAAACCATCTTTGTCTTCAGCGACGTTGCGGCACTTGTCCTTCGCGTCCTCGATCCCGTCCTGGTCATTGTCCGGGTCCGGGCAGCCGTCCTCGTCCAGGAAACCGTCTTTGTCTTCGGGCTGATCCGGGCAGCGATCGACCTGATCCTTGATGCCATCGCCGTCACGGTCATACTCGGGGCAGCCGTCGCCATCCTCGTCGCCGTCAAAATCTTCTGGATCATCCGGGCACTTGTCTTCGGCATCGCAGATCTTGTCGCCGTCGCGATCCGGGCAGCACCCCTCCATGTCCTTGACGGCGGCCACGGCCTTGGTGTGCCGCGCAGCCTGGCCGAGGTGCTCTGCTGCACCGAGCGTGTTGCCGTGATCGGATTCGAGTCGGGCGAAATCGATGTTCGCTTCGGCCAGTGCCAGATCGCGCGGCGCGCAATAATACGCTTGCACCTTGGCGCCGCGCACGACTTCGGTCATCGCCGCAGTCTTCTCGCCAACTTCCTGCCCCGTGGCGCAACCCACCAGGACAAACGCGCACAAGCCGGCGATTCTCAAGCTGTTCATGGCAGCCGACCTCATTCGTCACCGGAGGGTGCGAGACCAGGGACGATGCGCCTGTCATCGCGCTCGCGCGACTTCGTGTCATCGCTCGCCTTGGGCGCAAACTTGTCCAAACGCTTGCGCTTATCCTTGCCAAGTCGCGCCACGTCCTGAGCCTTCTCGGCCGCCTGCATGCTCTGCCGCGCGTACTCCGAGGCCTGCTCGTAGTGGCCATAGCCTTGGAGTTCCCGCGCCTTGTTCAAGTAGGCAGCAGCACGCGTGTATTCGTACGGGGCGTTCTGCTCCGCTTCAAGACCCTGTGCCTCGTCCAAACTGCGCTGCGCGTCGCCGATTGCGCCGGCAGCCGTCACCGAACCGCAGCCATGCGCCAACACGAACGCGGCCAAGGGTGCGAAGGCGCGGCCCAGCAAACTGCGATGGGGGCCAAGGCGGTTCATCATCATTCCCAGGCCATGATCCTTGTGTGACTGTGATCGCCGCCGCGGCAAGTGCGCGCCCAAGGGCCTGTGCCCCAAGGACCCCGTACTTTCACCCCGGCAAGCACCCCTGTCAAGCGAGCCCGGCGACGCGGAAAAGCGGCGCGTGCGTCAGCGGAACCTGCCGCTCGTTCGCCGCCGCGAACCGCTCCGTAAGGCGGAGAAAGCGAAGGATCTTTAGCGCGGCCACGGCGAAATGTACCGAAAGCGCCGGATTGGGGTCGCTGCCCGCCCTTGTACCAGCGACGCACGTAGGCGAAGATGGCAACCCAATCCCGCTCATGCCCAGGGCGGACGGTGCACATGGCCTCGCCGCTTGCGTTTCCACGACCGATTCCCACCTGTGCAGCTGGACCGCGTCCAAGGCCGTGGCGCTGGCTCGGGCTGCTCGGACTGACACTCACGCTCCTGGGTGGATGCAAACACGTTCAGGCGGAGCGGGCACTTTCGGCAGAGACGCGCAAGGCGATTGCAGCCATCCAACAGTATTCGGCCGCGTCCGCGCGCACCAACGAGGCCCACGGCGCGGTGCTGACGGCCTTTGCCGAGGCCAACCGCTCGAGCAACCTCTCGGATTACAAGAATGGTTTGCGAAATGGCGTGTTGCCGGCCATGGACACGTTCATTGCGCGCCTGCAGGCGATGCCGACCGACACCACGGAACTCGCCAAGATCCACGGTAAGTTGCTCCTCGCTTACACGGACGCACGCGGAGAGGTCGACAGTTTCGAAGCGGGCTTGCAGGACGCGTCCGGTCTGGCGCGTTTCGATGACACCCGCAAGCGCCTGCAGTCGCGGATTGCTGCCTACGATACAGAATTGGCCAGCTATTACGCAAAGTTCGATCGCAAGCTCCGCCTCGAAAGCGCCAGCGCGCAAGCGGCAGCCGTCACCGGGACGACCGCACCATGAGCACGACATGAGCACGCCCCCCCCGCCGCACCAGGGCCCGCGCGTCGGCGCATTCGTGCGCGCCCTGCGTCCGCACCAGTGGATCAAAAACGCATTTGTTCTTGCGCCATTGGTCTTTGCCGGGCCGACACTGCGCGCCGAGGGCCACCTCACGCAAACGCTCATCCTGCACGTCCTGCTGGGCGTCGCGGCATTCTGCCTGCAGTCGAGCGCAACGTATCTGCTGAACGATATCCATGATGTAGAGGCAGACCGCCGGCATCCGGTCAAGCGATTTCGGCCGATCGCCGCTGGCGAACTGCCCGTTCGTGCGGCATGGTCAGGGTTCTGGGGCATGCTGGCAGCGGCGGCCGTACTGTCCTGGCTGGCCGGCGGCCTGTTCATCGCCTACGTGGGCGCCTACTTCGTCATGAACACCGCGTACTCAAAGGGCTTGAAGCACATTGCGTGGGTCGACGCGGCGGTCATTTCGCTCGGTTTCGTCTTGCGGATCCTGGCCGGTGCGGAGGTCGCCCACGTGCACCTGTCGCACTGGCTCGTCGCTTGCACCGTCCTGTTGGCGCTGTTCCTGGCCCTGGGCAAGCGCAAGCACGAGTTGCTCACATCCGATACGAGCCACCGCGTCGCCTTGATGCGCTATCGTCAGGCACACTTGAACGTGGCGCTGCCGCTGCTGGCGTGGGCGACGGCAGGTGTCTACCTCGGCTACACGCTGGATCCGGACACGGCGGATCGCTTTGGCACCCAGCATCTGCCGTGGACAGTGCCGTTTCCGCTGCTCGGACTGTGGCGTTTTGCCAAGCTGCTGGACGACGCCGAGACCCCGCTGAGCCCGACCGAGCGCATGCTGCGAGATCCGATATTCGTTGCCAATCTCGCTTGCTGGGCGATCGTCGTCAGTTTGTTGATCTACGGCGTCGTGGGGTCCGCATGACCGGCGGCTGGCGCACGGCGATCGCCGTCTTGAGCCTTTGCGCCTGCGGCAGCGCAGCCGTCGCCCCGAACGAGCCCAACCCGCTGCGCCGCGAACTGGAACGCGATCTGGCGCACATCGATGCGACGCAAGCGTTGGAATTGCGTTTCAATCCAGCGCCGTGCAACTGTCCGGGCTTCGAGTTGCGGGTCGGCGAGCGGTGGGTGCGCGCCGAGATCAATCGCAGCGAAGGCGACATGGTGACCATCTGGCTCGCCTGGCTGGCGCAGACGCCGATCGAGGCGCTGCCGGTGCCGGTATCGCTGCTGGGTCGCGTCGAGCGCGAGATTTTGCGCACCGCTCAAGGCAGTTACGCGGTGCGCATCGACGTGCGCGAGATCGTTGCGCCCAAGGCTCCTGCGGTCAGCGAATTGCCCGAAGCTGCGCCAGAACCGCCGTCGCCAACACCTTGACGCCTTGTGGCAAGCCGATGAAAACCTTGACTCCGCGCGGCATGGGTGGACAGTACGCGCGGTGGATTCGAGGAGGTAGCAATGGCAACCAATGTGAGTCTTTGGCGTATCTGGTTCGCGGCGTGCTGCAGCGCGGTTGCGCTCGCACCCACGACCGCGTGGGCGGCGGCCGTCGAAAAGGCGCCTTCGCTGGTGATGGACGTCTTTCTCGGCGACAAGCCCGTGGGGTCGACGGAGCTGCGCATCATGAGCGGCAAGGAAGCCTCCCACTACTCGATTCAGGCACACTTGCAGGACAAGGTTGCCAAGGTCTGGCGCAGCTTCACCGAGCGCGCCTACTTGCCCTTCGGCCCGAAAGGCGAGATTACGCAATACGATCGGTGGATTGACGTCACCGGTGCGACCAGCCAGGCCAAGCTGTTCAACAACGCCGGCCAATGGCGGGTCGCGTTTACGGACTCGGCGGTGGACGGCAAGAAGCCCAAGCCAAAGGTCGCGGATGTCCAGTTGAAAGCGCCCTTCGTCGTCCTCGATGAACGCCTGCCGATGCTGGTGGCGCTGGCAGCCGAGCGGATGGCCGGCCAGCAGAGCTTTGACTACGTCCGCGTCGACGATGCCACGAGTGGGCATTTGACGCTCAGTTCCGAGACGTTGACCGACAAGGCCGGACAGAAGTACCACCGGATCAGCATGAAGGGCGCCCATGTGGATCTGGAGGTGCTGCGCGATCACGGCGGGCGTGTGCTCAGCATCAAGGGGTTGGACAAGTGGCGCGCCGTGACGAAAGACGTGAAGATTCCAAAAGATCTTCAGGTCGCTGAGGCGCCGCCCAAAGTCGATGAGCCGGCGCGTGAGCCAGTCCGCGACGCGCCGCCTCCGGATCAGGTGGCCCCACCCGCCGGCGAAAGCGCAACTGCGAACTGATCCGCGTCAATCGCCGAAGCGCGCGCGCGCCTCGTCCTGCCAGGCGTCCGGCCAGAAGTAGAAGCCTTCGCAAGCGATGCTGTACAAGCATGTTTCGCAAGGCTTTTCATGGCGGCGCCGCGACTGCAGGTACTCGAACAGGTTCACGTCGTCGCCCGAGACAAACACCATCTGGCGCTGCAACTTGCCGATGTCAGACAGCGCCCAGGCCTCGTAGCCGGGCAGGTAGCACATGGGCAGATTGATGATCTGAAATCGGATCTTGGCACCGTACCGGTCGATCAACTGCATCACCAGCGGCGCCGTCTGCGCCGGATCCGGCTGGCACTGCGCCGACGCGCGCCCGAACGGCGTCAGGAACTGGACATTGCACAGTTTGACGCCCAAGCGCACCAGCAACGCCCCGTATTCCAACAAGACTGGGGCATTCGTCTTGGTCAGCGTGACATTGACACCGAAATCGATCCCGAGTTTGTCGCACCAGGGACGGGCGGTGGCGATACCGGCAAGGGTCTGCGCAAACGCGCCCTTGGCTTGAACATTGCGCTCGTGCACATCCTCGTTCGGCCCGTGCAGACTGACGAGTAGGCTGGTCAGGCCCGAACGCAGCAGTTTCTCGGCATTGCGCGGCACCGACAGCAAGCGCCCATTGGTGGTCAGGTTGATCTGCCGGTAGCCGAGCCTCTTGGCTTCTGCAATCAATTTGATCAGGTTCGGGTTCGTCGTCGGTTCGCCGCCATCGAAGTCACAGAGGTCGTAGCCTTGTTCACGCCGCTCGCGCAAGAACGCCGTTTGCTGCGCCAGATCGCCATGCCAGTCACTGCGGTTGCCCGTCGCGCAGAACACGCAGTGGTTGTTGCAGATGTAGGTGGTATTGAGGATGACCTTGCGCGGCCGCCACGACACCACTTTCGTTTCCAGGATGCGCTTGGCTGCCCAGAGTTCGTCCGGCGTCCAATCGATCCCGCGCAGTACCGGCTTGCCTTGAAACAAGGGCCCGATGTCGCGATCCTCCCGTGTCGTCCATAGGTTGCGTGCGGTGACCTCTGCGTGCAGCGCGGTGCCCAGGATGGGCGTGGCGAATTGCAGCAGCGGCTCCGCGCCGGTCGTCTCATAGAGATGCCAGGCTGTTTTGAGGGTCTGCAGGATCTCGGCGCGTGTCTCGCCGGGCTGACCGATCATCCAGTGCACGCACAGGCGCAGGCCCGCATCCTGGCACCACGATGCGACATGCGCGGTAGCATCCAGATCGATGCGTTTGCCGATCATGGTGTTGGCAACATGATCCGACGCGCTTTCCGCCGAGACCGACAGCGTGTCCGTCCGCTGGGCAAGGCGGCGGATGTGACCCTGCTGCAAGCGATCGGCGCGCATGCCATTGGGGAATTCGAGCCGCAGATCCAACTGTTCCGCAACATCCAGCACCGCGTCCAGGTGCGCCGGCTCGCCGTTGACGAGTTCATCCAGGATCACCAGACGTTCGATACCGTAGCGTTCACGCAGCAGGCGAGCGTGCGTCTGCAAGTAGGCAGCGCTGTGCACGCGGTACATGCGACCGGAATGGCCCTTTCTCGACCAGGGGTTGGACGTGCAGAAATTGCAGCGGAAGGCGCAGCCGCGCGAAGTCTTGAGCGCCATCACGGGCGGCAGCAGCGACATGATCTCGCGTTTGTGTTGCGCGCCCTGCACGCGGCCCAGAAAGCGCTGGTACGCGTCCATATCGATGAGATCATACGCTGGCAGCGGCAGTTGATCGAGGTCGTCGCCTTGAGGGACACCCAAAGTGATGCGCTGCGTCGGCCGCTCGCCGCGCGCGAGTTGCGCGACAAGTCCAGTCAGGGCCGCGTCGGCCTCGTACTGCTGGCCAAAGGCGATGCCGAGTTCTTCGAGGCAGGCTGCATCCCACGCGATGTAGTGCATACCACCGATGTCACAATCAGCAAGTATCACAGGGACATCGGGCCAACACTGTTGCAGGTGCCTGGACAACCGCGACAGCTCGGCGCTCGCAGCACGCGCACGCATCCAAGGCGAGTGGGCGATCACCACGGCATCGGGGCGCTGCGCGGGCAGCTTGCCGAGAAATCCGGACAGAGGAATACCAAGCCGAATGAACGTGTTGGATTCGCGCACCAGGCCCGATCCGGGCTGGCAGAAGGCGTCGAGGACCGAGACTTCATGGCCGCCAGCCCGCAGACCGGCGGCCGCTTGCCACAGCCCCAGATTGGCGAAGTAGGGGTAATCGATGAAGTCCGCGTGCAGCAGCAGGGGCGGTTGCAGAAGGAGCGTGCGCGCCAATTCCTGTCTCCGATACGGTTCGCGGGCCGGGCGCCAGTATCCAGGCGGGCGCGCGGGTCCGCAAGGCGCGAGCGGCGCCGGCAAGCCAAGAGACCGAAAGTCATGCTGGTTCGCTGGCCGTCGCACGCGCACGAATCGGTGGGCTGCGCCATGCGTCCTATGCGGCGGGGTGCGGCCAGGATCCAACTTGTGCCGGCGCGGCGCGCTGCATAGTCTGCAACGAGAACGATAGTCTGACGGACTCCTAGGATACGATGAACTTCCGCGTGGCTTTGGCCGTCTTGCTCCTCACCGTTCTGGCCACGCCTGCGCCAGTGGGCGCGTGGAGCGCACGCAAGACAGCGGTCCACGCGCGGCAGCGACCGCACCGCGAGCGCCGCTCAACCGCAACGGCCAAGCCGCAACACGCTGTTGCGCTGCATGATCGCGTCACGGATCTGCTGACCCGTGGGCCGCGCATCGCGCCCGCCGAAGCCCTGGTCCTCCTCAAGCAAGCCGCGACTGCGCGCGAAATGGGCGATGCCGTGGCGCTGGCCGAAGCGATCGCCGCTGCGCCCCATGCCTCTGTCGCGCAGTTGGTCGACGCGGCGACGACGTTGAGTCAAAGTCACGATTATCCCGTGCAGCGCCGGCTCTGGCAACGCGCCTTTGACGCCGGACGCAAGCATCCGGCGCTCGGCCGCACGGTCGCCGAAGGGCAGGCCGATGCGCTGCTGGCCGCTGGCGACAAGCGCGGTGCCCTCAAAGTGTTGGATGCTGCACTCGGCCGAGCGGCGCCTGGCACGCGGCGTTCGCTGCTGGAAAGGCTGGTGGTCCTCGGGCGCCAGGATGGCGATCTGCGCGCGACCGCGGACTTGCTGCGCAACTGGCGCGATCCGGACGCCGCAGCGCTGCGGGCGCAGTTGCTCGAAGAAGCTGGCGATGACGACAACGCGTTGGCAGACTTGCGCCATGCCTGGAAGACCTACGCCGGCAACCGCAGTCTGCAGGCCGCTTACATAAACACGCTGAAGCGACTTGGATTGCGCGATGAACTGCGGACGATCGTGGCTCAAGTCGTGCGCCTCGCACCGGCCGATCCGCAGCCGTGGCTGATCGTGCTCGATTCCCAGATCGCCGCCCGCGATACCGTGGCGGCACGCGCGCTATCGGATGATCTGGCCCGGCGCCACCCCCGCAATGCGGCTTTCCTGGAAGCGCTGATCGACCGTGAACAGCGGTTGGGCGGCGATCCGAAACGCATGACCGACTTCTACGAAGCGCTGCTCAAGGCGTCACCCGATGATGCCCAGCCGATCGAGGCGTACGCCGAGTGGCTGATGGGCCGGGCCGAAGAACAGCGCGCAATGGCCGTGCTGGCGCGACTGCACAGGCTGTCGGCGGGCGAAGCGCAAGGCCTGGAAATGCTGCATCGGCAGGCTGCCTTTCTGTTGGAGCACGGTCGGCCGGCGCCAGCGCGAGTGGCGGCGCAGGCATTGTTGGAGCGCAAGCCGGACGACCCCAAAGCCTTGCGGCTGCTGGCCATGATCGACGCGCGCGAAGGCAAGCTGGTGGACGCCGAGCAGCGGTGGCTGTCGCTGATCGCTCTGGGCGATCGCCCGACAGGTCAGGAGCGCGCGCGGGCAGCCGAGGGGCGCCAGGCCCTTGTGGCGCTGTACCGGAAGATGTCGTTGCAACGTCAGCGGTTGCAGGCACTGGAGGCGCAGGTCCATGGGCCCGTGCAGCGGCTTGGAACGGCGCTGCTGTTCCTGGAGTTGAGTGCGCAGATCGAGGACGCGGTGATGCGCCTGCCGGATGCTGTCTGGCTGCATGCCGCGGCGGTGTTGCATGCAAAGTTTCCGATGGATCCGGAAGTGCTGGCTGACGTCGCTGCGGGGCTGGAGCAGCGCGGCGCGGGTCCTGCGCCGGCCAGTCTGTCGTTGCTGGCCGTGCTGCAGGAACTCGCGCGCGTCGACCCGGATGCCGCGGCGCAGCCGGCCGAGAGGCTGGTCGAGAGGGCGCTCGGCGATGGCGACGACGCGCTCGCCGGCCAGGCGGAGGCCATCCTGCTCGGTGCCGGCAGCCACAGTTCACCGACTGTGCTCTTGCGCCTCGGGGACGTGCACGTGCGCCACGGCGACACCGCAGGCGCCGCAACTCTCTTTCGGCGTGCTGCGGCGGATCAGCCCGGCGACACCCGGGCGACGGCCCGTCTCGCTGCGCTGTTTCGCCTGGCCGGGGCGGCGGACGACGAAGACCAGGCACTGCGCGACATCGTGCTGCGCGCCGCCGACGCCGACGAATTGGATGCGGCGGGGCAGCGGTTGCTGACCGTGGCGTTGGCGCGTGGTCGCTGCGCGGACTTGGTGCGTTGGCTCGACGCCGTGGCGCCGCACCATCCACACCGCGACATTCTTGAACGGTTTCGCATTTCTGCGTATGACACATGGCTGCGGGGCGCGGCGCTGGATCGCGCCCTCGGCGAGACCGGCCCGGCCCCCAGCCCGAGCCCGATGGCGGACGCGCTAGGCAGCGGCGATCTGGCCATGCAGGTGCGTGCCCTGCGTCAACTCAGCCAGTTGCACCGCCCGCTGCCGGCGGCGGTTGCGCGGCAGTTGCTGCGCAGCCCGAACCCCGTGCTGCGCCGCGATACCGCGCTGGCGCTGGGCGCCTCGCACTCGGAGGGAGCCTCGCTGCTGCTGGTCGAGGCGCTGGGCGACGGACAGGATAGCGAGGACGAAGTGCTGCGTGCTCAGCTGGTCGCTCTGAGCCAACTGCCTGCCGTGGCTGGAGAAGAACCGGTCCTGGTTTCGCTGTTGGGCCGCCAGGAAGGCGCGCTGGCCGCATGGATTCTCGGACGCATGGGCGCGGAAACGGCGCTGGACGAACTGGTCAAAGCGACCCGTTCGGGCCGGCGCGAAACGCAGTTCGCGGCAGTGATGGCGTTGGGCACGCTGATGGGCCGAATGCACCACGTGCCGCGGGTGGCGTCCATGTGGCCGGTGCTGTTGGAGACCGGGCCGATGATGCCAGGGGCCGACACGGCGCGACGAGCCGTTCAATTTTGGTCGCTTGCAGCCAGCGGCGTGCCTGCGGCCCGGGCGGAGCTGACGCGGCAGGCGCTGACGACGCGCAGTGGTTCGCTGCGTGTGCTGGCGCTACGGCTCCTGGCCGCGCAGGGGCCGCCGCAACTACCGACACTGAGCGCCGAGCCGGGCGATGCCGAAGCGACGCGCGACTTGCGCTCGCGCCTCGTGCGTCAGGCAGTCGCCGGTTGGATGATGGTGGAAGTGGAGGAACTGCGGCAGGTCGTGCGGCAACTCGACACAGAGCTGGACGCTGGCCTGAGCGATGCCAGTGCGCGCGGGGCGTGGAGCCAGGATGCCGCCGCGGGTTGGTGTGACGCCTGGGAGGACCTGTTGTCCAAAGGAACCATGCTGCACGCTCGCTGTGCGACACGGGACGGGCTGGCGCACCCCGCTTCGTTGGCTCCCCCGCTTCCCTAAGCCAATGCCACCGCTATACTGTCCTGTCGCCGCAGCGGAACCGACGCTTGGGCCAAGGGGGAAGTGATGCAGAAGTGCGAGAACTGGTCGAAAGCGGTCGCCCTGTGCCTGGGTCTGTCATGGACCCTGCTGTCTTGCGGCACGAAGTTGATTGAGTACGACGCGCTCTACCTCGCCATCTCCAGCGAAGCGACACCGAATCCGATCGTCAGCCTTGACCTCGCACTGCACAACGTCGACGGCGCCGATGCGCTCAAGTTGCCGGCCAAGCCGGGCGATGCCGATTTTGCGTTCGCGCTGCCGGACAAGTTCAGCATCGTCAAGACGGCGTATGTGCTCCGTATCAAGCACGATGCGGCGATCGGCCCTTCACAGCAGCTGCAACTGCGCATCCGCGGCTTCGACGACACCAAGAAGGTCCAGGCAACGTACAGCGGCGTGGTGGACACGCGCCGAAAAGGCCAGATTACCGTGCTCTTGAAGGCCATCGACCTGAACTGCGACGCTGACGGCGACGGCACGGCCGACTGTTCCAAGGCCGGCTGCTGCGACAAGGCCGGGTTGGGTGCCAGCGACTGCAACGACGATCCCACGCTGGACACGAACACAAAACAGCCCAAGGGCGCGAGCGCGAGCCCTTTTTCCTTCGAGGATGCTTGCACGCAGTGCGGCAACGGCGTCGATGAAGATTGCGACGGCAAGGACACGGTCTGCGTCGACACCGACAAGGACGGGGTGCCGGACTGCCAGGAGACCACCTGCGGCACCGGCGCCGCCAGCGATGCGAGCGTGCACCCAGGTGCCGTCGAAATATGTGATAATAAAGACAACAACTGCAACGGCCAGACCGACGAGGGCCTGGGAGGCGCTGGCGTCAGCGGCAAGAAGGGCGACGCCTGTGGCGTGGGTATCTGCGCTGGCGGCACGATCGAGTGCGAACCCGCCGGCGAAGGCGGGACGTCGAAGTCGCTGCGCTGCTCGTCGGTGGTCAACAAGCAGAAGGTCGAGGACTGCACGAACCAGGCCGACGACGATTGCGATGGTCAGATCAACAACGGCTGCACGCTGCTCGATCTCGACGGTGATGGCGTGGAGAACGATCTGGAGAAGGTCTGCGCGTTCAAATTGGCGCAGTACCACGCTGAATTCCATCCCGCTGCGCAGGAAAAGTGCTGCCCGGCGGGCAAGAAGACCGAGGACTGTGACTTTAATTGCGATGGAAAAACAGTAGCTTGCGATGCGAGCGACAAGGACGGCGACGGGGAATCGGCGCCCAATGACTGCGACGACAATGACCCGCTGCGCTTCCACGGCGCGCCTGAGAAATGCGGCGACGGCGTGGATCAGGACTGCATCGGCGGCGATACGGCCTGCGCGGCAGTCGTGGACAAGGATGGCGATTTCTGGAGTCCCCCTGCGGACTGCAACGACGCCGACAAGAACGTGAATCCGCAAGCGAAGGAAATCTGCAACGGGGCGGATGACAACTGCAATGGCGTGGCGGACGACGGCAATCCCGAGGCCATGGACGCCGCGTGCGGCAATACCAAGGGTGAGTGCGCCAAGCAGGCGGGCGTGCAGGTGTGCAAGCACTTCCCCACGGGGCAAAAGCCTACAGATCCACTGGATTGCCTCGGCAAGCCCTACGCGGCCGAGAACAATACGTGCGTGGGCTGCGACGGCGATCAGCGGCCCAAGAAGGATCTCTGCAACTACTTGGATGACAACTGCAATGGCAAGAGCGACGAGGACTACACGTACACGCAGCAGCCCGATGGCGCGGTGCTCGACGTGAATGCCGTGTGCGACGGCGTCGGTTTCTGCGGCGTCGGCAAGGTCGAGTGCAACATGAGCATCGACAAGGCCGTCTGCTCGACGGACCCGAACGGTTCGGCACCCGCCAACGGCGCGGAAAAGTGCGACAACCAAGACAACGACTGCAACGGCGCGACCGACGAGAACTTGACGGCCATCGCCGACTCGACGTGCCAGAAAGTGGGGGTGTGTGGTGCGGCGCAAGCGGACATCAAGACGGTGTGCGTCGCCGGGCAATGGCTGTGTGATTACGCGGCAGTCGTCGACATCGAATTCAGCGTGACCGAGACCTGCGCGGCGGGAACGGCGGGCTGCCAGTGCGACAACCTCGGACAAACGTGCCACAAAATGGTGGAAAAGACTTGCGATTCCAAGGACAACGACTGCGACGGCAAGACCGACGACGACTTCACCTTCGATGACCTCGGCATGCCGCGCACGGTGGGCGTGGGCTGCGGCACCGGCGCTTGCGCAGGCGGCACGGTGGTTTGCGCGGCGAGCAAGAACGGGCTGACTTGCGACTCACTACCGAAGATCACAAAGGAAGTCTGCGATGCCAAAGACAATGACTGCGACGGCAAGACCGACGATGGCATGACCGTGGCAGAATCGGACTGCAAGTTGGTGGGCGTCTGCACGGTCGACAACGTCCAGGCGACCTGCCCGGCGGGCAAATGGGTCTGCAAGTACGACGCCGTGGCGAACTACGAGGCGCCGACCGAGACGACGTGCGATGCCAAGGACAATGACTGCGATGGCAAGACGGACGAGGATTTCGTGTTTGTCGATCTGGGTGTAGCCAAAGCGAAATTCGAAGCTTGCGGCACAGGCGCCTGCAAGGCGGGCATGGTGGTGTGCACGAGCGACTTCGTGGGGCTGACTTGCTCGACGTTGGGCAACTTGTCGACAGAACTGTGCAACTACCTTGACGACAACTGCAACGGCGTGACGGATGAGGAATTCAGCTATGCCCAGGAAGGTGGCGCGGTATTGGGTGTCGGCAAGGTATGCGACGGCATCGGCATGTGCGGCGGCGGCACGGTCGAATGCGCGACGACCAAGATCGCGACGTGCTCGACGGATCCCAACGGTTCGGGCTACAGCGGCTCGAACGAGCAGTGCAACGACTTGGACGACAACTGCAACAGCGCAACGGACGAGAAGTGCGACGAGGACAAGGACGGCTACTGCGACGCCGCGATGGCCACGGTTGCCAAGCCCAAGAGTTGCCCGGGCGGCGGCGGCGACTGCCGCAAGGACGATCCCGACGTGCATCCCAATGCGATTGAGTTGTGCGATAGCGTCGACAACGACTGCAGCGGCACGACCGACGAGATCTTCTTCTACAAGGAACCGGGCTCGGACATCGGCATCGGCGTGGATCAGGCTTGCGGCCTGGGCGCCTGCAAGGACGGCAAGGTCGTGTGCGATCAGACGGATTCGACGCACAAGAGCGCGACTTGCACGACGGCGGGCAAGCAATCTCCGGAAATCTGCAACGGCGCGGACGACAACTGCAACGGCACCACCGATGAAGGCTGCGACGACGACAAGGACGGCTACTGCGACGCAAACATCGCGTGGACCAGTGGCGCGAGCGTGACGTGCGTCAAGACGACATCGATGGACACGCGCGACTGCAACGACGCAAGCGTGCTGGTGAATCCAGGCATCACGGAGGCGTGCAACAACGTCGATGACAACTGCAAGAGCGGCACGGATGAAGGCTGCGACGACGACAAGGACGGCTATTGCGACGTGGGCGTCGTGACGGCCAGCCCGGCTCCCGGCGTATGCCCCAAAGGTGCGGGGGACTGCGACGACACGTCAGCCGCGGTGTATCCAGGTGCAACAGAAATCTGCAACGACATCGACGACAACTGCGACGCTGGCACCGACGAGGGCTGCGACGACGATGGCGACAAGTACTGCGATGTGAAGGTGGCGTTGGTCGGCACGCCCAAGGTGTGCGTCAAGACGCTCGGCGCGTCGACGCAGGACTGCAATGATGACAACCAGTTCGTCAATCCTGGGGCGACCGAGGTCTGCGACGACGGCGACAACAATTGCTCCGGGTCAACGGACGAAGGCTGTGACGATGACAATGACGACTACTGCGACGCGGCGATGGTGGTGATTGGCTTCCCAGATGTCTGCCCGAATTCGTCGGCGTCGAGCGGCCCCGACTGCAATGACACCGCCGCGGCGGTCAACCCGGGCGCGACCGAGAAGTGCAACAACATCGACGACAACTGCAAGAAGGGCAAGGACGAGGGCTGCGACGACGACGGCGATTTGTACTGCGATGCCAGCATGAGCGCAGTGGTACCGGTTGATGTCTGCCCCAAGACCAAGGGCGCGGCGACGACGGACTGCAACGACGACGCGGCCGCGGTCAATCCCGAAGCCACGGAAGTTTGCGACAACATGGACAACAACTGCTCGGGATCGCCGGCGATCGACGAGGGCTGCGACGACGATGGGGACAGCTATTGCGACGGTGCCATGACCATCGTGGGTCTGCCGGCGGCGTGCACCAAGACGACCAATGCGCAGCAGAAGGACTGCAATGACACCAATGCCCAGATCAATCCGGGCAGTACGGAACTGTGTTCGACCGCGGGCGTGGACGACAATTGCAGTGGCGCCACCGACGAGCCGGGGGCTGCCGGCTGCGAAACGTTCTACAAGGACGCGGATGCAGATGGTTTTGGCACGGGAGGTTCCTTCTGCTTGTGCGGTGCGGACGTCGTCCTCAAGTTGACCGCGGCAAACAACACGGACTGCAACGACGGCAACGCGGGAATCAACCCGGGCGTTCCCAAGGACTTGTGCTCGACGCCAGGGGTGGACGACAACTGCAATGGCGCCACAGACCCCGAGGACGCGGCGGGGTGCACGGCGTTCTACCTGGACAGCGACCAGGACAATTACGGTGTGGCACCCGCGCACTGCCTCTGCAACGCGACGGGCAAGGTGACGGCAGCGAACGCCACGGATTGCTTGGACTCCAACGCGGCAGTCCATCCGGGTGTGGTCAAGGACACCTGCGCGACGGCGGGCATCGACGACAATTGCGACGGCGCGACGGACGCGCAGGACTCCCTGACTTGCACGGTGTATTACCTCGACGGCGACGGCGACACGTTCGGCAAACTGAGCGACAACAAGTGCATGTGCGCCACCAGTGGCAACTACAAGGTGACGGGCGTGACGGAGGGCAACGCGGACTGCGACGACGCCACCTCCGCTGTGCATCCCGGCGCAGCGGAAGTGTGCGACAACGTGGACAACAATTGCTCCGGGGCGCCGGCCGTCGACGAAGGCTGCGACAACGACGGCGATGACTATTGCGATGCGGGTGTACCGAAGATCGCTTCACTTGTGACGACGTGTGCCAACACCGCGGCAGCGGCAACGAGCGGCGATGACTGCGACGACACAAACGGCGCTGTGCATCCAGGCGTCACGGAAGTTTGCGACAACATTGACAACAACTGTGCCGGAACGCCGCTGGTAGACGAGGGCTGCGACGACGACGGCGACAACAATTGCGACGCAGGCATGGCAAAGGCGCCCGTGCAGGTTTCGACGTGCACTGCGACACCGGCGGGCGCAACGCAGGGCGATGACTGTGACGACGGCCAGGCGGCCATTCATCCCGATGTCGTGGAAGTGTGCGACAACATAGATAATAACTGCGCGGCGGGTACGGACGAGGGGTGCGACAACGACGGCGACGACTATTGCGACGCCGGCATGGCCAAGACGGCGGTGGCGGTCACCGCTTGTCCGAATACGGCGACATCCGCGGTGACAGGCGACGACTGCAATGACGCGAACATCGACATCCATCCGACCGCCGCAGAAATCTGCGACAATATCGACAACAACTGCGCGGGATCTCCGGCAATCGACGAGGGTTGTGACAACGATGACGACAACTACTGCGACATCGGCATCGCCAAGTTGGGCGGCGTGACGGTGTCCACCTGCTCGGCAACGGCTGCGGTGGCGACGGTGGGCGATGACTGCAACGACGCCGTGGCCACGACCCACCCAGGCGCCGGCGAGACTTGCGACAACGTCGATCAGGACTGCGGCGGCGCCACGGACGAAGGCTGCGATGACGACGACGACAACTTCTGCGACATCGGCATGACCAAGCAGGCGGGAGTCACAGTGACCACGTGCAGCGGCACGGCGTTGGGGGCGAGCCAGGGCGATGACTGCAACGACACCGTCACCGCGATTCATCCCACCGCCACAGAACTTTGCGACAACATTGACAACAACTGCGCTGCGGGCGCCGATGAAGACTGCGACAACGACGGCGATGATTATTGCGACGCGGGCATGGGCAAGGCGGCCGCCACGACGGTCACTGCTTGCCCGCTGACGGCGGCGGGGTTGACAACGGGCGATGACTGCGACGACGCGGTGGCGGCGACTAGGCCTGGCGTCTCCGAAATCTGCGACAATATCGACAACAATTGCAGCTCTGTGACCGATGAGGGCTGTGACGATGACAATGATGGCTACTGCGAAAAGGGCATGGCCAAGGCCGCGGTGGCCGTGTCGACATGCCTGTCCACGCTGTCGACAGCAATCGACGGCGATGACTGCAACGACGCCCTGGCGGCCATCAAACCGGGTGCCACTGAGATCTGCGACAACATCGACAACAACTGCGCGGGATCACCAGCCATCGACGAAGGGTGCGACGACGACAACGACGGCTACTGCCAGAAGGGCATGACCAAGTTGGCGATCTTGGTGACGACCTGCGCTTCAACGTCCGCAGCGGCGACGACCGGCGACGATTGCGACGATGCGGTGGCGGCCGTCAAGCCTGGCGCGACGGAGATTTGCGACAACATCGACAACAATTGCGCGGCCCCGGGCGGGGTCGCGATTGATGAGGGGTGCGACGACGACAATGACGACTACTGCCAGAAGGGCATGACCAAGGCGGCCGTGCAAGTGACGACATGCAAGTCCACGCTGAGCACGGCCACGACGGGCGATGACTGCGATGACGCGGTCGCGACCATCCACCCGGCTGCGGGCGAAATCTGCGACAACATCGACCAGAACTGCGATCTGGTGGCCGACGATGGCTGTGACAGCGACACGGATGGCTACTGCGACATCGCCATGACCAAGGCCAAGGACGTGACGGTGACGGCCTGCTCGAGCACGGCGGCGGCGGCGACTCAGGGCGATGACTGCAACGACACCAGCGCGGCGGTCAATCCGGGTGCCGCCGAGATCTGCGACAACATCGACAACAATTGTGCTGGATCTCCGGCGATTGACGAGGGCTGCGACGACGACAACGACGGCTATTGCCAGAAGGGCATGACCAAGGCGGCCATCTCGGTGACGACGTGTGCCTCCACGTCGGCATCGGCGACCGATGGCGATGACTGCGACGACGCCGTCGCGGCCGTCAAGCCGGGCGCAACCGAGATCTGCGACAACATCGACAACAACTGCAGCGCGGTCACCGACGAAGGCTGCGACGATGACGATGACGGCTACTGTCAGAAGGGCATGGCCAAGTTGGGCGGCGTGACGGTGACAACGTGCGCCTCGACCGCGCTGGCCGCGACCGATGGCGATGACTGCAACGATGCCGTGGCGGCCATCAAGCCGGGTGCAGCGGAGATCTGCGACAACATCGACAACAACTGCGCAGGATCTCCGGCCGTTGATGAAGGATGTGACGACGACAACGACGGCTTTTGCGAGAAGGGTATCGCCAAGCTGGGCGGTGTGACGGTGACAACGTGCACCTCGACAGCGGCGGCGGCGACCGATGGCGATGACTGCAACGACGCGGTGGGAACCATCAAGCCCGGCGCGACGGAGATTTGCGACAACATCGACAACAACTGCGCAGGATCTCCGGCTATTGACGAAGGCTGCGACGACGACGACGACGGCTACTGCGAACTGGGCAAGCAGAAGGCCGCGATCACGGTGACGACCTGCGCCTCGACCGCACAGGCGGCGACGACGGGCGATGACTGCAATGACGGCGACGCATACATCTTCCCAGGCTTTACAGAAACGTGTGACAACATCGACCAGAATTGCGATCTGGTGGCCGACGATGGCTGCGATGACGACACCGACGACTACTGCGACATCAACATGAGCAAGAAACCCGGCGTAACCGTCTTGGTCTGCCCTCTGACGGCGATCGGCGCCAACAAGGGCGACGACTGCGACGACTCGTGCCAGAGCTGCCTGCCGGGCGGCAAAGAAATCTGCGACGGCAAGAACAATGACTGCGTCGGCGTGGCCGATGACGGCATACCGATTGCCGAGAGCACCTGTGACCAGGCCGGCCAGTGCGCGACGGGCGTGGTGCACAGCTGCGGCTACGACGTGGACATCTTCGCCTGGCGCTGGTACTGCAACTACACGACGGTCCCGGCCTTCGAGACACCCGCTGAGATCTCTTGCGATACGCTCGACAACAACTGTGACGGCGCAACCGACGCCGAGTTCACGTACTTGGACGGCGGCACAGCCAGGCACACCGGCGAAGTGTGCGGCAAGGGTATCTGCACGGATACCGTGGTGTGCGCCCCCGGGAAGAAGTCGGCCGTCTGCCCCAACACGTCGCTCGCGGTGCCAGAGGTATGCGACGACGGCCTCGACAACGACTGCGACGGTGTCGTCGACAACGGCTGCTGACACGCGGCAAGCCGATCCCGCTCTGGTTTCGCTGTGCTGAGCGTGCGCGACCGCGGCCGTCCGCGCGCGGCGTGCTGCACGGCGCAAGGCTTCGTGGTAGACTGCGCGGCGAACGCGTGCCTTGACCAACAACGCCCTTCTCTCGCGCAGGTGAGCATGGACCAGCGTCGCAATCCTTCGAAGGTGCCGAGCGCGCGCCAGCCCGCTGCCGGTGGCGCCGTCCGGCTGAGGTCGGCCTTGCCGAAGAAGAAACCTCGCGCTGAACCGGCGGTGCCGCCGAGCGAAGTGTGCACGACGGTGTACTGCGACGACGATTTGCTCGTGGTGAACAAAGCCGCCGGCTTTCCGGTGGTGCCGGCTGGGGCTTTTCACCGGCGCTCCGTGCTGATCGCGGTGGCGGAGCAGGGCTATGGCGCGGTGTTCCCCATCAACCTGCTCGACCCGGAAGCAACGGGGCTCGTGCTGCTGTCGCGTTCGGAGGCGGCGGCGCAGGCGCTGCGTTGGAACTGGCGCAGCAACCTGTGCGAACGTCAATACCTCGCAGTGGCGCAGGGTGACATCGTCGGCGCGCGCGGCCGCATCACGTTGACGATCGGCGCGGTCAAGTACGGGCCGCTGAGCCAGCGCCACCGCGTGCTGCCGCTCGAAGAAGGTGGTCGGCCGGCGCTGACGACCTGGAGGCTGCTGGCGCGCGGTCGCGGCATGTCGCGGCTGCTGGTGACCTTGAAGGGCGGGCGATGCCACCAGATTCGCATCCACCTGGCGGCAATCGGCTTTCCCATCGTCGGCGATCGCACTTACACGACGGCGTCGACCGACATGCCGCTGAGCGCGCTGGTCGAAATGCCGACCAAGTACCGCGATGCCACCGAACTGGCGCCGGGGCAGATTGCCTTGCATTGCATGAAGGTGACGATGCCCCACCCCATCACCAACAAGCCAATGGTGTTCGAGGCGCCGCCGCCGCGCGTCGTCCTGGGCCTCATGCCGGGCGCGTGGATTGTCGATGCCCCGTAGACGTTGCCGCCCTTGCCTGCCTCGTGTAGAGTCCCGCGGCGTTCCGCCGGCCAACGTGCCGCGGATTTTGCGAGGTCAGCGATGGGCCTGATGTTTCGCCAGAGTGAGTCCGGGCAGTTCGCCGAAATCGAACGCGATCTGCAACAGAACGTCCTCGTCACCAAGGCCGAGGAATTGGTCAACTGGGGGCGCAAGTTCTCCTTGTTCCAATACCCCTTCGTCACGGCCTGTTGCGGGATGGAATACATGTCGGTCAATGCCGCGCAGCACGATCTTGCGCGTTTTGGCTGTGAAGTCCCGCGTTTCACACCGCGTCAGGCCGACTTGCTGATGGTCGTCGGTACGGTCAACCACAAGGTCGCGCCCACCTTGAAGCGCATCTACGACCAGATGGCCGAGCCGAAATGGGTCATCGCCTTCGGCGCTTGCGCCTCGTCGGGCGGCTTCTACGACAATTATGCGACGGTGCCCGGCATCGACCACATCATTCCGGTCGACATCTACATTCCCGGCTGTCCGCCGCGGCCTGAGCAGATCATGGATGCCATCCAGATGCTCATGGACAAGATCAAGGGCGGTCGGGCGGAGATTCGTTAGCAGGCGGGCGAGAATAGCCAGCCAGTGCTCCGCTGGCTCGTTTGCTGGTCGCCATGCGCGTGGATGCGGACTCTCGACCCGTCAGGCCAGCAACCAGCTCAGCGCCATGCCCACTGCAACCCCGACGTTGAGCGACTCGACCGCGCCGCTGCCGTCGATGCGCAGCGCGCTGCCGCAGGCCTTGGCGACTTCGGCGCTGAGGCCGTCTTCCTCGGAACCCGCGACCAGCAGCACGCCCGGCCCCTGACGCCCCAAACCCTCAAGATCACGGAGCTGCTGCGTGCCGCCCGGCGCCAGGGCACAGACCCGGCCGCCCGCCTGGGCAAAGATGCGGACATCGCCCGCCAGGTGTTCGGAGCGGTAGGCGGGCAACACTTCCAGGCCGCCCTCCGCCGTCCGGTACGCGGCAGTGCTGCGCACGCAAGCCACACCTTGCGCCGACAGCAGCAAGGCGCGCACGCCGAGAAACGCTGCCGTACGCGCAATGGCGCCCAGGTTGTGGGGATTGCCCACTCCGTCCAAGGCGATCACGACACCGGGCGTCTCCGCCCAATCGTGCAGGTCATCGAGGCGCACTGTTTCGGTCTCGGGCGCGTGGAGCACGGCGACGAGACCCTGGTGCGCGCGCTGGCCCGCGATGCGCTCCAATTCCTCATCCGGCACTTCGCGGTAAATCGCCCGCCGCGCCGCCAGTTCGCGCAGCACGGGCTTCAACGTCGCCAGGAGCGTCGGCGCGAAATACAGGCGCCGCACATCCCGACAGCGATGCTGCAATGCGGCGCTCACCGCATGCTGGCCACAGACGATCTGCTCGGGGCGCGCCATGGCCGTCAGGACTCGCGGCTGATGATGAAGTAGGTGTCGAGCGACTTGCCATTGCGCCATGCCTCGCCGATCGAGACGTGCTGCGAGACGCGCCACATGTAGTCGCACATCTTGCCGTAAACGAGGCTGCCGGGCAGGCGGTTGTTGTCGGTGACGGCGGGCCAGCCGGGGTGCGGCAGCGACGGCGGCACGCGCCAGTAGTCGATGAAGAGTTGCTCGCAGCCTTGGCGGCCATCGGGACTCTTGGCGCCCCGCTCGGCGACGCAGAAGTAGCCCGGACCAGAAAACGTTGATGCGATGGGATTTTCCAGGTGGTTGTAGCCCCACAGCTCGCCGTTCGCGGCGCGCACGAAGCGCTTGTCCACCGTGCGGAACAGCGGCATGGAGTTCAGGCCGACGTGCCGCACGAAGCTGCCGGCCGGCGTCTCGGGCGGGACGTAGTACGCCAGATCCACGTGCTGACCGGCAACAGCATGAAACAGCGGCGCGAAATCAGCACGCGCAAGGCCAGCAAGCGCCTCCTGGCGGCCCAAGGCATCGGTGCCATCGAGCAGGGCGGCCAATTCCGCCGGCTTGGCTCCTCTGCAAACGAGTTCGGCGAGGGTACTCATGAAAGCTCCTGGCGGCGTTCTTCGTTGACGAGCCGCTCTGCCGCAACCATGGCCATCGCCATGATCGTGTGCTGCGGATTGACGCCGAGTGTAGTGGGAATGGCGGAAGCATCGACGACATGCAAGTTGCGCACCCCGCGCACGTGCAGATCGGGCGCCACAACGGACTTCGCCGGATCGGCACCGACATTGCAGCCGCCAAAAAGATGCGACAACACCCAGGTATAGGCCTTGTTGTCCAGAGGCGCCTGGTCGAACAGGTTGAGGGTATCGGGCGTGATCTCCTGGGGCATGCCGTAGACACCCGGCCAGACCTTCGTGGCGCCCACCTCAAAGTGCAGCTTCGCGACGATCTTGAGTCCTTCGCGCAGACGCCACAAGTCCTTGTTGGATGGCACGAAATGCAGTGCGGTCGTGCCCCACGGCGTGCGTTTGATGTACCCCACGGCGTCGCAGCGCACCGCCGCCACCCACATCGCCGTCTTGCGATAGTCTGCGAGTTTGTGCATCAACTGCGGTCCCGCGCCGCCCACCCGCGCCGCGATCAGCTCGAGCGGCAACGACAACGATTCGAGCTTGATGCCGATGTCGCCGCGGTAGTGGATCGACGCCGCCGCCTGGCTCGGCCCGCGGTGCATGTTGATGTGCTCGTCATAGACACCCAGCACGCCCGCGCCCGGATGCGCGCGCCAGCCGTGACCGAGATAGGGCAGCTTCACACCGCTGCGCTGCAACAGCGGCGCCGATCCCGTTGCGGAAGCGGCGAGGAATACGCCTCTTCTTGCCTGGACGCGAAAACCCGCGCCGCGCGTGCGCTGCTCAGGGTGGTGAAAATGGCCGGCGATGCCCGTGGCGGTTCCGCGCTCGCGCACGACGCGATCGACTTCGGCGCACGACAGCACGGTGCCGCCCAGTTGCAGCAGTTCGCGAATCCACAGCACATTCGACGTCTGCTTGGCGCGGTTGCGGCACCCCTGCAGGCATTGCATGACGCCCTGGCAGTTCGCGACATTGCGCATCGTCGGGTGACCTTCGAGGCCCAACCGCTGCAAGGCCTGCAACATGCGCTCGCTCGAAGGACCAAGAATCTCGGCCTCACTTGGCTGGATTTGCAGTTCCTGTTCGATGCGATCCTGGGCGCGGCCGATGTTCTCTTGATGGAAGACGTCGCCCAGGCCGTGCTGCACGCGCCAGTCTTCGATCACGTCCGCGGGCGTACGCACGACGATGGCACTGTTGATGACTGGCGTGCCGCCGACCAACCGCGCCTGGACGACGGGGATGATCGAATCGCCGGTCGCCACCAACGAGCTCCAATTGTTGAACATGTCCCGCATCGTGCCGTACATCGAGTGCGGATAGTCCTCGGGATCGCGCCACGGCCCGGCCTCGCACAAGATGACCGAGCGCCCGGCGCGCGCCAAGGTGATCGCCGCGGCCGCACCGCCAGCACCGCTGCCGACGACGACGTAGTCCGCCGTCAAATCGACCTCCGGCCCGGTGGTAAAACTTTGGTGACGACCTTCGAGTGCTTGCACGGACTGCCTCACGCCTGACGCCAGGAACCAGGATCGACCTTGTACGCGTCCATGCCTAGCGACTTGCGCACGCGTGGATCCGCGCCCCAAAGCAGGCCCGCGACAGTCTTGACCATCATCATCGTCTGACGCAGCAGGTAGATGCGATGGGCGGCAAGGTTCTCGACGTGGCGCTGCAGCGCCGCCTTGCCCAGCCACGGCGCCGGCAGTGGCACGCCCACCGTGAGCAGCGGCGAGAAGACGAAAACCAGGATCGAACCCGCGAGCGCAAAGTGCATCAGCCGTGGAGAATCTCGGTAGAATTGGCGCAGGAACGGCACAGCGTCCATCCGATCCAGGCCGACAAGTTGGTCGGTGGATGGAAATGTCGCGGACATGCACCAGGCGACGAGCCTCAGCCACATGGGGACTCCGGAGCGCAAAAAGCGCCAGCAGCATGTTCGAGAGGGATCGGGTTGATGTCAACCGATTCGGCGTCACAACCGCGTCATGGTCGGCAGGTTTCGGTGCCGTCCACACGGACTTGCACTGGTCGGCGCCGGCCGGGTTTGGTAGAACGCCGCTGCCCACTCCACCGCCCCGGAGGACCCGACAGATGCCGACCGAGCCTTTGACCGAAGTGCAACGGGCAGCCCAAACCGCTGTCACCGAAGTACGCAAAGCTGCAACGAAATGGGCGACTCTGCCGATCGCCACGCGCGTGGCCAAGATGCGCGAAGCGTGCCAATCGATCCTGGCGCGAGCGGATGAGTTGGCCGAACTGGCGACGCGCGAGACACACAAGCCGTTGGCGGAAAGCTATTCCGCCGAAGTCCTGGGCGTTGCGGACTTGTTCGCCTACTGGTGCGATCGGGGGCCGGCGTTGCTGGCGCCGCGCAAAGGCCATGTGCCGTCGCTGGAGATGCCGGGCAAGAAGGCCACCATCGAGAGGCTGCCGCGCGGTGTGGTCGCGGTGATTTCTCCATGGAATTTCCCGGTTTCGCTGCCCATGCGCACCCTGGTACCGGCCCTCCTGGCGGGCAACGGCGTGGTCCTGAAACCGTCGGAGTGCACGCCCAAGACCGGCGCCTGGCTGGTCGAGCGCCTGCGCACGTCGCTAGGCGGCATCGTGCAGGTGTTGCCGGGCGCGGGTGACGCGGGCGCCGCCCTCGTCGAAGCGGGCCCGGACATGGTCGTGTTTACTGGCAGTACCCGCACGGGACGACGCGTCGCCGTGGCCTGCGCCGAGCGCGGCATTCCGTGCGAGTTGGAGCTGGGCGGCAAGGATTGCGCCGTAGTGCTGGAAGGCGCCGACCTGGAGCGCACTGCCGCCGGTGTCGCCTGGGGCATCCTCATGAATGCCGGGCAGAATTGCTCGGGCATCGAGCGCGTCGCAGTGCAAGCAACGATCGCGCCGGCCTTCTTGCCTTTGCTGGTTGCGGCAATGGAGCGCGCGGCACCGGATGTGTGCGAACTCGTCACGCCGATGCAGAAAGAACTGGTGATCGGCCACGTCCGCGACGCCGTAGCGCATGGCGCCAGGCTCGAAACCGGCGGCGTGCCCGACGGCGGCGGCCCGCTGCGTCCGACGCTGTTGACCGGCGTGCCGCGCAGTGCGCCCGCCTGGGCGGACGAAAGCTTCGGTCCGACCGCCGTTCTGGAAGTCTGCGAAACTGACGACGATTGCATCGCGGCCGCCAACGATACGCGCTATGGCCTGGGCGCCTCGGTTTGGTGTCGCGACCTGAACCGGGCGCGAGCCGTCGCGGATCGCCTGCGCAGTGGGATGGTGTGGATCAACAACCACAGCTTTACCGGGGCCTTGCCCGACCTGCCCTGGGTCGGCGTCGGGGAGTCCGGCAGCGGCGTGACGAATTCGCCCGAGGCGCTGATGCACTTGACGCGGCCGCGCTTGGTCGTCATCGATTCCACAAACGCCATCGAGCCTTGGTGGTATCCGTACGGCACCGCGATGATCGATCTGATGCGCACGCTGGTCGCGCGGCAGCAATCGGGCGGCATCGGTGCCCTGCTCGGCACGCTGTCGGCCCTGAAAAAGCGCAACCGCGAGGTGGCGGGCAAAGGCTAGCGATATGGCGAAGTTCACTTGTGATGCGTGCGGCATCGCCTTCGAGGTCGCGGAAGCGGCGCTCGCCAAGTACCCGGGCTGGACACCGCGATTGTGCAACGCACATCGCAAGAGCAAGTCGGCATCCGGCGCGCGCCAGGCAATAGGTGTTGCGCCTTCGCCGTGGCAGATCGCCAGTGGGCAAACCGTCGCGCCGCCGGTCCAGCGCTTGCCGCCTGGGCGCGCCGCCGGGTCCAAGACATGGTTCGGCGGCGGCAGCGGTACGGACGTCGTCGACCTGACACCCGCGGAAGTCCTCGAGCGATTTACGCAAGGTCCGGCAGACGGCATCTTTACAGACGGTGGTGCGCGGCCCAATCCCGGTCCCGGCGGTTGGGGCTTCGTCTATGTCAAAGACGGCACGATCGTTGCGGAAGATCACGGCGGCGAGCGTCAGACCACGAACAACCGCATGGAGTTGACTGCCATCATCCGCGCCCTCGAACACCTGCCGGCGGATGCGCGCACGACGGTGCACAGCGACAGCGATCTCTGCGTCAAGACCCTGACTTTGTGGGCCAAAGCATGGCGTGCCCGGGGCTGGCAGCGCAAGGATGGCGCGATCAAGAACCTGGATCTCGTGCAGCGCGCCTTCGAATTGGTGGAGGCACACCGGGGCGTCAAGCTGCAGTGGACCAAGGCGCACGACGGCACGCGGTGGAATGAGTATGCGGACGCGTTGGCGACACTGGGGTTGAAGGAAGTTTGACGCAGCAGGACTAGGAGCCTGTCGGAGATTCGGTATCGCGTTGCGTAACTACTTGAAAACAGATGTACAGATTCAGCGCGACAGGCTCCGAGGGAAGCCGCGGCTGCGGGTTCCCATTCGCATGAAAAACCATGAATTACTTCATGGTTTTCTCGTGCGAATGCCCCAAACAACAAGCACCGATGGAGCTTGGACGGACGATAGTCCGACACGCTCCTAGACTGCCGTCACGGCATTGCCGTCCGCGTCGTGCCCGCTCTCCGCGTACAGGTAGCGCGAGCAGTGCGGGCACATCACCACGCTCGATGCGCGCAGGATGCTCTCGATGAAGCGGGGATTGAGCTGCATGTGGCAGCCCCGGCAACCGCCGTCCACAACAGGCGCGACCGCGATGCCGCCGCGCTTTGCCGCGATGCGCGCGTAACGCTCGACCACGCTGTGATCGACGGCCGCCGAGATCACCTTGCGGCGCCCATCGACCTCGGCAATCTTGCCTTCCATCACCGCCAGCCGCTCACGGTTGGAGTGCGACTCGACCTCGGCCTGGCTGCGTAAATCCTTGACTTTCTGCTCTTCCTTGCCGATCGCCTCGCGGAACTCGCCGATCGCGACGAGCAGCTTGGCCACCTCATCTTCGCGCTGCGTGATGTTCTTGCGCACCGTCTCCAGCTCTTTGTTGACGGCGACATACTCCTTGGAGCGTGTCACGCCGGTGAGCTTGGACTTGGCTTTGGAGAGCTTCTCGCGCTCGTTCTCGAGCTCGCCATTCTTGGCGCGGTACCACGTCTCGGCCTCGGCCAACTTCTCGCGCTTTTCCGCGAGTTCGCGGTCCAGATGCGACAGCACCTTCTGCAGGCGCTCCATGCTCGAGACCATCTGATCACGGGCGACGCGAATTTCACGGATCTCGTCGTCGATGGCCTGCAGACGGCGCAGGACGTCCATGATTTCAGCCGGTGTGGACACAACCATGGCGTTCGATCCTCCAGGAGGCAGCACAATCACCAAACTGGCCTGTCTGCCGCGCTGCGCTCGGTGGGCCCACCTGGATTCGAACCAGGGACCAGCCGGTTATGAGCCGGCAGCTCTCACCGCTGAGCTATGGGCCCAGTCTATGCGGGGCAAGGGCAGGCCGCGGGCGCTCGGCCCGGCGGCGCGAGAGTGTCCATCCGCGAGAGGAAAGAGTCAATGGCGCCAGCAGCCCGGGATCCACCAGCAACACCGCCCGAATCGGCTAACCATCCGAAAACGGCTTTAGAATCTTCGCCCGCGTCGTATGCCGCAGCTTACGCAGCGCCTTGGCCTCGATCTGCCGGATGCGCTCGCGCGTCACGCCAAACTGCTGCCCGACCTCTTCCAACGTGTGGTCGCTGCGCTCGCCAATGCCGAAACGCATCCGAATCACCTTCTCTTCACGAGGCGCCAGACAAGCCAATGATTTCCTAACCTTCTCTTCCAATGCCGCCATCGTCACCGCATCCACCGGGCTGACGGCGCGCTTGTCTTCGATGAAATCGCCGAGGTGGCTGTCCTCCTCCTCGCCGATGGGTGTCTCCAAGGAAATCGGCTCCTTGGCGATCTTCAGAACCTTGCGCACCTTGTCGAGCGGCATCTCCATCTTGGCCGCGACCTCTTCCGGCAGCGGCTCACGCGCGAGTTCCTGCTGCAAATACCGCGATGTACGCACCAACTTGTTGATTGTCTCGATCATGTGCACGGGGATGCGGATCGTGCGCGCCTGATCGGCAATCGCGCGCGTGATCGCCTGGCGAATCCACCATGTCGCATAAGTCGAGAACTTGTAGCCGCGGCGGTACTCGAACTTGTCCACCGCCTTCATGAGGCCGATGTTGCCTTCCTGAATTAAATCCAAGAATTGTAGACCACGATTCGTGTACTTCTTGGCGATCGAAACCACCAGGCGCAGATTCGCCTCGACCAGCTCGGACTTGGCCTTGTTGGCGATGCGCTCGCCGCGCACGATCGACTCGTAAATCTTCTTGAGCGAGTCCTGGTTGTGGCCGGTCTGCTTGTGCCACTGATCGATGACGCGCTGATTCTCCTTCATGGTCTTGTTGGCCGTGAGCAGTTCGTCGCGCGTCACGCCATATTTCTTTTCCAGCAAGCGCAGTTGCTGGGACGGCGCGTCCTTGAAGTCGCGCACCAGATTGGCCACGTTCTTCTTGTAGGCAAAGCAGATGTCCGCCTTCTTCTTGCCCGCCGCCTTGAGGCGATCCGCCGCCAGGTCGGCCAGGCGGCCTTCCTCGGTTGCCAGGCTGTGGTTGGCGTCCATCACCTCGCGCACAATCCGCTTGAAGTCGTCGATCACAAGGTCGTATTGCTTGCGGTGCAACCCACAGTCGAGCAGGCGTTCCAGGAGTGCACGTCGTTGGATCGCGTCGAACAGCTTGATCGAGACCGGCAATTCCTCCAACAACTTGGTCACTTCTGCGAACACGACCGTTTCAGCATACCCTGAGTTCAGCGATGCATACTCCGGTGTGTCGACACCCGGCCGCACCGTGACGATGCCGTCGGGACCGGGCACGCTTGCGGGCCGCGGCGGCAACGGCTTGCCCTTGGTACGCTGGCGCGGCACCCACGTCAGCATGTCGACGATTTCCGTCATCAATTGCGCCAGGCGATCATTGCGCGCCTTGAGTTGCTTCTGGTAGTCCTGCGACGACGGCTCGCCGAGCAGCACATCTGCCCGCTTGCGCAGCAGTTCTTCGATGAGCGGCGTGGCTTCCTCGAACGCGATCGCAAGGCTCTTCTGGAACGCTCGCGCCTGCTGCTTGGTCATCTTCTCTGGCAGGTTGTCCAGCACCTTGATCGGATCGATGGCCTCGCTGTCGATGCCCACTGCCAGCGCCAGCAGCGCATGCGTCGTCGCCGTGTCTTCCAGCACCGCGCGCAGTGTGTCGTCCAGCAGGCGCGTTGGCTTCTTGCGCGCCAGATCCGCGCGCGCCGCTTCGGCCGGGTCCTCCGAACGGACGCGCTTGCGGTACAACTTGGTGATGCGCAGCAGCGTCGCCATCACCGGCAGCGTCTCCGGCTCGGCGCCGCTCAGCCTTTTTTGCCTGCCGACCTCGACCACGTCCGCGACGCTCGCGCGTCCCAGCTGCATCTTCTCCAGCGTATCGCCAATGACTTCAGAGAAGTACGGCTCGCACACCGACTTCTGCAACTGCGCGCTGATTTGATCGCGGCGCTGGGTCTCGCTCTTGGCATTGTGGACGTCGTGCTGGATCTTCTCTTGCTCGACCTTGAAGTGTTCGAGTTCGCTCAGCGCCTCGATGACTTGCTGGCAGATGGCGATTTCATCGGCGCCGCCCACACCGTCGTCCATCGACTTGACCAGTTCTTTCAGAGAGAACGGCGGCCGATCCCCGCCGCGCCTGTTCTCGCTGCGGCTGAGAATCTCCTCGCGGTCCAAGCCCTCGGCGGCCAACTGCGCCTGGCTCTGCCGATCCTGCTCGACCCACGTGATGATCTGCTTGGCGTTTTCGCGCAGGCCCAGCACAGCCTCAAAGGTGTGCTTGGTCGACAGCAGCGCGTCGAGCACCTCGTGCTCGCCCATCTCGATGCGTTTGGCGATCTCGATCTCGCCTTGACGCGTCAACAGCGCGACCGAACCCATCTTGCGCAGGTACATCCGTACGGGATCGTTGGTGCGCAGGTACGTCTCTTCGACGTAGCCGATCGTGTCGTCTTTGTGCGCAGCCATCGGCACCGGCGGTGGCGCCATCGGGCGCGGCGGCGGCGCGGCGGCGACATCGCGCGCAGCTTGCTTGTGATCGAGCACCTCAATGAAGTTCGCACCCAGCACGGCGAGGATGTCGTCGAGCACGGCCTTGTCGAAGTCGGTCGAGCCGACGACGCGCTGGATGTCGTCCACCGATACGAAACCTGCCGCCTTGCCGCGGTCAATCAGGCTGCGCAGATCGGCTTCCTTGATGTGGTCGAGCATCTTCACCATCCTCTCGGCCCGGTCGCGGACGCGGCAGCTTCGTGTCGGGTCCCTGGCCGGCTCAGTGCATAAAGGTTCTGTTCGAGCTGGAATTTCTGTTGAGCCAAGGCGATCTGTTGTGCCGACGCCACGCCAGGGCGCGCCATGGCTGCCTTGACTTCGGCGATGTGGTCCTTCAAGTCGCGCTCCTGCAGGCGAATCAGCAGTTGATCCAGCCACTCGTGGGCGCGATCTGCGGCCACCACCGGCGCCGCAATCAGCCAGGCCATCACGGCACGGCGCGCGACGCCATCCGGAAGGTCCTGGGCCCATTGGAGCACAGCTCGCGGCTCCAACTCCGCGTTTCGACTGCGTCCGCATAGGTCGCGAAGGGCCAGGCGCATTCCCGCGTGGCGCACGCGCTCGATGGCGCGGGCCCTTTCGACCTCGACCAGAAGGGACGGATACCACACGAGAATCGCAGCGAGATCCGCGTCCGTTGCGTCCATGGCAGGCTCGTATCGCGTCGGATCCGGCGGCGCGTCGGCAGGCTCGCTCGGTGCGCGCGGCACGATGTGCTTCAGGTAGCCCCGCAATGTCTCGCGGTTTTCGACCGTGCCACGCCCGACGATGCGCGCCGCCAGGTAATCGCGTGCCATGTCGCGCGCGATCGGGTCGGCGATCGAACTCAGCAGCGGCCCCACTCTTTGCAGCACCTGGGCATTGCCGCCGAGCGAACCATCACTCTCGGCCAGCAGGGCATCGATGTACCCGGTGACCAGTTGCGGTGCACGATCCAGCAGTTCCTGGAACGCCTGCGCGCCTTTCTTGCGCACGAAGCTGTCCGGGTCCTCGCCGTCGGGCAGCACGACGAACACGCCGTCGAGGCCCTGATCGACACAGACCGGCACCGCCTTCATCGCCGCCTTGCGCCCGGCGGCGTCGCCGTCGAAGACCAGCGCCACCTTGTCAGCAAATCGCTTTAGTTCGCGGGCTTGCATCTCCGTCAGCGCCGTACCCATCGGGCAGACGGCGCTGGCAAAGCCGGCCTGGTGCAGCGTGATGACGTCGATGTTGCCTTCGCAGACGATCGCCATCCTGGAGCGGCGGATCGCTTCGCGCGCCTGGTAGAGGCCAAAGACGCAACTGCCCTTCTTGTAGAAGTGCCGAAAGCGGCTGTCTTCGCCTTCCCCGTCGAGAGTAGTCTCGGGCGAATTCATGTACTTGGCGACTTCCTTGTCGGCTCCCAGCGCCCGTCCGCCAAAGCCGACGATGTCGCCCGCCGCAGTGAAGATGGGAAACATCAGCCGGTTGCGAAAGCGGTCGTAGAGGCCGCCGCTCTGACGCTGCACGCCAAGGCCCATGGCCAGCAGGTCGCGATCGTCGTAGCCGCGACGGCGCAAGGCGTCGCAGAGATCGGTCCAATCGCTGCCGGCGGCGCCGAGGCCGAACCGCTCGATGACGTCGGAAGCGAGTCCGCGAGCCTCGGCGTAGCGGCGGGCTTCTTCGCCGTCTCTCTGCCGGAATCGTTCGCGAAAGAAGAACTGGGCGGCCTTGTTGAGTTCGAGCATGCGGCCGCGCTCCGAGCGTTCGGCCAGCGCACGCTGCACGTCTTCTGGCTTGACGTCCTCGCGCTGCAAGACGATGCCCAGGCGATCTGCAAGATACTCCACAGCTTCGGCGAAACCGAGGCCGCGGGTCTCGCGCACGAAGCGGATCACGTCGCCGCCAGCGCCGCAGCCGAAGCAGTGGTATACCTTGAGGCCGGGATTGACCGTGAAGGACGGCGATTTCTCGTTGTGAAACGGGCACAAACCTTTGACCGTGCTGCCAACACGGCGCAAATCCACAACTTCGCCGACAACGGCGATCATATCCGTTTGCTCGACAACGTCGCGCACGGTGCGTTCGGGGATGCGTCCTGGCATGTTCCTAGAGCACCACTCGATATTCGCAGGAAACGTTGGCAAGAGGCCGGCACGTCGACGCGCGCCACGCCCAGCACTGCCCCGGCGAGACCCGTGCAGGGGACCCGGTAGTATAAGGTTGCAGCGCATCGTGCGTCAAGGCGAGCACCGCGCCAGCGTTCCGCCGCCTCCGGTGCAACTCGGCGTCATCACTTCGTCGTTGTCCGTTGCGCAGATTCCCTCGACGCGAACGGGTGTTCGCGGCAGGCTGGCAACTCGCGTGTATCGTGCTAGACTTTTGCCCCCTTCGCGCCCTGGCGCCCTCTTGAGCGCCACCTGCTGCGCGACCAACGAGCCCACGATGATGCAGCCCCTCGCCCAAGCCCTGAACCGCTGGCAACTTCCGCTCACGTTGCTGGCACTTGCCGCCGCATTCCTGCCGGGTCTGGGTCGCGCCGGGCTGCTCGATCCTTGGGAGATGGACCGTGCCGCGGTGGCGCGCACGATGGCCGCAAGTCCGCGCGTCGTCGTGGTGGACGGCGACGGCGCAGCGCTGCTCAAGTCCTTGGAACACGATGCGCCGGGACGCTTTGGCCTCGTGCGCGCTGGCGACAAGCCCGATGTTTCGGCGGCAACCGCGCTGCAACAGGCCGTCACGCAGCTCAACCGCCGCCTCGCGCACGCGGTCGTGATCGACGCCGACGCGGTATTGGCCAAGGCCGATCGCGGGCGCATCGACAGCCTGGCAGGTCCGCTGGAGCAGATCGCGAACCAGAACCTGGGCACTGCCGTGCTCCTGGTGACCAGCGGCGATCCGACCAGTCTTCGGCACGAATTGGCGGCGGCGCGCGGCCGCATAGTACAGAAGTCTCTGGCGGGAGGCACCTTTGCCGGCTTGTTCGGTGACGACGCCGCCAGCGCGGCGTTGGCCCAGTTGTTGGCGGGACCGGAGTGGCTGACATCGCGCGCACAGTTGGCAACGGTGCTGCAGCAGCGTTGCCCGTCGCCTTGGCGCATGCCTCTGCACAAGAAGGACAACCAGTCGGTCGCGGCGCCGTGGCTGGATGCCGCCCTGACCGGCGCCAGCCTGCGTGCTCTTGGACCGACGGAGTTTGCCGCTCGCTTTCCCGGTGCGCTGTTGGCCATTCTGACAGGGCTTTTGGTCGTGATGGCCACGGCGCGCCTCTGGTCACCGGTCGAGGGCTGGTTGGCGCTGCTGGTCTACACCACGCTGCCCATGACGTGGGGCATGGCACACACGGTCACCTTCGAGGCGACACCGGCGCTCGGCATCGCGCTGGTCACCTTGGGTCTGGCTCTCGGCAGCGCAAACCGGGCACGTTCCTGGTGGATCTGGTTCGGTCTGGGCTTGGGTGTCCTGCTGTTGGGCCGCGGCCTCGCCGGCCTGACCATGGCCGCCGGCATCAGCATGGCCTATGTGCTCGCCACGGGCGATCTGCGCAAACGGTCTATTTTGCCAGCGATTTTCTCTGTTCTCGGTCTCGGCATTGCCGCCCTTGTCGTGCTCGGCAACGAAAGCAGTCCGCTCTTGCGCAGCATGCGATTCACGCAATGGCCGTTCGGCGGCGGTCCCGACAATTTCCACCGCGACTTCTCCTGGTTCATCGGTCAAGCGGGCTTCGGGCTGTTTCCCTGGGGCGCACCGTTCGTGCTCGGCCTCGCACGTTTGTTCGGTTCTGCGGAGCCGGACGACGATGCCCAAGCCGACGCGCCCCGTCGCGCTCGGATCATCCTGTTGTTGGGCTGCGCCGTCCCCCTGCTCGTCGTCGCGATTTTGATCCGTCAATTCAACCACTTCGTTGTACCCTTTGCACCGATTGTCGCGGTCGTGACCGCCGCGCTGTTGGCTGATGTGCGGCTGGGACGCCTGGAGGGGCGGCTCGTCGCGTTCTTCGTGCTCCTGGCCACCCTGATGCTGCACCGCGAAATCGGCAAAGGCGCTGATGCACTGACGCGTTTTGTCGCCTTCGATCCGCCGCTCGCGCCCGAAACGGGCACCTATCCGTGGCCGGGCGAGCTGGTGATGCCCAAGGCCTTGTCCGCTTTGGCTCTTGTCTGCGTCGCCGGCTTCGCTCTTGGCCTGGCCCGACCGCTCGCCACGCTGCGTGAACAGATCCTGCGCTTGCGCGGCAGCCGCGCCGCTGCCTGGGCTTTGGGTATCACGGGCATCGTCTGGGCCCTCGATGCGCTCGTGTCCCTCGGCACCAAGCTTGATGTCCTGCTCAAGACCAATTCCATGACCACCGGCTACGCCTACGACCGCATGTGGGTCACCTACCAAGGGACACGGCCCGAAGTACTGGCAGGTGCAGCGACTTTTGCCATTTTGTTGACAGCGGCTGCGGTGGCGTCGCTGCTCGATCCCGAGGCGATCCGACGCCGCACACTGTTGCACATTCCGATGCAGGTCTCGGCACTTCTGCGGCCACCCGTCGTCGCACTCGCCCTGTGCGGCGCGGCAACAGCGGGCGTGTTGCTCAGCGGCCTGTCCATCCATGACCACGTCACGCACCATGGCTGGGGCGCTGCACTCGCCGCCGGTCTGCACGCCGCGGCATTCCTGGGTCCGCTCAAGCTGGCCGTGCTGGCTGCGCTCGGGACCTGGCTCGTTCGCCGCGCCGCGCCCGGCAGCCTGTTCGATTCAGAGCGCAACGGTTCGCTCGTCTCGCCGCTGCGGCAGGGCCTTGGCGCCAGTGGCGGTTTCATCAGCGCGCTTCTAGGCTTGTGCGCCATCGCCGGCATCGGCATCGGTGCCAGCCAGGCTGCCGGCACCTGGACCTACACCTTCCTCGCGTCATGCTGGTTGCTCGGTCTGCTGGTCGCCCACACGGTCATCGGCCGCGCCCAAGACGACGCCTCCAAGTACGGTTGGCCCCTCGCAGCTGCGGGTTCAGTCATTGCTTCCTCCGTATTCGTGCCCTTGGCGGCGCGCTACATCGGCGAGATTCCGGTGCGCGGGGAGGCGATCCGCTACGTCGTCCACGTCCTCGTCACGGCCCCAGACAGTGGTGGAATGCTCTGGATCGCCTTGTTTTTCGCGCTCAACCGCCTTGCCGCCAGCCGCGCAAGCGTGGAACGCACGCTGTCCTGGGGCCTGGGTCTGCTCGGCCGCCTGGAGCAGCCGCGGCCCGCTGTCGCCCTGCTGGCTTGCGCCGGAATCTTGTTTTCCGCGGGGTTTGCGTTCTCGCTGTTGCCCGGATTGTCGGTTCACTACTCGCAAAAGCATCTATTGGTGCGCATCTCCGAGGTCGGCGGCAGCGGCCGCGATGCGGGCGGCGCGCCACGCACCTTCTCGCACGGCTCGACCAAGTCCGGCAGCGACAACAACTTCTACACGCAGTCGATGCCCTCCATTGAGGACCGCCAAGCGGCACTCGCGCTGCTGGCCGACCAGGAGACGCAGGCGCGCATCACGGACAACAGCGAAGGCGGTACGACGCGCACGGTGAACCTGACGGGCCATCCGCAACGGTTCCTCGTCGTGCCCAAGGACGCATTTTCCGAGCTCAACCACGAATACCGGCTGGCCCACGATGGTCAGCACATCGCGGTGCTCGATGCGCGCTCGTCGCGCCTCGTGCTGGCCGCCTCCAAGCTGCTGCCGGGCCAGCAGGACGAAAACTGGCTGCGCAAATCCGTGCTGACACAGGCGCAGTTCGATGCCGAAAAGGGCGTCACGCGGATTGCGGCAAATTTCGACAACTCCCTGATGCTCATTGGTTTCAAGTTGGCGGACAATGCCGTGGCGCGCTCGCAGAAGTACAAGTTGACGCTGTACTGGAAGGTGCAGAAGGCGACGACGACATCGTGGAAGCTGTTCATGCATCCGCACCCGCTGCACCTCGATCGCTGGCCTCTGAGTCCGCCGGACCCGAGCGAGGACGAAAACAAGCCTTGCATCGGATGCTTCCAGACCAACCACTGGCTGGCAGGCGACATCATCGCTGACAGCTTCGAACAGGAAGTGCCGCTTGGCACGCAGTCTGGACCGAACGAGATCATCCTTGGCTGGTACAACCCGTCGAATGATCAACGCATGCCGCTGCTGTCGGCCGCCGGCGAGGGCGTGATCAAGCAGGGCGACAACCGGGTGACGATCGGCAACCTTCAGGTGCGCTGAATGCAGAAGGCTCAACGCTTTCAAACTGTTGCCTGGGTGGACGACGCGCGGTGGCCCATCGTGCGGCTGCTGGATCAGCGCCTGCTGCCGACCCAGACGGTGTATCTGGCGTGCGGCGAGCCTGAAGAAGTTGCTGATGCGATCCGAACGCTTGCAGTTCGCGGTGCGCCGGCCATTGGCATCGCCGCTGCCTATGGCGTGGCGCTGGCGCTGGTGCGCGCGGTGGCCCAAGGGATGCCCGATGCGCAGTTCGACGCGACACTCGCGGCAGAATTGCAGCGATTTGCCGCGACACGTCCCACTGCCGTCAACTTGTTCTGGGCGTTGGAGCGCTTGCGGCAGCGCGCCACGCGCACGGTCGGTCAGCCGGCGCAGCAACGCGCGTCAGATCTACGTGACGAGGGATTGCGCATTCATGACGAGGACATCGCCTGCTGCCTCGCCATCGGCGCCCACGGCGCGCCGCTGCTGCCGGACGTCGGCGGTGTGCTGACCCACTGCAACGCGGGCGCGCTGGCGACGGGCGGCCAAGGCACAGCCATCGGTGTGTTGCGCTCGGCCTTTGCGCTCGGCAAGCACCTGCATGTCTACGTGGATGAAACGCGTCCGCTGCTGCAAGGCGCGCGGTTGACAGCTTGGGAGTGCGTGCAAGACGGGATGCCGGCCACGCTGCTGACGGACAACATGGCGGCGCACCTGATGAAGCTGGGCAAGGTGCAGGCAGCCGTGGTGGGCGCGGATCGCATCGCGCGCAATGGCGACTCGGCCAACAAGATTGGCAGCTACGGCGTGGCGATCCTATGCAAATACCATGGTATTCCGTTCTACGTCGCTGCGCCGACGACGACCGTCGATCTGGCGTGCGCCAGCGGGGAAGCGATTCCGATCGAGGAGCGCAATGCCTGCGAAGTCACGCATCTGCGCAGTGTGCAGATCGCGCCAGATGGAATGGATGTGTTCAATCCGGCCTTCGATGTGGTGCCAGCGGCGCTGATTGCGGGTATCATCACAGAACACGGAGTCGCACGCACGCCGTTTGCGCCAGATCTGGACGCCATGGTGGCCAGGGCTGCGTCCGCCCGGGCTTTCTAGCCGATCTCTGAACGATGATCCTCTGTTCCGGACAGGCGTGGCAGCCTGTTCCATCCCGCTTTGCCTGGAGTTCCCGTGAAAACCACGCTTGCATCGGGTCTGACCGCACTTGTCGAGTCCTCGCACGCGTCTCCGGTCGTGGCCTTCCAGGTCTGGATCCGCAGCGGTGGCGCCGATGAAGAGGACGGCGAACGCGGCCTCGCGCACTTGCACGAGCACATGCTGTTCAAAGGCACGCCGACGCGCGGTGTCGGAGAAATTGCTTCGTCCATCGAGGCTTGCGGCGGCCAGATCAATGCCTGGACCAGCAACGACCATACCTGCTACCACATCGTCCTGCCCGCGCACGAGTGGCGTCAGGGCCTCGATGTGCTGGCCGATGCTGTGTGTCATTCCCTTTTCGATCCGGAGGAGTTGGCCAGAGAGATCGAGGTCGTCGTCGAAGAAATCAAGCGCGCCGCCGACAGCCCGAGCCAGGTGGGCTACCAGCGGTTGTTCGAGCAGATCTTCGCCGGACATCCCTATTCGTTGCCAGTGCTTGGCACCGCAGACAGCGTGCGCGGCATGACTTCGGAGCGGATGCGGACCTTCTATCACCGCCACTACCGCGCGGCGAACACGACGGTGGTGGCAGCCGGAGACCTGCCAGAGCAGGGTGTTCTCGAGGCAATTGCAGAGGCTTTCGCGGATCTGCCGCACGGACCACCGCCGGCCCGCAATGCGCTTCCCGCCCCGCGACCGCCTGCCGGCGCCATCGTGCCGCAGACGACGTTCTCCGAGAGTCGCGTGCTGCTGGCCTGGCCGGCGCCCCATCTCGATCACGCCGATGTGCCGGCGCTGGACCTGTTGGCTATGGTGTTGGGTCAAGGGGATTCCTCCCGCCTCGTGCGCGTGCTGCAGCGCGAACGCGAGTTGGTCAACGATGTGGGCGCCTCGACGTACACGCCGGTGCGCGCTGGCATGACCGCCATCACCCTGCTGACGAACGCCGAGCGACTGCGCGCGGCGGTGACCGCAGCGCTTGAGTTGCTGCGCGACGTCCAGGCCCAGGGCGTCACGCAAACGGAACTCGACAAGGCCCGCAACAACGTCCTGGCCGAGGCGACCTACAAGTTGGAGACAGTGCAAGGGCTTGCGCATTCACTTGGCTACTACGATGCCGCCACGGGTGATCCGGACTGGGAGCGCGTCTACAACCAGCGCATCGCAGCGGTAACGGTGGGCGATCTCACGCGCGTGGCGCGGGATTGGCTGAGGGCAGACCAACTGCAAATCGTCGCCATGCCAGGCCAGGACGCGGCCGGCGCCCTGCCCGAGCCGGCGGACCTGTTGGCAGAGGCCCAGGCAGCGTTGCGGCCCCTGCGGCGCGCGACGCAGCGGCTGCGCAGCGGCGATGTGGTGGACGGTATCGAGCGCATCGTCCTGCCAAGCGGCGATGTGCTGCTCGTCCAACCGGACGCGACGGTGCCCATGTTGGGGCTGCGCGTGGCGGCACTGGGCGGACTGCGCAGCGAAACAAGGAGACTTTCGGGGTCTTCCCACCTGCTCGGCAAGATGCTGACGCGTGGCACTGCGCGGCGCTCCGGCGACGAGATCGCGCAGCGCATCGAGTCGCTGGCTGCCGGACTCAGCGGCCAGTCCGGACGCAACAGCTTGGGATTGCAAGCGGTCACCCTCTCGGCATCGCAGAGCGAGGTGCTGGACCTGTTCTTCGATGCGCTGTTCCACTGCGCGCTGCCTGAGACCGAACTGGAGCAGGAGCGGCATGTCCAGCTCGAGGACATCCGCCATCAGGCCGATGCGCCAGCGCGGCAGGTGATGCGCGCGCTGGCTGCGGCGCTCTACGGCGAGCACCCCTATGGTCTCGATCCGCTGGGAACGACGGAAAGTTTGGAGGGGATTGCGCGCGAGGACCTACTGACGATGCTGCGTGGGCAGTTGGCACCCGGGCGGCTGTGCTATGCGGCGTCAGGCGATGTGGACCCCGAAGCCTTGGCCGACGCGATTGCCGCGCAGACACCGACCGACCGCACGCCGCAGACCGTGCCCGAGCGGTTGCCAACGCCGGTGCTGGCCGGCGTGACGCAGGTACGCCTGGCCGCAGACAAACAGCAAGCACACCTCGCCTTGGGTTTCCGTGGCACGACGCTCCACAAGCCGGAGCGCTATGCGCTCGACGTGCTGTCGACCCTGCTGAGCGGACAATCTGGACGTCTATTCCTGGAGTTGCGCGACCGGCAAAGCCTGGCCTATACGGTCAGCGCGATGCACGTGGAAGGTATCGACGAAGGCTATTTCGCTGTGTACATGGGGACTTCACCCGACAAGCTGGACCAGGCGCTGAGCGGGCTCCATGGCGAACTGGACAAGATCGTGCAGGCGCCGGTGCCGCAGGTGCAGCTCGATCGCACCAAACGCTACCTCGCGGGCGGACACGCGATTGGGCTGCAGCGGCGGTCGGCGCGCGCATCGACGCTGTGCCTTGACGAACTGTACGGCTTGGGGCGCCAGGCCTACCGCGGCCACCTCGAAGCGCTGCTCGCGGTGTCGGCGGAGGATGTGCTGCGAGCGGCCCGTGCGACGCTGGATTTGACGCGGTGCGTGGAAGTGGTGTTGGCACCTTGAGGGCCTACTCGCTCGTCAGCATCTTGAGCCAGGACGCTGCCTCGATCCCGCCTTCCCCTTCATTCTTGTTGTTCTTTTCCGACGTCGCCTTGATCCGCGCTGCGATCACTTGCGGACGTGGTGTGCCCGAACTGACGAGTTGCTCGCCCGCCTGCGCCTCGCGGTCGACCATCGACTTCAAGGCCAGGTAGGAACCCCATCCGACCTGCCGAATCCCATTGACGAAAAACGCTGGCGTCCCCTGAGCGCCCATCTTCTCAGCCCACGACGCTTCGGTCTTCAACCGCTCGGCATTCTTCGGGTCGGCGATGTCCTTGTCCCATTGCGACATGTCCAACTTTAGTTCTTCCGCATACTTCCGAAGACTGGTGTCATCCAGGCCGCCGCCAAAGAAGAGCTTGTCATGGTACTGCCAGAACTTGCCCTGATTCTTGGCCGCCAGGGCGGCGAGCGCAGCAGGCTTGGAGCGACCGTGCATCTCCAAAGCATTGTTACGAAATACCACCTTCACCTTGCCCGGAAAGTCGATGGCCAGCTGCTTGATCGGATCCGCCGATCGCTTGCACACCGGACACTGGAAGTCCGAGAACACATTGACCAGGACCAACGGATCCTTGGCACCGAGGAACGCGCTGCCATTCTTCGGCGATGTCCCCAACTTGGCAATGTCGGCACCCTTGCCGGCCCCTTCATCGCTTTGCGAATCGAGGCTGGAGGGAGCCGACGGCGCCGCCGGCGTCGGCGATGCCGAGGCGGGCTCGGGCCGTGCCGTTTCTGCCGCCTTGGCAGGCTCGGCCGGTGCAGCGGACGGCTCGGGGGTGGCAACCGGCGCGTCGATTGCCGCAGCGGGCTGCGCCGACGGTGCAGTGTGAGACTTGCCATCCCACCGGCCAACGAGGTAACCGCTCATCGCCACGACGATGCCGATTGCGTACAGGTTCGACTTGTCCATCGGTCTCAACTCCTTGTCCGACTACGGGGCGACCACGATCGCCTTGTCACTCACGGGGTGGAAAGTGAACCTGCCAAACGCGTATTCCACGACGCCCGTGATGGACGAGAATCTCGTCCCTTTTGGCCACTTCGATGGGTACGTGCCGTTGGGCCCCTTGTCGGTGAGAAAGACACCAAATGCCGAGGCCATGCGCAGGGATTCGTCCGCTTCATCTTTGCCAAGGAACATGTCGCCGTAGCTGATCGGGTTGCCGCTGGTATCGACCTTGCACTTCTTGGTCGCCGCGTCCCACGCACACGCTGCAGTGCTGCTCAGCACGACATCATGCAGCGTCACAAGCACGGACTCCCATTGCTCATTGTCGGTGTCGCTGGCCTTGTCGCCGATGTTCGCAATATCGACCGTAACCGGCGTCGGCAGGCCACTCGGCGCCGTCTCGGGGGTCACGACGACCGGCTGCAACTCTGTGAAGCAGTAGTATTCCTTGAGTTCGCCGACGACTGTGATCGTGTCACCGACTTTCAGAGCGTCGAGCGTGCCCGGCAACTTGTCCGTCAGGTACAGGCCGGAGAACGGCCCGCCGCCTTTGTGCTGGATGTACACGCCAGCGAGGCCCTTTTTCGTGTCCTTGTTCACCGGCGACACGACGATGCCACCCGAAATCATCACGCCCTTGGCGACGTTGGTGAAACCGGTCGCATTCGCGCATTTCACTGAGGCTTCACCTTTCTGGATCTCGATAATCGACTTCTCTGTGCCCGAAGTCTGGACGTCCTGGGGCGGCTTGACGCCGGTGTCGCTGGCCACCGCGTCCTGCCCAGGCGCCACGGGCACGTCGGCTGGCGTTGCCGGCACATCGGCGGCGGCCTTGGTGTCCGGGCCGCTCGCCGCACTGCCGGAGGTGTTGGCGCACGCGCCAAAGCTGAGAATTGCAGCAACCGCCGACAACACCTTGAAACTGTAGCGCATGACAAGTCTCCCAGGCCATTGCGGCCGCCGAATTCGCGGCGCGGCTCCACACCGCGCGGCCGGGCACTGTACGAGCGGCGGCCCGCGATCGTCAACGATGATCCGGGGAAATCACGCCAGCAGGACCGCGTCCGCCGCCGCGCGCAGTTGCTCGACGGCAAGGTCGCAATGTGACTCGCCCACGATGAGCGGCGGCGTCAACCGCAGCACATCGCTGCCGGCGATCGACAGCAGCAGGCCGCGATCGCGGGCGGCATCCACGACACGTTTCGGATCTCCCGCGATCGCCACGCCCACCATCAGACCGCGACCGCGCACCTCGCGCACATAGGGCTGGCCGTCAAAAGCGGCGTGCAGGCGCGCCAGCAAGTACGCGCCCATGCGCGCGCTGTGCTGCACGAGGCCATCGCGCCCCAAGATCGCGAGCACCATCCTGCCGGCGAAACAGCACAAAGCATTGGCGCCAAAGGTCGTTGCGTGGCTGCCGGCCACCAGCGCCCGGGCGATCTCGTCCCGCGCCAGCATCGCCCCGATCGGCACGCCACCGCCGAGCGCCTTCGCCAACCACAGGATATCCGGAACGATGCCTTCCTGCTCGAACGCAAAGAAGCTGCCGGTGCGCCCCAGGCCAGTCTGCACCTCGTCCAGCAAGAGCAACATGCCGCGATCGTCGCACAAGTTTCTCAGCTGTTTGAAGAATCCCGGCGGAGGCACGCACACGCCACCCTCGCCCTGCACGACTTCGAGCAGCACCGCGCCCACCGAGTCGTCACACAGCGCCTCGATGGATGCCAGATCGCCGAAGTGTGCGTAACGAAAGCCTGGAACCAGTGGTTCAAAGCCGTCCTGGTATTTAGGCTGCGCTGTCGCCGTCATCGCGGCATAGGTCCGGCCGTGAAAGGATCCATAGACCGTGATGATGCCCGGTCGCGCCGTGCCGCGCACCTTGGCGTGGTAGCGGCGCGCCAGCTTGACGGCAGCTTCCGTGCCCTCTGCGCCGGAATTGCAGAAGAATGCCCGCGCTGCCTCGCCATTCGTGGCGCGCGCGAACTCCCCGCACAACACCTCGGCGAGGGGCGTCGCGTGCGCATTGTGCCAGTAGTTTGATTGGTGAATCAATCTGCCAACTTGTCCGGCCAGCGCCGGCACGAAGTCGGGGTGGTTGTGGCCCAGGGCATTGACGGCCACGCCAGCGGAGAAATCCAGAAAGCGGTTGCCTTCCGCGGTGATGCCCCACGGACCCTCGCCATCCACAAACACCAGCGGCGCATTCTTGTAGTTGGGGGTCAGGTAGCGCTGCGCCAGGGCGACGACCGCGGCGGTGTCATGTTCCGCCAAGGAGATCGGCATGCGCGCGGTGGACTTGTTCTTCGGCTGGGCGACCATGGCAGACCTCGGGGTGCTGTTCTCAGGCGCAGAAGGATAGCTCGCTGCCGCGATCTTGGCGAGCGAGCCCAAGACCGCAGCGCCAGCCACATGCGCAGTTTCTTGACGCGAACCAGCACCGCGCCTAGCCTCGGGAAGTTGAGGCGCCGCGCGGTTCTGGCAGGCAGCAAGCGCGTGTGCCACCGGCGCATCGCGCAGCGCGGGGCGCATCGCGTGCAAGTGCGCACGGACTAGCAGGATTTTGGAGAACCGAACGCATGGCGCCACGCAACGCAGTCGGCCTCGACATCGGAACGTCGTCGGTCAAGATTGCGCAGATCAAGCAGACAAGCAAAGGCCCGCAATTGCTGGCTTTTGACACGATCGCTCTGCCGCCGGACACGATCCGCGACGGCGTGATCCTGCATGCGCCGCACCTGTCTTCGCGCATCCAGGAGATCTTCGCGCAGAACAAGATCCGCCACAAACAGGTCGCGGTGTCCCTGTCGGGTCACTCGGTGATCATCAAGAAGATCAGCCTGCCTGAGATGACGGTGGCGGAACTGGAAGACTCCATCCAGTGGGAAGCTGAGCAATATATTCCATTTGATATCAAGGATGTGAACGTCGACTTTCAGGTCGTCAATGCCCATGCTGGTCAAGGCCAGATGGATGTGCTGCTGGTGGCGGCCAAGAAGGCAGTCATCGAGGAACTGACCGACGTCGTGCGCAGCGCGCGCTTGGAACCGGTCATCGTCGATGTCGACGCCTTCGCGATCTACAACGCTTTCGAAGCCAACTTTCCGGTGCCGCAAGGCGAAACGGTTGCGCTGGTCAACGTCGGTGCCTCGACCATCAACATCAACGTGGTCGCCGGCGGCGTCTCGGCGTTCACGCGCGACATCACGGTCGGTGGCAACTTGCTGACCGAAGAAATTTCCAAGCAATTTGCCGTGCCATGGGAAGAGGCCGAGCACATGAAGACCACGTCGGAAACGACGTTGTCGATGTCGGGCGTGCTGCGCGAGGTGCAGCGCATTGCGACCCGTGTGTCCGAAGGCCTGATCAGCGAGATCCAGCGCTCCCTCGACTTTTTCGCCGCAACGGCGATGAATGCCGACATTTCAGCGATCTACCTCTCAGGTGGCGCGGCGCTGCAAACGGGCCTCATCGAAGGCATCGAGCGGCGCCTCGGAATTCAAGTGCGGGCCTTGAATCCGTTCAACAAGTGCATCATCGACCCCAAGAAGTTCGACACGGCCCTCTTGCAGCGCATGGCGCCCATCGCATCGGTGTCGATGGGCCTCGCGCTGCGCCACCCAGGAGACCGCTGAGTGTTCTTGATGATCCGCGTCAACCTCATCGGTGCGGCCAAGGGGCGTGCGCGGCGCGGTCCAGGCGGCGGTCGATCCTTCAAGCTGCCGGAGATTCCGAACGTCGGCCTGTTGCTCGCGTTGCTGCTGCTCGTGGGCATCGGCGCCGTGATCTACTCGTGGCGCGACAGCGCTGTCGCAACGGCGGATCAGCTCACCCATCGCATCGAGCTGCGCAAAATGGAGCTGGATTCGCTCAAGGCGCGCAAGAAGCTGATCGATGAGTTGAAAAGGGACACCGAGCAGATGGCGACACAAGCGCTCGTATTCGAAGAGCTTTTCGCCGATCGCGTCGGACCGGTCCATGCCCTGACCTACTTGTCGTTCATTCTGCAGCCGCGCGACGAGGCGACGGCCAGCACCGAAGAGTTGAAGGCGCTGGAGGCGGCAGGCTGGCGTGTAGCGTGGGACGCGCGCAAGGCGTGGTTTGGCAGTGTCCGCGAATCCAATGGCGAGGTGACGCTGCAAGGTCAGGCGCTTGGCCACGAGGACGTCGCCGAAGTCATGCGCCGTCTCGAATCGAGCCCGTATTTTCGCGAGACCAAGCTGGCCTACCAGGAACGCAAACGAGACGAACGCCTGGGCACGGACTTCGTCGAGTTCACGATACACGGCAGTCTGGTGTACGTCATCAAGCCGCTGCATCCCGCTGAACCTGAACCAGAAGTCGCCGCAGCTGCCGATGCCGACGGCGGAGCCACGGGCGACGCCGCGCCCGCAGCCGACGCGGGCGGCGCAGCGCCCGACGTCGCCTCGGTGGCAGCGACGCCATTGCCCAAGATCTTGAAAGTCGAGACGGATGCCGTGGCCGAGCCGGATCTGCCAGGCAAGGCTGACGCGGCCCCGGCAGCGCCCGATGCCGCCCCGGTCGTGCCCATCAAGGCGCCCAAGCAAGAAGCGGCTGCACCAGCAGCCGCGCCACCGCCCGCAGCGACAATTCCATTGCCGGATGCGCCACCTGCGGCCGATGCGCCAGCCGTCGCCGCCCCGCCGGCCGAGCCCAAGCTGCCCAGCGCAAACGAGGAGAAGTAGGTCGTGGACCAGTTCCTGAAGCTGCCCCCGGGTCAAAAAGCCGCTGTCATCGCGGCAGCGTTGGCCGTTCTGGCGGTGGGCATGTACTTCCTGGCCGTGGACCCGGAGTTGGCTCGCGGCGACGCGCAGCGCAAAGCGCTCAAGCAGGTCGAGGACGAAATCACGCAGTTGGCCGCGGCGGCGTCGGTGGAGGAGCAGGACCGTCTGCGCAAGCTGAAGGACAAGCTGCTAGAAGAAGACAAAGAAAACCGAAAGATGCTGCCGGGTGCCGACGAAATTCCCGACTTCATCGACACGATGCAGCAAGATGCACGCAACTTCGGCTTGTCGATACAGCGTTTTGAACGCCTGCCGGAGCAGACGCAGGACCTGTACAATGCCATCCCGATCAAGATGGTGGTCGAAGGAACGACGCTGCAACTCATCGAGTTCTTGCGCACCTATTCCGGTCAGGAGCGACGGGTGATCAACGTACGCGATCTGACGTTGACCCAACTCGTGCCGGATAGCGGCAAGATGGTTGCTGAGTTGCAGGCGAGCAAGCCGCCAGAGGCCCGCAAGGGCATTGCGACCGTGACGCCCGAGCAGCAGAAGCTCGAACAAATCGAGTTGGCTGAACTCGCGCGCAAACACACGCTGGTGCGGGCGACGTTCACGGCGTACGCCTTCATCTGGACCGGCAAGCCGGCCGAGGTGCTGCCGGGGGCGCCGCCTGCAGCCAAGTCAAAGAAGAAGAGGACTTGATGCGCAAGGTTCGGATGCGGATGGCCACGCCAGGTTTCGCGCGCCGCTGCGGCGTGTGGGTGTGCGCCTTCGGCCTTGCGTGGACCACTGCGGCATGCGGCGGCGAAGAGAAGAAGAAAACGCTGTGGCCAGGCGGAGATCCTGCGCCGGCGAAGAAGGAAGAGGCGAAAGCCGCGACGGTCGACGACGCCTCGGTGCTGGGCGAAAACCCGAAGTGGAAGCCGATCGCGCCGCTGTTCGAGACGTACGCCAAGCAGACGATTGCCGGCATTGCCAACCCGATGTTGCCGGGGCTCGCGTTGTTCGTCGAAAAGCCGCTTGCGCAAGAGCCTTTCGACCCCGGAGCGGCAGGGCCCGAGTCTGCTGGTGCGGAGCCGCAAGGGGAAGCCACGCCGCTGACGGTGGCCTCGCTGGACAAGTACCGCCTCATCATTCTGGTGACCGGTGTCGCGCAGCCCAAGGCCGTCGTGCTCGACCCGGACGGGCACAAGTGGACCGTCGTGCGCGGCGACGCGCTTGGCAAGGAAGGCGGACGCGTCGAGGCCATCCTCGAATTCAAGATGCTCGTCTCGGTGCCGGGACAGGCCAAGGCGGTCGAGGTGTCGATCGCGCCGCCGATGAGCGAGTTGGACAGCGAAGCCGGCCGCGAGGACAGCGGCCTCTAGGAGTCTGTTGGAGATTTTCCCATACGACGCGGAACCAACTGGTTGCGCCCGGCTGCCCCAAGGTCGGGACATCCATGAACGCGCGACTTCGATGCCTTTTTTGACAGATGAGGACGGCAACCTACGATGACGCATTGGTGGAGCTGGGCGTTGCGGGCTGAGTGCGGCCGGGGAGATGGAACGATGTATTCGAAAAGTCCTTTTCGGTCATCGGTCAGCCTCGTGCTGGTCGCGGCGCTGGCGCTGCCCTTGCGGCCGCTGTACGCCGTGGAGTCCGCCAAGCCGGCCTTCGGCGCAAGTGCCTTGACCGCCCTCGATATCCAGGAGGCCCCGCAGACCACCGTCGTCACCGTGCGCGGCAATGCGGCGCCGACATTTACGACGTTCAAGCTCGACAAGCCGGCGCGTCTGTTCGTGGATGTCGCGGGCGCGAGCGTCCAAGCGCTGACCGAACCCCGCTATGTCGGCAACGGCGTCATTCGCACGGTCGAGGCCGTACCGTTTCGACGCGCCAGCGCCAATTATGGCCGCATCATCGTGACGTTCGACGTAGACGCTCTCTATCACGTTCGCGCGGATGGCACCTCCGTCGTCATCGTCATCGACGGCAGCGATCGCAAGTTGAATCCGGCGCAAACTGCGCAGGTCGCGGCGGCGCAGGAGGCAGCGCACACGGCAGCGGAGCGCGAGCGCTTGTTGCTCGAGCAGTTGCGCTCCAGCCGCACCCGCGAGCAGGAAGCGACCGACGCGCAGAAACAGGCGCAGGCCGCCGAGCGCAAACTGCAGGAAGGGCTGACGAAAGCCCGTGCAGAGCTGGCGGAAGTCCAGAAGAGGGCGGCCGAAGCCGGTTCAGCCGAACGCGCAAGACTGGAGGCAGCAGCGGCCGAGAGAGCGCGACAATTGCAGGGTGAAATCGAGGCGTTGGACAAGCGCAGCCGCAGTGCGGAAGAGGCCGTCGAAAGTGCAAACAAGCGCCTGCGCGAAGAGCAGGAAGCCGGCGCACGGCTGCGCGAGGAATTGAACAAGGAGCGCGCGAGCCTGGCGGCCGTCGTCGCGCAACGCCAGAGCGAAGAGGCGCGCGTCGAACTGCTGCGGCAGCGCATCACGACGCTTCAGAAGGACACAGAAAAGCGCGACAATTCGCAGATCGCGCGCCTGCAGACGGATCTGGACAAGGCGCGGCAACAGGCCGAGCAACTGCGCGAGGAGGTGCGGCGCGCCAGCGAGTCGCGGCGGACGGCACAGGCTGAAGAAGTCGCGCACTTGAAAGTGATTCTAGCGGCCAAGGACGGCGAGTTCAGGGCTGCGCAGCAGCGCTCCGGCGCGGCGGATCAGGCAAAGGCGGACAAGCTGCGCGCGGAACTGGCGGCGACGCGCGGCAAGTTGGGCGCGTTGCAGACGGCGCTCGACAAGGCGCGCACCGCGGACGGCGAGCGCGAGGCAGCAGAAAAGAAGTGGCACCAAGCGGAGTTGCGGGCGATCGCCAGCGAGCAGGCCCTGAAGGTTCGCGAGAAGGAACTGCAGGATTCTCGCGCAGAAGTAGCCGATCTGACGCTGCAAAAGCAGAAGGCGTCCGAGCGGGCCGAACAGGTGGCGCGGTTGCTGGGCGAGCGCGAGCGCGAAGTCGAAGCGGTGCGGGCGACGCTGCAACACCGCGAGACGGCGCTGGCGGCGGAAGTCGCGGCGGCCAAGGCACGCGAGGCAGAGGCCCAGAAGCTGGGGCGCAGGGCCGAGGCGCAAGAAGCAGCCAAGGAACGCGGCGCGCTGGAACAGAAGCAGCGCGGCCTGCAGGGAGAACTGGCTGCGCGTGCTCAGGAACTGCAGGCTGCGCGCGGGGAGGCGCAGCGCAATGCCGCGGCGCGACTGGATGCGGAGCGCGAGGCGGACAAGTTGCGCGCTGTGGTGGCCGAGCGTGAAAAGGCGTTGCAGGTGCTCCAGACTTCCAAGGACGCGACTTCGCAGCAGCAACTCGCGGCGGCCGAGCAGCGCGTGGCGGCGGCGCGGCAGCAGTTGGCCGGCCAGATGGCGCAGCGCGATCAGCAGTTGGCCAGGATCGAAGCGGAAGCGACGGCGCGGCTGGCGCAGGCCCGCGCGGAACTGCAGAAATCTACCGCAGAACTTGAGAAGTCGCGCGCGCAAGTGGCAGATCTGACGCTGCAAAAACAGCAGGCTGACAACCGCGCTGAAGAAGTGGCGCGGCTGCTGAGCGAGCGCGAGCGTGAAGTCGAGGCTGTGCGCTCGGCACTGCAGCAGCGCGAGGCGGCGTTGGCTGACGAAGTGCGACAGGCCAAGGTCCGCGAACTGGAAGCGCAAAAGGCGGGCCGCAAGGCCGAAGCTCAGGCAGCGGCGCGCGATCGTGACGTCCTGGAAAAGCGGCAACACGGGCTGCAGACGGAGTTGAAGGCGCGAGCCGAGGAACTCAAAGCGGCGCGCCACGATGCGGAGCACAACGCCCAGGCGCGGCGCGATGCCGAAAAGGAAGCCAATCGACTGCGAGCGCAGATTGCCCAGCGCGAGCAAGACCTTGCTGGTCTGCGCAAGAGCAAGGATGCCGACGCGGAGCAGCAGGTGCGGGCCGCGCAAAACAAACTGGAGACGGCGCGCGAGCAGTTGGGCGTGCAGTTGGCCGAGCGTGACAAGCAGATGCGGCGCATGGCGGCCGAGCAGACCGCGCGCCTCGGACAGATCCGCGGTGAATTGGCGGCTGTGCGGGAAGAGGCGGCGCAGACGGCGCGGGCGTTGGTCAAGGCCAAGGAACAGCAAGCGGCAGACGCAGCGCGGGCGCGTGGCGCTGCGGCCGAGGCGGCGCGCGAACTGGTCAAAGCCAAAGAACAACAGGCGGCTGACGCAGCGCGAGCGCGTGGCGCTGCGGCCGAGGCGGCGCGCGAACTCGTCAAGGCCAAGGAACAACAGGCGGCTGACGCGGCGCGGGCGCGCGAACTCGTCAAGGCCAAGGAACAGCAAGCGGCAGACGCCGCGCGGGCCCGAGAGGACGCGGCACAGAAGGCGCGCGAGCTGAGCGAGGCACGCGAGAGGCAGGCGGCGGAGGAGAGACGCGCAGATGCGGAGGCCCGGCGCGCCGAAGCGGCAACGGCGCAACTCAAGCATCGCGAAGAGGAACTCGACGGCCTGAAAGTAGCGTTGCAGGACCGCGAGGCGAGGCTGGCTGCAGAGCAGCGCGCGGCCGTGGCCGCCGAGCACAAAGCCCAGAAGGAAGGCAAGGCAGCGGCCGTGCTGGCGGCGCGCGCGGATCGTGAGCGTGTCGAACAGGCGCAGGCGGCGCTGCGCCAGGAATTGCAGCGGCAGCGCGATGCCTTGCAGGAGGCGCGCGACGAGGCCCAGGCACAGACCCGCGCGCGCCAGAAGGCGGAGCAGGAGGCGCTGCGCCTGCAGAAGGCGTTGGCAGAACGGCAACGCGAGTTGCGCGCCCTGGAAGCGGGCCGTTCGAGCGAGCAAGAACGCGCCAATGCGCAGCGTTCCGTGGCAGAGGCACGCGCCAAGCTCGATCAGCAGAAGGCGGCAGACGCATTGCGCGCCCAAGCGCAACAGGCGAAATTCGAGAATCGTGTCGCGAAGATGCGATCAGAATTGCAGCAAGCGCACGAGCGCGAGCTGGCGCGCGTGCGAGCCGAGCGCGACTCGCGGGCACGCGAGGCTCAGACGCGGGCGGCGCGGGTCGAAGGACTGCTCAGGGATCGGGAATCGGAATTGAAGCGCCTTCAGGATGAGTTGCGCGTGCGCGAGATGACGCTCGCCGGCCAACTGGATGAGGCGCGGACGCGCGAGGCAGACGCCAATGCTGCAGGCCGCGCCGATGAAGCCAAGAGGGCGGCGGCAGAGCGACGCGACATCGAAGGCGCAATTGGCAAGCTTCAGGCGGACTTGAAGACTCGCGAAGCGGCGTTGACGGCGGCGACACGTGACATGCAGGAGCAGGCGCAGGCGCGCAAGCAAGCGCAAGCCGAGGTCGAGAGGCTGAGCCGGGCGCTGCAGGACCGCGAGGCAGCGCTGCAGGCAGCACGCACCACGCAGAGTGCCTCCGGCGAAGAGGCCCACAAGGCGATTGCCCAAGCTGAATCACAAGTTGTACAGGCGCGCAAGCAGCACGCCGATGCACTGGCGGCGCGCGATACGGAAATCCGCAAGCTCGAGCGCGACACGGAGACGCGCATTGCCCAGGTGCGTGAAGCCCTTGCAGCAGAGCACAAGAAGCGCGAGGAAGCGCTGAGCCGCGACTACGAGCAGCAGATTGCCGTGGCGGACGCGCAGCGGCAGGCCAGCGATCGCGCGGCGAGCGAGCAGAAGGCGCGCATGGCCGATCTGCTGGGTCGACGCGACAAGGAATTGCGGGATCTGAAGGGGCAATTGCAGGGAAAGATCGACGCGCTGGCAACGGCGCAGGCGGCGGCCAAGGTACGCGAGACCGCGGCGGCCGGCGCCGGGCGCAGCGCCGAGGCAGCGGCGGCGCAAAGGGAGCGCAAGCGGCTGGAGCGGGCAGAGACGGACGCTCGCAAGGCGATGTTCGTTCGCGATCAGGCTATTGCGGCGGCGCGGGCCGAGGCGGCCAACGAACAGAAGGCGCGGCGCGACATCGAGAAGCGGGCTCAGGGCCTGGTGCAGGCGCTGGACGCGCGGGCGGCCGAACTGGCGCAACTCAAGTCGAATTCGCAGGCCAGTTCGCAGAAGGTCGTGGCGGCGGAAAAGGCGGTCGCGGAGGCACGCGCCAAGGTCGAGGCGGCAGAGAAGGCGCAGACGCAGCAGCAGCAGCGAATGCAGGACAAGCTGGAGCGCGACATCGCCGAGGTGCGCCGTCAGATGCAAGCGGAGGCAGAAGCTCGCGAATTGGCGCTGAACGATCGGCACGCGGCGCGCGAAAAAGAACTGGAAAGCGCTTTGCAGGCCGAGCAGAGCCGGCGCAAACAGGCCGAGCAGGCCGCACAAAAGCCCAATGACAAGGGCATGGACGACTATCTGCGCAAGCAGCAGGCGCGCATTGCCGTGCTGGAGTCGCGCGCGGAGCGGGAGCGGCAATCGCGCGAAGAAGGCGACAAGCAGGCAGCTTCCGAGCGTGAGCGGGCGGCGAAGTTGGCGTTTGAGCTGGAAAAAGCCAAGCGTGCTGCGCAGAAGGCCGAGGCGGACGCGCGCGCGGCGCAGGCGGCGCAGAACGAAAAGCAGAAAGCACAGCAAAGCGAGTTGGAAAGCCGGCTGCAGCGGCGCGAAGCCGACCTGGAGAGGGCGCGGGCGCGGGCACAGCGCGCTCCGGAAACGGCGAACACCGAGCCAGCGCAGGTTGGCGACATCGCGATCACCGCGGAAGGACGGCGCAAAGGTCACATCGAACTGCCGATCATCGGGCAGGCGGCGGACGCACGGTACGATATCCTGAGCCGAACCGAGCAGCGCATCATGCTGCGCCTGGTCGGCGTGCGTCTGCCGGAGCGGCTGCAGCGCGCCTATGACACGCGCAACCTGCAGGGGCCGGTCGAGCGCGTCACAGCCTTTGCGCCCGAAGGGACCAAGGACGAATTGCGGCTGGTCGTTGATCTCAGCGATCGCGCGTCGGATCGCATCGCGTTGAAAGACGGCAGGCTCACATGGGATTTCGAACGCGCGGATGTCGGCGCCACGGCTTCGGCAGTCGTGCGCGCGGAGCCGGCGCAGCGGTCCAGTTCATGGAATGGCGTACGCTCGGGTGGCGCGGAGACTTCGCCGGCGCCACAGCCGGTGGCGGCTCCCGCTGGTGAGGAGTCGACCGGTCCTGGTCCGGCGTCGGTCGGCTCGGAGACCGATGGCAGCGGCGTGAATGCCAATCCGATCAAGACGCCGTGGCGCAAGGCGCGTCGCTACACCGGCAAGCGCATCAACTTGACCATCAAGGATGCGGACATCCAGCACGTGCTGACGTTCCTGGCCAAGGAAGGCAAGGTCAACATCATCGCCGGTCCGGAAGTTACGGGCACCGTGACGTTCCACCTGGAGAACATCCCGTGGGATCTGGCGCTCGACGTGATCCTGAGGGCACGCGGCCTCGATTATGTTCGTCAATCCGGCGTGATCCGTGTCTCGACCATCGATGCCCTCAAGAAGGAGTTCGACACCGAGGTCGATCGCAGGCAGAAGCTCGAAGAGGTCAAGCAGCTGGTTGTGCGCATTATTCCGGTGAATTACGGCTCGGCCACCGACATGACCAAGCAGGTTCAGGACATTCTGTCCAAGCCGCGCGGCACGGTGACGATTGACACGCGCACCAACTCCCTGATTGTCAAGGATACTGAGGAACACGTCGCGGCGGTCGAAGAGATGGTGCGCAAGCTCGACGGTCAGACGCCGCAGGTGCTGATCGAGGCCCGCGTGGTCGAGGCGGCCACGAATTTCAACCGGGAAGTCGGCATCCAGTGGGGCGGCAGTTTCGCCGCGTCGAGCGTGTACGGCAACGAGACAGGCCTGACATTTCCGTCGGTGATCGGTATCGCTGGTGGCGCGGACGGCGGCGGCTCGGCCGGCCAGGGCGTGAAGATTTCGGTGCCCAACTATGCGGTCAACATGCCGGCTGCCTCTGGTGCCGGTACCGGCGGCGCCATCGGCCTGACACTCGGTTCGCTGGGCGGCGCAGCCAACCTGAACTTGCGCCTGTCTGCAGCCGAAAACGAAGGTGTCGTCAAGATCGTGTCGAGTCCCAAGGTGCTCACCCTCGACAACACCACCGCGACGATCCGCCAGGGCATCTCGGTGCCGATCTCGGTGGTCAGCGCGGCCGGTGTCTCGACGCGTTTCTTCAATGCGGACCTAAAGTTATCGGCGACGCCGCACATCACACAGGATGGCAACATCAAGCTCTCCGTGAACATCACGAAGATGGAGCCCGACTTCTCGAACCGCGCCGCCGACGGCAACCCGACGATTCAACAGCGCGAGGCGAGCACCGAACTGCTGCTCGGCGATGGCGAGACCACGGTCATCGGCGGCATCTATACGCGCAATACTGCGGAAAACATAAAGAAGGTTCCATTCTTGGCCGAGATTCCGTTCTTGGGGGCGCTGTTCCGCACCAGGTCCGTCATCGACAAGCGTACGGAATTGCTCATCTTTATTACGCCGCGCATCGTGAACCGGGCGGCCGCGATTACGGTCGGCAAGTAGCCGTGAAACGCAAGGAGACGGCGATCGTGCTCATCGGCATGCCAGCAGCTGGGAAATCCACTGTCGGCGCTGCCGTGGCGCGCCAGCTTGGCCGTCCCCATCTCGACATCGACGAACTGATCTTGCAGACCACCGGGTTGGCGCCCGCGGACCTGCTGCGCCGCCAGGGCGAGGCGGCGTTCCGGCTTGTCGAGTCGGCAGCCCTGGACGATGCCCTGCAGCACCCTTCAGCGGTCATTTCCACGGGTGGCGGCGCGCCGCTGTTTCACGATGGTCTTGCGCGCATGGCGGCCGTCGGTACGGTGGTGTGGTTGGATGTGCCGGTGGCCGTGTTGGCGCAGCGTACGCTGTCTGACGGCGATCGGCCCCTGCTTGGCGACACGCGACAGGCCCAGGAGGCTGCGCTTGCGGCGCTGGCGACCGCGCGGGCACCGACCTATGCGCGCGCGCACACCCGTGTCGATGCCGCTCGACCAGTGGCGCGCGTGGCACAGGACGTGTGCCGCGCTGCCCTGGCACCTGAAGTGTTTGACGTGCCAGGTGGCCAGATCGCGATACATGGCGGGCACATTTGCGACGCCGCGCAGCGTCTGAGCGAATTGGCGGGCGTAGGGCGCATCGCGCTGATTGCCGAGAGGGCACTCGCCGCAGAGGCGGAAAAGCTGGCAGCCATGTTGCAGGCGCGTGGCACGTCTGTGGTCATGCTGTCCGTGCCCGGCGGCGAAAAGTCCAAAGATCTGCGCCATTGTCAGTCGCTGTGGCAGCAATTGGGCGAGCACGGCATCGATCGCAGCGATCTGCTGGTGACGGTCGGCGGCGGTGCGACCACGGATCTCGGCGGATTTGTCGCGGCGACGTGGCTGCGTGGCGTGGCGGTCGTGCACATGCCGACGACCGTGCTGGCCATGGCGGACGCGTCGGTGGGCGGCAAGACGGCCATCAACACACCGCAAGGCAAGAACCTCGTTGGCGCTTTTCACCTGCCGCGGCTGACCTGGCTGGCGCTGGCGGGCCTGGATGGGCTGCCGGGACGCGACTGGCGCGCGGGCCTCGCGGAAATTGCCAAGATCTTCGCCTGCCTGGACGCCAACGCGTGGCACGATTTCATCGGAGACGCTCGCCGGTTGCGCGCACGCGACGCCAAGGACTTGCGGCGGCACCTGACGCGCGCGATCGAGCTCAAGGCCGCGATCGTCGAACAGGATCCGCGTGATGAAGGCCGCCGGACGCTGCTCAATTTCGGGCACACGGTGGGCCACGCCATCGAGGCGCAGAGCCGCTTTGCGGTGCGTCACGGCGAGGCCGTGGCACTGGGCATGGTGGCCGCGGCCGAGGTCAGCGAGGCGCAAGGCTGGGCACCGCAAGGCACGGCGGCCGAGATCCGCGCCGGCCTGCATGCGCTTGGCCTGCCGATCGACTATGAGGCCCATTTGACAGCGGAAGTGACGGCGCGCCTGGGAAGCGACAAGAAGGCGCGCGGCGGGCAGATTGCCTTTGTCGCGTTGGCGGGTCTGGGTCAAGCGCACGTTCGTACTTGCAGCACCGAGCAGTTGTCGGACATCCTTCACGTGTTGGCCAGTGTGGCCCAGCCCGCGGGATGCCGGAGGTCCCCATGAATCAACGCACGCTTCCTGCCCTTCTGAGCCCATGCCTGCTGGCGCTGTGCCTGACTGGCGGCGTGGCCTGCAATCCGGCCAACCCGACGACCTTGCAAATCGCCGGCAACATGATCCCCGACCAGAAGATCGGAACGCAGTGCTTTGCCCGGGTGGGCGGCCAGTTGCGCGGCGACGGCCTGCTCGACCTCGCCATCGGTGGCGACTATCCGTTCTATGCCCAGATTGACAGCCTGCTCCTGGACACGAAGGCGGTGTCCGGCAACGGCGAAGAAAGCCTGCGACCCATCGCCTCGAACATCTCGATCAAGACCATCCATGTCGCTTTCGAACTGACCACGAAGGGCACGCCTTTTGCGTCCAACGTCTCGACGCTCAAGACGAAGTGGGACTTGCCGGTCGATGCGGTGTTGAAGGCGGGGGCCAGCGCCGTCGTGCCCTTCTCGCTGGTGCCCGGTGATCCGGCGCGCGGCGGCGGTTGGCGCACACGCTGGGCGGCGTTCGGCAAGCGCTACGGCTACACGCAGACCGTGCTGGCGAAGATCTCGGCCGAGGGCACCATGGCCGATGGAACCCCCGTTCTTTCGGAGGATTTCCAGTATCCCCTGACCTTGTGCTGGGGCTGTCTGCTCAGCGTCCCCATGCCCAAGGCGAGCGCCGAGGTCATCGATCCGTTCCAAGAGTGCACGAAATTCGGGTCCGATGGCTCCTTGCCGTGTCGCCCCGGCGCCGACGATTTCGTCGCTTGCGGGCTCTACTGCAAGATGTGCCTCGAGGCCAAGACGCTCGATCCAGTCAACAAGTGCGACGACAAGTTCTGCCCGGGCTTGCAGTAGGTGTACCCGCTTTGAACCGGAAGACTTGCGTCTGAATGTGATCCGGCGAGCAGAGCGGCAGCACACTCAACCTCAAGTCAAGTTGCCATGCGCGGCTTGTGCAATCGGTGGGTCGGGGAGACAGGATTTGAACCTGCGACATCCTGCTCCCAAAGCAGGCGCGCTACCAGACTGCGCTACTCCCCGATGGCGCGCGTAGCATCGGCGAACGGCTCATGCGCCGTCAAGCGCCGCGGGCCCTGAAGCGGGAAAGCGGACCTCGATCAGCAACGAATTCCTGAGCGGCGGCTACGGCGCGATGCACTTCGCTTGTGCCGAACTGCACACCCAGGTCGACTGTCCCGGCTTGGTCTGGCAGTCGAGCGCCGTGGCGTTTTCGTCGAACACGCCGTTGCAGTTGTCGTCGATGTTGTTGCACGACTCGAACGCGCCCGGGTGGATGCTGAGTGCGCCGTCATTGCAGTCGCCGCCGCCGTTCAGGCAGATCGGAGGCTTGCCGATGGTCAGCATCGCCGTCGTGCAATAGCCGTCGTGATCGCCATCGCAGCCCTCGTCGACGAAGTTGTTGCAGTCGTTGTTGTGGCCGTCGCAGATTTCGGTCGCCGCAAGCGTCTCGCCGTGCGCCGGGTAGCAGTTCGAACACACGTCGTCGCAATCGCCCGTAATCGTTGCGGTGTAGAATCCAGGCCCGGTCGACGCACACACACAGGTGGACGCAGTCGAAATGCCGACCTTGTCCTGATCGCCATCGAAGTAGAACGTGTTGCAGCCTTGGGCGCCGGCCTCGTCTGTCTGGCTGTTGCAGTTCTCGTCGATGCCTGCCGGAGTGCACAGTTCCGTGGCGCCGGGATGAATCGGGAAACCGCCCGCCGTCGGATCATCGTTGCAATCGCCGCCGCCCTTCGTGCAGGTCTGCGGTGCTCCGATGGTGACCTTCGCCGCGTCGCAGTACGCGTCGTTGTCTGAATCGCAGCCCTCGTCCGTGCCGCCCGCGCAGTTGTTGTCATAGTCGTCGCACAGTTCGGTCGCGCCCGGGTTGATCGATTTCGAGTTGTCGTTGCAGTCGTCGCCCTTGTGCGGCCCATTGAGCACCGATTTCGGGCAGATCGTCACATTGGTCACCGTCATGCCGGCATCGCAGTACTGGTCACCGTCCTTGTCACAGCCGTCGTCGATGAGACCGTTGCAGTTGTTGTCCAGATTGTCGCAAGCCTCGATTGCAACGGAGGAATTGATGTCCACGTTGCCATCATCGCAGTCGCCTCCGACGCTCGCTTTGAACAGGCCGTTGGCCGCGCACCGGCACTCGAACAGCCCTGAGTTGCCAAAGGTATCGTTGTCGACGTCCTTGTAGAACTTGGTGCAGCCGACCGCTTCCAAACCGTCCAGCGAACCATCGCAGTTGTCGTCGATCAGCGTGCCACAGTTCTCGGCCTCGACAGGTCCCGGATGCACGGCCACGCTCTTGTCATTGCAGTCGGATGTGCTGGGATTCGCCCCCGCCGCCCACGCCGCCGCGCCGCTGTTCACACAGATCGCCAGCAAGCCGGCCGCTTTGGTCATGTCGGGGTTGCAGTAGCCGTCATTGTCCTGGTCGCAGCCCTCGTCGCCCAGGCTGTTGCAGTTGTCGTCCTTGTCGTTGCAGATTTCCGTCGACGCCGGGTTCGTCGTTGCCGCCGTGTCGTCGCAGTCGTCGCCCGCGACCGCGGAATTGTCCGTCGGTACCGCGCTGTTCGTGCACGCCGCGCCCTTCTTGACCGCCATGACCACGTCGCAGAACTTGTCGCCGTCGTCGTCGCAGCCTTCGTCTGTCGCGCCATTGCAATCGTCGTTCACACCGTTGCACGTTTCGACCGCCTTGGGGTTGATGTTGGCGTCGCCATCGTTGCAGTCGCCCGCCGCCAAGGCCGTGTGCGTGTCCGCCTGAGCGCACCGGCACACCGAACTGCCAATGCCGTACCCGTCCTTGTCCACGTCGTTGAACCAACCGACGCAGGTCGTCGCATTGTCTTCGTTGGTCAAGCCGTTGCAGTCATCGTCGTAAGCCGTCGCGCATGTCTCCGTCGCCAGCGGATGCACCGCCGCATTCGTGTCGTCGCAGTCGCCGCCGCCCTTCGGACAAGCCTCGCCAGGCGCAACGACGCCATTGCAGTAGCCATCGAGGTCGTGGTCCTGGCACGTCTCGTCGGTTCCGGCGGCGCAGTTGTTGTCCTTGTTGTCGCAAGCCTCGATGGCGCCGGGATTGATCAACGCGTTGCTGTCATCGCAGTCGCCAGCACCGTAGATGCAGGCTGCCGGCTTGTCGATCACGCTCATCGCGGTGGTGCAGTACTTGTCGCCATCAACGTCGCAGCCCTCATCGGTCTGGCCGCTGCAGTTGTTGTCGATGTCGTCGCAAATCTCGGCCTTGCCCAGGTTGATGGCGCTGACGGCGTCGTTGCAGTCGTCGCCCGGTCCTGCGTTGGTCGAATGCACGCACACCGCCGGCGGCGCTCCCGCGGTCAGCACGACCGTCACGCCCGATCCGCAGTAGCCATCCTTGTCGTTGTCGCAGCCCTCATCGGTCACGCCGTTGCAGTCGTTGTCGATGTTGTCGCACAACTCTTCCGCGGTCTTGTGGATGGCCGCGACGCTGTCGTTGCAGTCGCCGCCGCCCAGGTTGCATGCCGCCGGAGTGCCAACGGTCTGCTTGGCCGCGTCGCACCAATGGTCGCCGTCCTGATCGCACAACTCGTCCGTGCCGTCCACGCAATTGTTGTCCTTGCCATCGCAGATCTCCGTCTTCAATGGCGCGATATCGTTGGCATCGTCCTTACAGTCGCCGGCCACCTTGGCCACGAACACGCCCTCGCCGACGCAGATGCACTTCGAACTGCCCACGCCATAGCCGTCCTGGTCGACGTCGGTGAAGTAGGCCTCACAACCTGTTGCATCCAAGTCATTCTGCGAGCCATTGCAGTTGTCGTCGTATGCCGTGCCGCAATCTTCCTTCTTGGCGGGATTCACATAGTTCTTCGTGTCGTCGCAATCGCCGATCTTGGCCACATCCGTCACCGTGTAGCCGCCGTCCGGCACGCACAGGCACTTGTTGACCGTGATCGCCCAGCCGTCGTTGTCGCCATCGTAGTAGTACACCGTGCAACCGCTGACGCCGCCCAATATCAATGATTCGTCGCAGTTCTCGTCCACGGCGTTGCCGCAGATTTCCGTTGCCCCGGGGTTGATGGCCGCATCGATGTCGTTGCAGTCGCCGCCGCCCTTGTCGCACACGGCCGGCGTGCCGATCGTCGTGTGGCCGACGTCGCAGTAGCGATCGCCATCCTTGTTGCAGCCGTCGTCCGTGACGCCATCGCAGTCGTTGTCGACGTCGTCGCAGATCTCGGTCGCATTGGCATACACCAGGTAGTTGGCGTCGTTGCAGTCGCCGGACTGCGTCGTCTTGTAGGTGCCCCCCGGGGGGTCCGCGACGCACTGGCAACTCGCACCGCCGCCCAGCGACATCGCGCGCAGGAACGTGACCATCGCCGTGTTGGCGCCACCGTTCGGCGTGCCCGGCGTGCCACTGCCGTTCAGGACGTAGCTGGCCGCTACATCGACGCTTGTCAGATCGCCGGTGAACGATACGTTGCCGAGCGAGGCGCCGCCGCCGTTGCTGGGCACACCCGTCAGGGTCACCTTCGCCGCGGACGCCAGCGCGCCGGCCGCCGCGCCCCATCGCAGCGAGTCGATGGTATCGGTGCCAGTGCTGGTCGCGCCCACCCACACCACCTCGGCGGCGTCGAAGTTGGCAGCGCCCGTCACCGTGACGATGTTCGCGCCGGCCGAACCATCCGCCTTGGTCGTTTGCAGGGCCAGCGTCCAGTCGCCGTTCGCCGGGTCGTAGCTCGCATCCTGCGTCACTGCCGCCGCGCCGCCGATGAGCAGCACCGTGCCAGCCTTGAGCGTCGAGAAGCCCGCCGCCGACAAGTCGATCCGGAACGCCGAGTCCTTCGCGGCACCTGCCGTGGAATCGCCGAAGTACAGATTCGCCAGATCCGCGACCGCGACATCGTCCGTCACGAGCAACTCCAGGTACTCATTGGCACCTGCACCGGAGAGCCCGGTCGAGTTGCGCCGCAATTCGTTCACGATCAGCTTGCGGTACGCGGTGCCGCCCTTGCCGAAGCTGTCGCCGTCGAAGTCCGCATAGAACACCTTGCAACCCAGTGCATCCACGTCATTGCTGCTGCCGTTGCAGTTCTCGTCGATGGTGTTGCCGCAGACCTCCTTCTTGCCTGGATTGACGCCATAGCCGCCCGCCGCCGGGTCGTCGTTGCAGTCGTTGCCGCCCAGCGCGCAGATCGTCGGCGTGCCGACGATGCCGAGGTTCGCATCACAGTACAGGTCGTTGTCGTCGTCACAGCCTTCGTCGGTCGTGCCGCTGCAGTTGTTGTCGACGTTGTCGCACGCCTCGGTCGCCTGGGGATTCACGCCCTTGACATTGTCGTTGCAGTCGCCGCCGCCCAGCGCGCAGACCAGAGGTGTGCCGATCGTCGTGCGTGTCGCGTCGCAGTAGCCGTCCGCGTCCTTGTTGCAGAGTTCATCCACCTGCTCATCGCAGTTGTCGTCGATGTCATTGCACTTCTCGACTGCGTTCGGATGGATCGCGCTGTTGGCCCCGCCCGCGGCGTCGTTGCAGTCGCCCGCCACGGTCGCTGAGTACGGCGGCTTGGGTCCGCACTCGCACTGCTGCAACGAGATGCCGTAGCTGTCCTGGTCCTCGTCGTAGTAGAACAGTGTGCAACCCGTCGCGTCGGGATCATCGACGACACCGTTGCAGTCATTGTCTCTCACATCACAAAGTTCCTTGGCGCCGGGGTAGCAGGTTGCGCCTGCAGCACTCGGATCGTCGTTGCAGTCCGTCGCCACTTCCGAGGTGTAGAAGCCCGCGGGACTGCACAAGCACCGCGGCGCGCCGCCAACGATGCCGTAGCCGTCCACATCGCCGTCGAAGTACTCGTTGATGCAGCCGATCGCGTCAGGATCGTTGGAACTGCCATTGCAGTTGTCGTCATAGGCGTTGTTGCAGATTTCGAGAGAGCCCGGATTCACGTCGTCATTGTGGTCATCGCAGTCTCCCGGTCCCAGCGTGCAGACGGCCGGCCAGATGCCGTCCACTTGCGTCACGTCCTTGGTGCCGTCGCAGTATCTGTCGTGGTCCTCGTCGCAGCCGTTGTCGATGGCGCCGTTGCAGTCGTCGTCGCCGCCGTCGCAGGCCTCTGCCAGCTTGGTCTTGTAGATCGTCGCGTCGGTGTCGTTGCAGTCGCCGCCGCCCTTGGGGCAAAGGCCGAGCCCGCCAGCCTTGAACACCATCGCCGCGTTGCAGTTGCCGTCGCCGTCTTGGTCGCAGCCTTCGTCGGTCGCGCTGTTGCAGTTGTTGTCGATGCCGTCGCAGATCTCCGTCGCCGAGGGATTGATGGTCTTTTCGCCGTCATTGCAGTCCGCGTTGTTGGTCACCGAATACACGCCCGTCACCACGCACAAGCACTTCTTGGTGGTCGCATGGCCGTAGGTGTCCGCATCCGAGTCAGCGTAGAACGTCACGCAATCTGTGGCATTTTCATCATTCTGTGATTGGTTGCAGTTGTCATCCTTGCCGTTGTCGCACACCTCGATCTTGGACGGGTTGACCGCCGCGTCATTGTCCGCGCAATCGCCCGCGCCGCTCGGGCAGATGCCAGGCGAGCCGATGTACTGCAGGTTGACATCGCAGTAGCCGTCCAGGTCGTCGTCGCAGCCATCGTCGGTCAGGCCGTTGCAGTCGTTGTCGAGGTTGTCGCAGATGTCGATCGCGGCGGGGTTGATCGCCAGGTCGTTGTCCCTGCAGTCGCCCGGATTCGGCGCGTTGTACCAGCCCTCGACAATGCACGTGCAATGGCTTGCGCTCGTGCCCCAGTTGTCGTCATCGGCGTCGTAGAAGAACGGCGTGCAACCTTCCGCGCCGATGTCGTTGGTCCCGCCGCTGCAGTTGTCGTCGTAGGCGGTCGCGCAGTCTTCGTTCACCCCGGCATTCACAGCGGGATTCGTGTCGTTGCAGTCGCCGCCCGTCGCGATGCCCGTGCCGCCGCCATGCAGGCAGACCTTCGGCGTGTTGATCGTGATCATCGCGAAGTCGCAATAGCCATCCAGGTCATCGTCGCAACCCTCGTCCGTGCCGCCGTTGGAGTTGTTGTCCTTGTCGTCGCAGATCTCGATGCCTTCGGGGTTGATGGCCGGATCGCCATCGTCGGTGTCACCCGCCCCCTTGGCGCACGCAGTCGAGCCGCCTGCAGCAAATTGCATCGTGATATCACAATACTCGTCGTTGTCGTCGTCACAACCCTCGTCCGTCTGGCCGTCGCAGTTGTTGTCGATGTTGTCATACACCTCGACGATGCCCGGATTGATGCCGGCATTGAGGTCGGCGCAGTCGCCTGATTTCAGCGTATTGATCATCCCTTCGGCCAGGCACACGCACTGGAACGGGTTGGTGCCAAAGGTGTCGCTGTCCTGATCGGTATAGAAGTTCTTGCACTCCGTGGCGCCGATGTCGTTGGCCGTGCCGTCGCAGTTGTCGTCCACTACCGTGGCGCAAGTCTCTTTCGTGCCAGGATTCACATTCAAATCAGCGTCGTTGCAGTCGCCGTTCAAGAGCGCCGTGTAATCGCCACTGGGCTGGCACAGACAACGCCAATCGCCCGTGCCGTACGTGTCCTTGTCGACATCGGTAAAGTAGTGCAGGCAACCATCGGCGTCCTCCTCGTCCTGGACACCGTTGCAGTTGTCGTCCTTGCCGTTGTTGCAGATTTCCGTGGCGCCAGGGTTGACGGTGCCGTCGTCGTCGCGGCAGTCGCCGCCGCCGGAACCGCAGACGGCAGGCGTGCCGACGACGGTCATCGCGCCGTCGCAATGCAAATCGCCGTCATCATCGCAGCCTTCGTCGACCAGGCCGTTGCAGTTGTTGTCCTGGCCGTCGCAGGTCTCGGTCTGGCAGTTCGCATCGCCACAGCAGCTGTCGTGATCCTGGCAATCGATGGCGCCGTTGCCGTTGTTGTCGATGTCATCCGAGCAGTTCTCACCACTGCCACACGTAACGTTCAGGTCGTACTGCGTCGATTCGGTGGCACTGGGCGTATCGACCACGAAGTAGTACGTCGACCCCATGCCGGCCGGGAAGGTCACGCTCGTCGTGCCAAAGGCCACGCAACCGCCTGGATCACAACCCTTGCTCGTCGCCTTGAGCACAAAGATGCGCGCATTTGCATTGGAAACATTGGCGATGTTGACGGTCACGGGTGCGGACGCCAGGGCCTGGTAACTGTACGCGATCTCCTTGCCAAGGTATTCGTTCAGTGGATCACACGCATAGGTCGTCGCGACTTGCGTTGCCGCGCCACTGTTGGTGACGATCTTGGTGAAGGTGTCGCCGCACGCGATGCTGTTCTGCGCGCCGCACAGGCAGGTGTTGTCGTGTGCACACTCGCCGTCGGCGCACGTGTCCGTTGTGCACGCGTTGCCGTCGTCGCACTCCGCGTTGGCCGTGCAGACGCCAAAGCCGTTGTCGAAGAACTTCACGATCTGCTTCATCATGTCGTCCGGCGCGTCGAGTGCCGGGGTCACGCCGGCAAACGGGATGGCCGAGGCGATGGTGCGATAGTTGCTCTGCGCGTCGTCGTGGGCGACCTGGACCCAGAAGGTCTCGGTGCCGCTGTTGCGCAAGATGTTGCGGGTGCGAGGAACGCTGGTCTGGCCCTCGATCTGGTCGTTGAGCGTGTCGTAGGCCACCTCCTGGCTGAAATTCCAGTGGTATTGCTTGGCCGGAGTCTGCAGCGGATCCGTGTAGGCGGCAAAACCATCCAGCGGCCCCGTCACACCGTTCGGCGCGCTGTCGACGATGCCCTTGGCCTTGAAATACGGTTGCAGAGTCGTTTGTTGGTCGTACATCCAGGTGTCGCCACCCTCCATGTACACATTGCCGCCCTGCGACAGATACAGCTTGATGGCGGCGACTTCGCTCTCGACCAGCACGTGGTTCTTCGGGTACACGCCCAACGTGATGAACACCGAGTCGAATTTCGCCAGCGTGGGGTAGAGCGCCAACGACTCGACGATCTGTCCGAATTTGCTCAGCTTGGCCAAGGAGTTCTTGATTGCCGTCGCGTGATCTGTGGGCACTTCCGTGGGCTTCCAGATCAGGACGCCGCCTTCGTAGGTGACGGTCACGTGGAAGGTGCACAACTTGTACAGATACCCGTCGGAGACCTTGACGGTGATTTCGTGGTCGCCGGTGTCGGACAGCGCCAGAGGCTTGATGGTCAGGCTGGAATTCCAAGTCGAGTCCAGCCAATAGTACAATGCTGACGAGACCTTGACGAACGACGGTCCCTTGACGATCGTGAACGAGATGATATCGGTCGCGTCGGGATCGAGAACCTTGAGCGGCAGGGTCAGCGTCGTGCCCGTCTGCACGATCTGGTTGGGTGGGCAATTGAGGATCTGCGGCGGCCCACCTTTGACGACGCACACGTTGTCGATTGCGAAGCGTGTGAGATCATAGGTTGAAGAACCGGCGACGCAGAAGGCAAGACGCAACCCGTTCGAATTGGAGAGCGCGGGCGGCATCGTGAGGTGGATGGTCTCGGGACCCAGAGGGCCCATCGGCGGCGAGACGGACTCGATCAGCGTCGAATCCGCCCAGTTCGTCGCAGCGCCATTGAGAGAGCCCCGAATGCGCACCGTCAAGTCGTCGATATTCGGCACATACTCGCGGTCGTACTGCAGCGTGATCGTGCTGGCGCCAGCGGCCTGGAACACAGGAGAAGCCAAGCAGGTTTCGAAGCCGTCGCTGGACGGAGACCACTTGAGCTGCGCGTACTGATCGGGACCCAGCGGCCCCGCCGTGCCGGTCGCCCAGTTGCCGGAAGCCGCCCCGACGACATCCGCCGGGTTCCAACCCATGGCCGTGAGTGAACTGCTGGAACTGAAGTCTTGGCAGTAGCTGAGCGGCAACGTGCACGGGCTCTTCTCGACGGGCTCGCACTGCTTGAAGCCGTTGTCCTGCGTCACGCACTTGCCGGTCGCGCATTCGGCATTGAGGTGCGCGCAGTCCGCGTCGACCGCACAGCACAGTGTCGCGCCGCTGCCGTCGGTGGTGTAGTTGAGGCACTCATTCAACACGCAAGCATCGAAGGTGCAAGGCAATCCATCCGAGCAATCGAACTTGTCGAGGCAGCAACCGGCGATCATGGAGTGCGTGCACAAGGTGTTGTTCGGACAGGCGTCTTCGGTGCAGGGGTTGTTGTCGTTGCACTCCGCGCCGGCCAGCGCGCCAGCCTCGCTGCACACGCACCCGCCGGCCAACGTGTGGCTGCATGTGCCGACGCCGTTGGTGATCGATCCGCACGTGTCGCTGGTGCAGGAATCGCCGTCATCGCAATCCACGCCCGAAGCGCAGCAGCCATTCTTGGGCGACGTGTGCCGGCACTGATTGTTCAGGCAATAATCGATGGTGCAGCCGTTCTGGTCATCGCACTTCGTCAGCGCGTCGGTGTCGTCGATGCAACAGCCGGATGTCGGGTCATGGGTGCAGACGTTCTGCGCGCACAGGTCCGTCGTGCACGGCTTGTTGTCGTTGCAGTCCGCATCCAGCGAGCAACAGCCCGCCGTCGGTGTGTGGTAGCAGGTGCCACAACCGTCGATGACCTGGCAGGTATCCACTGTGCACGGCTTGTTGTCTTGGCAATCGAGGTCGACTTTGCACTTTTCCGGCGCGGCCTTGTGCGCGCATTGGCTGTTGCTGTCGCACAAGTCGATCGTGGTGCAGTCCTTGTCGTCGCAGTCATCCGCCGTGTTGCAACAGTTGGTGTCGCCATTGGAAATAAACACGCACTTATGGGTATTCGGATCGCAAGAGTCGATGGTGCAGATGTTGCCGTCATTGCAGTTGGCGTTGGTGTCGCAGCACCCGGGTTTGAGCGAGTCCAGCCCGAAGATGCACGCGTAGTTGATGCAGACATCGACGGTGCAATACAGGCCATCGCTGCATTCCGCCGCGGAATCGCAGCAGGTCTGGTCCGCTTTGGCATGGACGCAGGTGTGCAAGCTGGTGTTGCAATTGTCGTACGTGCACGCCTTGCCGTCACTGCACTCCGTGCTGTCGCTGCAGCAGCCCGGCAGCAGCGAGTGCGAACAGATCTTGGCTGCGACATCGCAGTAGTCCGACGTGCAGATGTTGTTGTCGTCGCACTCTGGCTGCGACGTGCAGCAACTGCTGATCTCGGTGTGAAGGCACTGGAAGTTGATGCATTCGTCTTGCGTGCACGGTTGGTCGTCGTTGCAGCCGAACTGCGGCATGTTGCAGCAGTTGGGCTTGGAGACATCGAAGGTGTGGCTGCACTTGATGTAGCCGGCCGCCTGGATGTTGCACGCATCGATGGTGCACACATTGTCGTCGTTGCAGGCCGTGTTGGTCGTGGCGTTGCAGCAATCGGGCTTCAAGGAATCCGGGCTGTGGCGGCAAGCGCCATCGACGCAGTCGTCGGACGTGCAGATATCATCGTCGGCGCAGTCCGAAGGCGCGCAGCAAACACCCGGTGGCAGCACGTGTTTGCACTTGCCCGCGGCGACGTCGCAGGAATCGGTGGTGCAGGGCTTGCCGTCATCGCAAGGGTCGCTCGCCTTGGTGCAACAGTTCGGATCAGCCTTGACGTTCTTGCACATCCCATTGAAACCGCCGAGATCGCAGGTGTCGGTGGTGCAGGAGTCGCCGTCGTCGCAGTCCGTGTTGACAGCGCAGTAGGAGCATTTGGACTGCATCGTGTTCGGGTTGACGCAGCTGGCGCCGACCGGGCAGTCGTCCTTGCTGACACAACAGGCGACCATCACCGTGTACAAGCACTTGCCGGCGCTGCAGTAATCGCCGTCCGAGCAAGCGTTGTTGTCCTGGCAATCGGCGCCGGAACTGCAGGGCGAAATCGCCAGCACCTGGACGCCAGCGCGAGCCGTCGTGTCGGTCAGTTCCACATTGGCGTCGTTGGCGAGCACGCACGACAGCGTATGCAAGCCTCTGGTAATTCCTAAGAACTTATAGGGAGACACCGTTGCCGCGCCGACAAACGTGCCGTCGCGGTAGCAGCGCACCTTGCCCATCGTGAAGTTGGAGACCTGGAAGGCGAAGTCGACGCTGATGGATCCGCCGAGCGGTACGCTGGGCGAGGTCAGGCCGGTCGGCGACAGCAGCTTCAAGGTCGGCGCGGACACGGCGAACGTCTCGACGCCAAAGCTCGCATCGACGCCCGAGGCAAAATCAGCCAAGGCGGAGCCAGCGGGCGCCGGAGCCGGCGGCTCGGCGCAGGCGGCCACAACCAACAGCAGCGCCAGCGCCGCGGGGGCGAGGGCGAACTGACCTCGGACGGAACGCAAACCCACGCGCAACGGGTGTGCAAGGCGCTGATTCCGCATCACAATCCTCTCAACGACAGGCCTTCCCGGCGTGACGGTTGGCGGCCGCGGCTGGTTCCGCAGTCCCGCGCCGGCTCGCGCTGCCGAACAGGGTTCCGCTGGGTGTCTTGCGCGAAGGCGGGAACGCTCCCGCCCCGTCTCGCACACAAGGGTCCCAGGCGATTCGGCCTTTCGGTGTCCAGCGCAGCTCCACGTTTCGGGAATCCACTATCGCATCGGCACTGTTGCAGGGGATCGCAACGGTTGTATCGGCCAGCCGGGTTCTGGTACTCCACTCAGGAGGCCCAGGCAGGCGGATCAGACCTGCCCCGGACTGACAGCCTGCCTTCAGCGCCGGGGGCAACGCCGAAGGAAAGTCCGCCACCTGCCACGATAGCAAAGGAGAATGGTCTAGGCAAGCAGATCATCGGGTCGGGGATCGCGGATGCCAGCTTGTTATCGCCTTGATATGAAAACGATTAGTCGGCATGCGGGTGTCCATCGTCCGGCCATGGCTTTGCGACCGCGTGCAACGCTTGCGCCAGGGCCTGCGCGGCGGCGTGGGGTGTGCAGCCCGCGGCGCCACTGCTCAGCCGGTGCAGGGACGCGAGACCCGTGTCGCCGCTGCCGCACAGGACCATGCCATGGCCTTGGCGAATGTCGATCGCGACGTTCAGGGCGAGGCCGTGCGCGACAACGCCGCCGCTGTGGGCCAAGCCGATGCTCGCGAGCTTGCCGCCAGCACACCAGAGGCCAACGCGGTCGGTATCGTCGATGCTGACCGCGACACCGAAGCCGCGCGCCACGCTGGCGGCGGCGCCGATCAACTCCCGCACCAGACCGCGCAACTGCTCACGCAGACAGGGCAAAGCAACGAACAGCACCACCTGGCCGGGCAGGTGCAGGGTGCCGAGGCCGCCGCGATCGACGGGCAGGACGGCGACGCCGCGAGCGGCGCAGTTGTCCAGCGTGGGCGTCAGCACGCTGCGGCCTTGGGGCGTGGCCGCGCGGCGACCCAGCGTGAAGACGGGGACGTCTGGTTCGAACGCCAGGATGCGGGGGGAGCCGCCCGCGCGCACGGCCGACACTGCCTCGGCGTTGTACAAGATGGCTTGCTGAAAGGGGATACGGCCGAGCCAATACAAGTCTGCTGCTGCGCACAGCCCGCCTGACGATGCGGTCATGTCAGTGCCCACGGGCCAGCAGCACGAGCCACGCCTGCATGAGCGGCGCGGCGAACAGCACACCGTCGAGCCTGTCGAGCAACCCACCGTGACCTGGCAGCAATTGACCGCTGTCCTTGGTGTCCGTGGCGCGCTTGAAGAGAGACTCGACGAGATCGCCGATCTGGCCCACCGCTCCCAATGCGGCGCCGAGCAACATCGCCTCCGGCAGCTCCAGCGTGGGCAGCAGCAGCCAGCGCGCCAGTACGCCGCCGAGGATGGATGCGCAGAGGCCGCCGACCGCGCCCTCCATGGTCTTTTTTGGCGAAATCAACGGGTAAAGCTTGTGGCGCCCAAAGCTGCGGCCGGCGAAGAACGCGCCGGTGTCGCCCATGAAGACGATGCCCATGCAGGAGAGCAAGGCGCCGCGGCCGGTGTCGTAAGGGCCGATTCCGGATAGCGAATAGGGCGGAGTGCCGCTGGCATGGAAGATGCCGACCAGCATGGCACACAAGACGCCGACGTAGCCGATGGCCAGCATGGACAACGCCGCGCGGCGTGCCGCCAAAGCGACATCGCCGGGGGCGATCAGGGCGATCGATAGGACGACGACTGGCATCAAACCTAGTAATATCCAAAGCGAATCTAGTCCGAGTAGTGGGGTCGCTGCGATGCCCATGGCCATCACGGCGGCCAACAGGCGGTCGCGCAGGCGGATCTCCGCAGACATACGCAGCAATTCGTCGACGCACAGCCCGGTGGCGACGATCAGCAGGACAAAGGTGGCAGCTTTGGCGCCATACAGCAGCAGCCACACAAGGATGGGTGCCAGCACCAGGCCCGTCGCGACGCGCGTGAACATCGATCCCCCTCTTGACGCTAGCTTTTCGCGCCAGCGCCCAGGCCGCCGAAGCGCCGCTCGCGCCGAGCATACTCGATCAGCGCGGCAGCGAACGCATCCTCGCGGAAGTCGGGCCATTCGATCGGCGTGAAGTAGAGTTCTGCGTAAGCGCTCTGCCAGCAAAGGAAATTCGACAACCGCTGTTCGCCTGACGTGCGGATGATGAGATCCGGCGCGCTGGCCAGGGGCGCCGTCCACAGGTTCTGCTCGAAGCGGGCTTCGTCGATGTCTTCAGGCTTGAGGTCGCCGCGCGCCACTTGCGCGGCCAGCTCACGTATCGCGTGCACGATTTCTTCGCGTCCACCGTAGGACAGGCACAGGGCGAGCGTCATGGCGCGATGCAGACGGGTTGCGGCCAGGGTCGCCTCCAGGCCCATCCGCACCGTCAATGGCATGCGCGAGAGATTGCCAATGGCCTGCAAGCGGATGTCCGTACGGCGCATTTCGGGAAGCTCTGAACTCAAGAACTCGACCAGGAGGCTGAGAAGCGCCTCGACCTCGGCCTTGGGGCGCGACCAGTTCTGCTCGGAAAAAGCATAGAGGGTCAGGGTTTCCAGGCCGAGCTGCCGAGCCATGCGGGTGATGCTGCGCACAGACTCGGCACCAACGCGGTGACCTTGCACGCGCGGTTGGCTGCGCGCCTGCGCCCAGCGGCCGTTGCCGTCCATGATGATCGCGACGTGCCGCGGCAGCCGGCCTTCCAGGGCGAGCATGCGCAGACGTGCATCCAGATCCGGAGCAGCGGCGGTGGGTTCAGGCCTTGCCATGTGCACCTCCCGCGGCCGCTGTGCCCGCTGGCCATGCCTTGCCGCGCAGCAGCGCCCACGCCGACCAGCCCAGGAGCGGCAGGCTGATCAGTTGCGACGTGGAAAGCGAGCCGCCGAGCCAGGCGCCGCGATCGTCGGCGCGCAAGAATTCGACCAGAAAACGAAATACCGCGTAGTTGAACATGAAAAGGAAGAACACTTGGCCATCGAAGCGAGGACCGCGGCGGTAGCGCCAGAAGGTGTAGAGGAAGATGAGGAGGCACGCGGCGGCTTCGTAGAGCTGCGTCGGATGCACCGGCATGGATCGGGCGGCGAGATCGCTGATGCGGTGCGCGGCGACATCCTTGTCCCAAGCCGGTGAATGACGAGGGAAACTCAAACCCAATGGGCTGCTGGTGGCGTTGCCGAAACAGCAGCCGGCGAGCAGGCAGCCGGTTCGGCCAAAGACAAGGCCGAAGGCGATGGCCCAGCCAGCGATGTCGGCCATTTTCCAGATGGCCATGCCGCGTCGGCGCAGGAACCACAGGCCGACGGGGACGGCGAGCAGGAAGCCGCCGTAGTAGGCATAGCCGCCGTACCAGATCTTGAACACGCGCAGGCAGTCTTGGCTCTGGCGACACAAACCACTCGTGGTTTCGCAGAGATCACCCAACCCGGCGCCAAGGCACTGGGCGTCGTTGGCGCAGCGCACGCCGGGGCCCATGGCCAAGGCCGGGACTTTGCTGGGGTCAGTGCAGAGGTGGACGTAGTCCCAGAACTGGCCGTCGGCGATCACATGCAGGGCGCGCGAGCCGATGAGGCCGCAGGCGAGCATCAGCAAACCCAAATCAAGAATGGTGTTGCCGTCCAAGCCGCGTCGTTCGCCCTCGCGGTGCGCCAGCAGGATGGCCAGCGTGAAGCCGACCATGAGCAAGGTGAAGTAGGCCGGCAGGCTGATGGGACCGATGTCGAAGGTGGGATGCACGTCACGCCTGCTTGGCGACAGCCGGCGCCTTGGGAGCCGGGGAACGCGTCAGGAGCATTTCCAGCATGATGGCGACGACGCCGCAGGTGATGCCGGCGTCGGCGATGTTCCAAACTGGCCAACTGTGCACCTTGTCACCGATGGTCACGAAGTTGTAGATGAAATCAACTACGGCGCGGTAGCGGACGCGATCGATCAGGTTGCCGACTGCCCCGCCCATCACCGCGGCCAGCGCCCAGGTCGAGACGCGTGTGGCCATGCGCCCCTTCCACAAGGTCCAGGCCATCGCGAGACTGGCGAGCAAGGAGATGGTCACGAACAGCAGTTGGCGCACGAGCGGCGGTGCGGTGCTGAGAAAACCCCAGGCTGCACCGAAGTTTTCGGCGTACACGAGGTGAAAGTTGCCGGTGACTACGATGCTGTGTTCGCGCACCGCGATCAGACTGCCGGCCGGCACTGGCGCTGCGGTGTCGGTGACCCGCGAGGCCGCGCGCCAGGTGGACTTGTCGAGAACCTGCTGCACAGCATCGGCGTCCATGCGCCAGGCGCGCGCGGCGACGGCCGCCAAGGTCTGACCGAGATCAGCAGGTTGCAGGCGCAGGCGGCGCGGCGGCGCGAGGCCGGTGCCGGACAGGGCGATCAGGTCGAGGTCGAGATCCTCCGTCTTGAGCGGCGCCTGCGCGCGCAGGCCACGGGCCGGCTCGTAGCGCACGAGTTCACCGAGCGCAGCAGCCTCGCGCACGGCGTCGGCAGACAGACCGCGATCAGCCAGCGCAGCGACCACGGAAGTCGCAGCGCCCGGGTCGCCGGCCTGCAGGACCATCGGGTGCACGCCACTGGCCAACGACGTGACGGCCCATTGCTTGGTCCAGAAATCGAGGAGCACGACGACAGCCGCCAGCGTGAACAGCGCCCACCGCGGAATCGAACGGGCGGGATGAGAACTTGCGGGCATGACACTCCTCTCACGAATTCCGACGGATTCTGGGGGGCGAGGGCCTGCCCCCCGCGTTGGGTCTGGTGGCGGGGACCTGCCCCGCCCTACCGGAAAAGTGTGCACCGCAGCAAGCACCGCATCGATTCGCATTGGCATCGCAGTCCGCGAAGCCCAAAGCCGGCGCCTGCGCACCGGTCGCTGGCGACTGTAGTCGCGGCAGCGTCGGGGCGTCAAACCATGCGCAGGCCCGCGCATTCCCGGCCTTGTCCCGCTGCGGCGTTGCCAGCGGCCGGCCTTGCCCCTACGCTCCGGGCTGCCGCGCGTCTTGCGGTACCGCCGGAGCGAACCGCTTTGCACGCCCACGTCGACACTGGCAGCGCCTGTCGCCACCCGATGCCGTCCAGCGCTTGTCCGCTGTGCGGCGGCGACGGCGGGGCCGGCAGCGACCAGCCGATCGTTTCCGCAGATGCGGTGTTGGCGGCGATTCGCGCCGCGCGCGCGGGCGGCGCGACCCGCGTGACCCTGCGCGGCGGTGATGTGGCAACACGACCGGAGGCGCTCAATATAATTACTGAAACACGCAAGCTTGGCTGTCGGGCCGTCGAAGTGTGGACCGCTGGTCCCGCTTTGGCGCGACCGAACACGGCCGGGCAACTCGTGGCGGCCGGCGCCAGTCACGTGGCCGTGCCGGTGTATGGCGACACGGCAGATGCGCATGATTACGTGGCCGGGGTCTCGGGGCACTTCAGACATGTTCTCGAAGGCTTGCGCAAGGTCGCTGCCGCCGGTGCCCGCACGACGTTGCTGGTGCCCCTGCTGCGGCCGAGCATGCGCAACTTGGGGCCACTGGTGCGTCTTGCCCAGGCCGTCGACGCTTGCGGGCTGCGCTTTCTCGCGCCCGCGGGCCACGACCGCGTGGCGCATCCGCTGCTGGCACCGCTCGTCCTGGCCGCGCCGCACCTGCGTGCGGCCATTCAGTTCGCGACGGCAGCGCGGCGACGCGTGGCCGTGCAAGGGGTGCCCCCCTGTCTGCTGGCCGAGTTCGGCGCCCTCGGCCTGCGCGAGGCGCCCCTCATCTGGTCCGCGCGATCCGGGGCCCGCGCCCAACCGGACCCACCGACCCACGGCAAAGCCTGTCAGACGTGTACATGGCGTGCGCGTTGTCCGGGCGTACCGTCCGGTCTTGCGCCGCGCCTGTCCTTTGCCCATCTTGAACCGCGCACCGATCCGCTGCCGTGATCGCGCAAGAAGAAGTGCATGACGCCTGAAGAACCGTTGGATCTCGATCTCGACAAGCTGGTGCGCGATGGGGTGCTGACTCGCGACGACGCGCGCGCCTTGCAGCACAGCCAACAGAGTGACCAGGGCGGTGCCATGCGTCTGGAAGCACTGCCTTCTCTGCCAGGCGAAGACAAGGACGCCATCAAGGAGGACGCGACCAAGCACAAGCGCCACTGGGTGCGCACGACGCGTTTGTGCAACCAGCGCTGCACGTTCTGCCTCGATTCGATGAACCAGGACGGCACGATGATCGACTTCGAGTCGCTCAAGGCCTACATTCTGATGGGAAAACGCATGGGCCGCGAGCGGCTCATCCTCTCGGGCGGCGAGGCGAGCGTGCACCCGAAGTTCGTCGAACTCATCCGCTACGGCCGTCAGGTCGGCTACGAGTGGATCCAGACGATCACCAACGGAATGATGTTTTCGTACACCAAGTTCGCCAAAGCCTGTGCCGACGCGGGCTTGAATGAAGCAACGGTGTCCATGCACGGCCACACTGCGCAGATCCACGACAAGCTGACCGGCACGCCCGGCGCTTTCGTCACCGGCATCAAGGGCATGCAGAATCTGATCGCCACCGGCAAGGTGGTGGTCAACATCGATGTCGTGCTGAACAAGCAGAACTACAAGGTCCTACCCGAAATCCTTGATTTCTATTACAATATGGGGATCCGCGAGTTCGATCTGCTGCACATCATTCCGTTTGGTCGCGGCTTTGACGAGCACCGTCACTCGCTGTTTTTTGACCTCAATGATGCGGTTCCCTATTTCCGTCGCGCGTTCGAGATGGCGAACCGCCCGGGCGTGTATCTGTGGACGAATCGCTTACCGGTCATGTACTTGGAAGGCTTCGAGCGCCTCATCCAGGACCCTCACAAGTTGCTGAGCGAATTCGACGGCGGACGTCACAATTTCGAGGGCTGGCTGCGCAAGGGCTTGAAGCCCGACTGCCACGGCGAACGCTGTGATTACTGCTTCTTGGACGGCCCGTGCCGCCAAACGATGTTTCCATTCCGCGAACAGCTGGAGGCTGGCACGCTGGCAGAAGTGCGCATCGACGCTCAGCATGTCTGGCAGGGCACCGAAGCGCGCGCGAAGTTCCTTGCACAGCGGCCGCAGCGGATGTGGCTGGGGGCTCGGACGGCTCAGGATGCCGTGAACGCTTTGGATCAACTACCGTTTCCCGATGCGCAGCTGGCGATCGAGCTGGACGCAGGCGCAGATCCGACCGCGCTGCTGGATCGCGGCGTCGAGCGCTTCGTGGTCACAACTATCGAAGATACAAAGCGTTACCTGGACGCGGTGCCGGCGCCGACGACGATCGAAGTGCGACTGACCCAGGAACTGGCGGCGTGGTTGCTGGCGCACAAGAACCTGCCCAGCGCGCGAATGGTGGCGACGCTGCAAGATCATGCCTACATGAGCGAATCCCAGGCGATCGATCCGGCGCCGACGGTCCTTGCGCAACTGGCGCAAGCGGGTGTGCGTCTCAAGAACGTGCCGCGCTGTGTCGCAGGCGCCGAGGTGGAGCCGGGCGAACACCTCACGCTGGACGCGAAAATGCTCGACGGCGCGGGCGCTTTGGATCTGGACCGCTATGTCGCGCACTTCATCGGCCACGAGTACGCTGCCAAGAGCCTTCGCTGCGGGCGCTGCGCCGAGTTCGAGCACTGCCGCGGCGCGCATATCAACTACCTGCGCAGCCATGGTTTTGCCATTCTGACGCCGCTCGATGAAGCCGGAAGGCCACTGGAAGACGCGGCGAGTTTCGCGCACCTGACCGAGCAGCTCAGGGCGCAGGCGTCGCTGCGCTCCAAGCGGGATCAGCAACGGTTGCACGGCCTTCACAGGCCGACGACGCAGGAGCCCTGACGGTATGGCCAATCTCGGCTACATCCAGATGGTGCGGCACTGCAACCAGAACTGTGGCTTCTGCTCCAACCCGGAAACGCCGTTCTTCCATAATATCGAGCAGATTCGCCAGATCGTCGATGACTTCGTGGCGCGCGATTACTTCGGCGTCATCCTGACCGGCGGCGAACCATCGCTGTCGCCGATTCTGCCGGACGCGATCCGGTATGCCCGCGATCATGGTCTGCATGTGCGGATGATCACGAACGGTCAGAAACTGGCCGATGGCGCCTACTGCCGCGAACTGGCTGATGCCGGCCTCCACCACGCCCATGTGTCGATCCACAGCTGGAAGCACAAGCTGGAGGATTTCCTCACGGGAACGCCGGGTTCGCTGGCCTGGGCAGAACAGGCGCTGGGCCACTTGGGGCAGACCAGCATCTCGGTCGACATCAACACGGTCATCAACCGCTACAACTGCGACCACCTCGACGAGAACATCGCGTGGTTCATCAAGAATTTCCCGTTCATCCGCCACTTCGTCTGGAACAACCTCGACCCGTCGATCGGCCGCGCGACGGCGCACCAGTATTTCACGGCACGTCTCGGCGACCTGGAAGTGAGCCTTGCGCGCGCCATGCGCCTCTTGCACGACAGCGGCCGAACCTTTCGCGTCGAGCGTGTGCCGCTCTGCTACATGACTGAATTTGCACATTGTTCTACGGAGACACGCAAGATCGTCAAAAGCGAAGAGCGCATCGTGCACTTCCTCGACAACAAGGGCACCGTGCGGCAAACGCAATGGGGCCACCTCTACGCCGACGTGTGCGGCAAATGTACTCTGCGCTCGATCTGCGGCGGCCTGTTCGATCGCGGGAAAGCATATGATCCGAATGAGCTTTCACCGGTGTTCGTCGACCCGCGGCCCATCATCGAGCGGATCGTGCAAGATGTGCAGAGCGACCCGGCGTGGCGTGTGGCCAAGTTCAAGAACCTGGCGGCCGTACCCTTGGCGCACCAGGGCCGTTCGCTGGCGGGCGGCGACCTGGCGCGGCCGGGCAAGGTGCAGCCGCCGACGGGAGAGCGGCTCGCGGAGATGGTGACCGACCCGAAACGGCGTCAGGATCCGCTGGCGAATGACTGGAATCCCGAGGATCAAGACGAGAAAGACGACGGCGCCGACGACACGGCGGGCTAGCATGGTCGGCGACCGTCGATCGCCAACGCCTTGGATCCCTGGCAGATGCCGACGAACAACTTGATAGGTGCGCGAGGACAGGCTAGAGTCCGCGCCACCCTGGCCGTGCCACCCCTGACCCGAGGACGGAATCCGAATGGAACAGACTGCGATCGACAACCTGGATGCCGCGAAGTCGAGCATCACCCTCTCCCTGGACGCCGGCCTGTACCCGGCGGATGTGGTCTATGGCGCTGCCTACGTGTTCATTGACCGCGCTTATGTGCTGCTCGATCGCGCTGGCACGGGAACCAAGCCTTCGGGCCGCCTGCTCGTGCACCTGCGCGGCAAAGAGGTCCTGGATGAAGCAGGCCTGGAAGCGCTGGCCGGCGAATTCGGCAACGAACTGCTGAGCCAGGCTCTGCGGCGCAAAGTCGTCAAGCAGAACCACAAGTTGATCGAAGACATCACAGCGCAGGCTATCGCGGGCGCGGCCGGCGGCATCCTGCCGACCGACTTTCTGCAGGGCGAAGACGACGGCATGGACTTTCTGGACGACCCGCTCGGCATTGCGGTGCCCTGGGAAGACAAGTTCCAGAAGACCGACAAGACCGACAAGACCGACAAGACCGACGATCCCGCAGGGAACTGACCACACGCCCCTCACTGTCATGCCAAGGACCGAGTGCTGTTCGGCCGTGGCAGCCCGCCGCTGGAGTCACCATGACCGACACGACCCTTCGTTTGCACCGTGGTCTCTATATGCAGCAGGCCGTCAAGCAAGCTGCGACGGATTTTGCCGACTTCGCCACATTCCAGATCGGACGCGATGGCGATTATTACACCGTAACCATCAGCGACATCGACCCGGACACGGACGGCGACGTCGCCGCTGAGTTCTGCAACTTCGCGCTGATCCACACGGCAGCGCGCAAACGGAAGAAGACCGCATGAACCTCGCGACCTGCATCCAGCCGAGCAAGACCAAGCTGGACACCTGCGTGCCCTTCAATTTTCGCGTCCTGGGTGAGCAGGTGCTGGTCGTCAGCGACCTGGGCGATTGGCTGTTTCTGGCTCCAGAGGAATTCGCCGCGTTCATCGAAGGGCGCACGCAACCGGGTGAGACGCTGCACGAGCGTCTGTTGGACAAGAACCTGCTCGCCGCGGACGTCGACAAGAAGGCCGTCGCGGATCGGTGGCAGCGGCAGAACAAGTCTCTGTTTCACGGACCTTCGCTGCACACGCTCGCCCTGACCGGCCGCAGCAACCAGGCCTGCCGCTACAGCCCGACCGCAACCGTGGGCATGGATCGCACCGACACGGACATGAGCGTCGCGGTGGCCGAGCGCGCCGTCGACCTCGCTTTCCAGACGACGAGCCCGACCATCGCCCTGGCGCTCGGCGGCAGCGAACCGCTCGCCAACTGGGAAGTGCTGCAACACGCAGTAGAGTATGCGCGCCAGAAAAATGCATTGGCAGGCAAAGGGTTGTCGCTGTCGATGCAGAGCAATCTGGCGCTGTTGGACGACGAAAAGCTTGGCTACCTCGTCGATCGCCGAGTCCAGATCGGTACGCGCTTGGATGGTCCGGCCGATTTGCACGACGCGCTCAATCCGTGGCACGACGGCAGCGCACACGCTGCAACGGTCGCATGGGTTCAGAAGATTCACCAGCGATATGCGGACTTGGGTCTGGATGCCGAGCTGTATCGCGTGCCAGTGACCGTGACGTTGACGCGGCCGTCTCTGGGACGAGTGGGCGAAATCGTCGCCCAACTGGCAACCGTCGGCTGCCGGTTCGCGCTGCTGCAGCCGGTGGACACGTTCGGACTGCCGCCGCAAGTGGCCGCCGAACTGGGCGTGTCGATGGACGCATTCCTCATCGCCTACCGCGAAGCCATCGAAGCGATGATCGCGCTGAACCGCACGGGCACGCGCATCGCCGAACGCCACGCGGGGACCATGCTGGCCAAGCTGCTGGGCGAGACGGATCCGAGCGACCTGGGCCTGCGCTCACCGGGCACCTCGTGCATCGGCCAACTGGCCTACGGCAGCGACGGTCGGGTTTTCTCCAGCGAGGAAGGCCGCTTGTGTGATGTCGCCGGCGACCCGATGTTCGAAGTCGGCACGGTCGCGAGCAGCTACCAGAGCCTCGTCAGCGGCGGCGGCACCCGCGCCTTCGTCATGGCCGGCTTGCAGGAAGGCCAGCCCGATTGCGTCAATTGCGCGTACAAGCCGTTGTGCGGGCAACAGGTCGAGGGCAACTACAAGACGCAGGGCTCGATCCACGGCCGCATGCGCGATTCCGACTGGTGCAAGCAGCAGAAGTCCCTGTTCGATCTCTGGACAAGAAAGCTGAGCGATGCCAATGAGGCGGAGCGGGCACTGCTGCGCCGTTGGGCGGAACACCAGTCGCTGGAACATTTCATGCTGCAACGGGAAGCGCTGTAGGCGCAAGCAGTGCGGGGGCGCCTCGCCCCTTCCGCCCCCTGTTCGAGTCTGCCTGCCCGCGATCCCCGCCGCAATCTGCCCGTTTAGTGGCGCGATCCGGCCACCCTTGCTACGCTACCGCTCGACCGCGCGTCGCGGCGACGACGGATCGTTCGGAGGTTGCAATGACTTGCTGCGATGCCAGGACGGGCGTCTGGATTCGCATGGTAGGCGCTGCGTTGGGCTGCCTGTTGACGCTGCCCTGGGCGATGCCGGCGCTGGCGCAACCAGCGGCCGAAGAACCCCAAGCGCCGCCTCCGGTTCCAGCCCCCCCTCCCGCCGTCCGTGCCGAGCCGGCTCGCATGCCGCCACCGTCCGCGACCGAGCCGGTTGTCTCGGCACCCGCCGCTCAATCCCAAGCGAACCGCCACGCCATCGGCTTGACTGGCGGCTTCACCACCGGATCGGGATTCGCCTACCGCCGCTACTTCGACAATACGGCAGTGCAACTCAGCGGCGTCGCCTTCGTGTCGGATCGCGGCGATCAGTCGATGGTCCTGGCCGGCTTGTCGGTCGCGCAGTACCTCGTGATCTGGCACCGCGGTGCGACGCGCGGCGTGATCCCGAACAGCACGGCCTTGCGCCTGGTCGGCGGCGCGTCGTTCTACCAGAACCGCTCCACCACCGACATTTCCAATTGGATCAACGATGATCCAACGTGCAACAGCCGCTTGCCGCCGTACAACTGCCAACAGCACCTGGTGAGCAACCTCCGCAAGGATCGCACTTCGCTCGTCGGCGTCGGCGCAGGCATCGGCTTCGAGTTCGGTGCGCTCATGCGGCCGGGCTTTTCGCTGGCCCTGGACTTGCTGCTGACTGCAGCCTTTGACGATGTCGGTCTGTCCTTCCTGTTGCCGCTGCCGCAAATGGCACTGATGTACAACTGGTAGCCGAGAAGCCGCGCAGGAGTTCGCCATGAACCACCGTACTTGCATCCTCGCCGCCGTATCCTTCCTGCTCGGTGCCACCCTCGCTGCGCCGGTCTTGGCCCAGACCAGCAGCATGGTGCGCGGCTACGAGACCGCGTTGCAGAAAAACCACTACGCGATCGGGTTGACCGGCGGCGTCGGCGGCAGCAACGGCTTTGGCTTTCGTCAGTACTTCGGCAACACCGCGATCCAGCTCAATGTCCTGCCTCTTGTAGCCAACCGGGGAGACTATCTAGCGATCTATGTCGGCGGCCAGGTGATCAACTACATGGTGGCCTGGACACGGGGCCACACCGCGCTGCGCCTCGTCGGCGCAGGCAGCGTCAAGATCAGCCGCGATCAGGGCGCCAACATCAGCGTGCCCGACGCGAACTGCACGACGCCGCAATGCAAGGCGATTACGACACACAAGGCACCGGTGGACTATTTCACCTCGGCCGGCGCAGGGTTCGGCTTCGAATTCGGGGCGGTCACGCGGCCCGGCTTCTCCGCGTCGATCGACCTGATGATGACGGTCATGTGGGACAATGACGGCTTCTACTCCGCCTACCCGTTGCCCTACGGCTCGCTCATGTACAACTGGTAGCCCTGCGGCAAGATGCTGGGCAGCAGGTCGCGACCATCCAGCGAACATCCCGTCCATAAAGCAAAACTTCGCGCTGCTTGGGCTGAGAGCATGGCCTGGCCGCTGCCAGCCAGGATGCAAGCTCCGAGACCCTCGCGGCGCGCCAGTGCCTGCCACGGTGTGTCACCGCTCGCATAGCCGAGATCAACAAGCAAGGTTGCGCGCTTGCACCACGCCGACCAGGGCAGCCAGGACAGGGCGGCGTTCACGTCTGCCTGCAGACCTTCAGCGCCATGGCCGAGGCGTGTCGCGTGGATCGCGAGATCGGCGTCGGCCAGATTGCCGCGGACGCCCCACAGGCCAACGGAAACACGAGAATCTTTCAGATACTCATGGAGTTGCCGAGCCTTCGCTGGATCGCGGTTGCAGACCACGAGGCGTTCCAACCCGGCCGCGAGCAGCGCCGACGCGATGCCCTGCCCCGCGCCGCCGCAGCCTATCAACGCAACCTGTCTGCCCCGCAGACGTACACCGGCCCAACGCAGCGCGTCGCACAAGCCAGGCCCGTCGGTCGACGCGCCGTGAAGAAAATTGTCATGCATGAACAATGTGTTGACCGAAAGTGGGGCAGGCCGTGAATTCGGTGCTCCCGCCCCATCCCCAATGACGTGACAAGCTGCGGCTGCCCAAACCTTGTAGGGAGTCGTGACATTCAACCCATGCAACTGCCGGCCCCGCAACAGTTCGATGACCGCCTGGGCATCTTTGACATCGGCATGGTCGAACAAGCGGTAGGTGCCGTCCTGCTTGCACAGCCTGAGCGCCGCCGCATGCAGATCTGGCGAGCGCGAGCGGCCGATGTCGCGCCCGAGCAAGCCAAGACGCAGCGGCCCATTCACGGAGTTCTCGCTTCGCCGCGCCAGGCTTCGATGGCGCTGCGCGCGCCTTCGATGTCGCAGCGGATCTGGGCCGTCAGTTCGGTGGTGCCGGCGAAGCGCTGCACTCCGCGCAATCGCTTGATAACATGAAGATCTACGGCACACCCATAGATGTCGCCTGTCCAATCCAAGAGATGGACCTCAACTTGCGGCCTTGCGGCAGCGAACGTCGGGCGCGCCCCGAGATGCACGACTGCATCGAGCGTTTGCCCACCGACCTGCGCCAAGGCGGCGTAGACGCCATCTGCTGGCTGAACTTGACCGGGAGATGCGAGGTTGGCCGTGGGAAAGCCGAGACTGGTTCCGATGCCGTCGCCGTGAACGACGTCGCCGCGCAAGCAGAACGGCCGGCCCAGCAGACTCGCCGCCTCCGCCACGTCCCCCGCCGCAACCGCCTCGCGCACCCGCGACGACGAGACAAAGGCGCCACCGTGCAAAATACCTTGAAATATCTCGACATGCCCTCCGGAGTCCGCCGCGACACGACGCAGCAGATCTGCGTCGCCGCAGCCGCCGCGGCCAAAGCGCGCATCGGGTCCGGTCACGATGTGGCTCGCACCGAGCGCGCGCACGAGCACATCGCGGGCAAACCACTCGGCAGGGCGCGCGGCAAAATCGGCATCGAAACGCAGCACGACGGTGCGATCGACGCCCAGTGCCTGTAGCGCGGCCAACCGGCCCGCCAGCGTGTCGACCGCAAGCGGCGCCGATTCGGGCCGCAATAGACGCAGCGGATGCGGATCGAAAGTCACGACGGTGCAGGGTCCGTGCAGCTTGCGCGCGGCCTGACTCACCACGGACAGCAGCGCGGCGTGACCGATGTGGACACCGTCGAAGTTGCCAAAGGTCAGCGCGGCGCGGCGCGGCAGGGGCGCTTGCGGCAGGTCGTGCAGAATTTCCACGGTCAACGGCTCCTTGGCGCGAGGCGGCGGCGGGCGCAGCCGGTGGCGAATGGCAACCCGATCGACGACGCTTGTCAAACGTCTTGGCCGCAGACACGATCCGCACCAAGACGGCTCTTGCGCAGTCTGTCGGGTGTGCTATTGTCCTGGCGGTTTGAGTGGAGACGGCACCTGGTGCCCTCCGCGACGATCGGTGAGCGATCCCTGCCAGCCCCTGAAGTATTGGGCATGTGCGACCGGCAGCGGCGAGAACATCGATCCTTTGAACATCCCTCAGAATCGCTCCGGTGCCCCGATCGGCTGCTGCACAAGGCGGCGCAGATCCACGCCCGGAAGCTCACCCCCGCGAGATTGTGCATATGCAAGGAGATCGCGTGATCCCCGCTCTGATTGACCTGCACGTTCGGCCTTTGCTGAATGAGGAAGGCCGCCAGGACATTGAACTTCTGGCCGTTCAAGCCCGCGACCACGGCCTCGATGGTGTGGTCGTAGTCGGTCGCGACGCCGCCGTCGATCTGGGTGACACGGTAGCCGTGACCGAGGCGACCGGTGTGCGCCTGTTCAGTGGCGTCGAAGTCGAATCCGATGTCGGGCCGCTGCTCTGCTTTCCCCGGCAGATCGATTCCTGGTTCCGCGAGGCGGGCTGGCGCGCCGTGGCTCACGATGTGGCCGAGGGCCAGCCCGTGTACCGCGCGGGCGCGCTCGTCCAGGCTTTTGCCGAGCGCGGAGGCGCAGTTGTCGGTGCGGCGCGCGCGCCGGATGACGCCAATGCCGCAAGTGCGGATGCGGACCTCACTGCGCAAGCTGGTCTTTCTGGTCTGGTGGTGTCGGGAACGCTGGCCCAGGCCGCGTTGGACGATCGCGCGGTCACCTTGGCGCATGCGTCGCGCCTGGCTTGCGTGGGGGGTTCCGCGGCCATGCCCGGGCAAGAGCGCTTTGGCGCTTTCGCGACGCTGTTTGCCGCGCCGCCGATGACGCAGGAAAGTCTATGCGAAGGGCTGCGTTCCGGGCGGGTGTGGCCCGTCGAGATCGGCGCAGCCGTCCAGCCGCGGGCCCTCGCGCAGGCGCCCGCCCGCCGGCCGGAGCGTCCGGCCGCAGTGGCGCAAGCGGAAGTGGCTCAAGAGGAACGCGGCGAAGAAGTGGCCAATGCGCGCCAGGCCAAGGCCGAGCGAGTGCGCGAGCCCAAGCCGGCCCGTCAGGAGAAGGCCCGCGCGAAAGTCGACCCCTACGAGCGGCCCGGCGACAACCGCGGCAACCGGCTGAATCGCGAAGAAGTACGGAGACTTGTGACAACAGCGATCACGACTGACGACATGCAGCCGAGCATCGATCCAGTCGCAGTCATGTATGGGCTGGAGAACCGGCGCGTCATGCGCAATTCCAACAAGAGCGATGCCGAGATCGATCGCATCAATGGCAACCGCGCGCGCGGCCCGGATCCAAACGTGATGGTGATTCCGCAGTTCGATGAGCTGCGCGCCGAGCGGCAACACGTCTCGCTGCTGTTCTGCCAGCCCGACGAGGATCGCAGTCTGGAAGAGAGCATCGCGCTGCGCTTTGCCCTGGCGCACTACAAGCACGCACCGGCGCAACTGGCGGCCGTGCCTTCGGCGCGCGACAACCAGCGGCGCGGGCGGCCGGCGGGAAAACGGCGGCGGTAGGTATCTGCCGGCGCCTTGGCGCTTGTTGCCGAGTCCGCGCTAGAAGCTCGACAAGCGCCGCAACGCGTCCTCAAACCCCGGAAAAGAACTGGCAATCGACGCCACGCCCTCGACCTCGACCGCGCCACCGCCCACGGCTCCCGCGATGGCTGCGGTCATGGCCATGCGGTGATCGGCTCCCGCGGTGAACGCGCAGCCTGTCAGGCGGCTGGCTTGACCTTTGCCAACGATTTCCAAGCGATCTGAGCTGTCGCGCACATCCACATGCAGCAGACGCAGCAACCGCGCCGTCGCTTCGAGGCGATCGGACTCCTTGAAGCGCAGTTCGCCGATTCCCGAGAAGACGCTGGTGCCCCGCGCACAGGCGGCAGCAAGCGCCAGGATCGGAAGTTCATCAATGCACGCAGGCACTTCGGATGCATCGATGCGGGTGGCGCGCAGCACCGACGACAATGCGTGCAAGCGACCGACTGGCTCGCCAAGGACCGTGCGCTGCACGCCGGTCAGCAGGCGCGCTCCCATCCGTTCGAGAACACTGACAAACCCCGTGCGGGTGGGATTCAGGCACACACCATCGATCGTGACGTCGCCGCGCGGATGCAGCAGGACAGCGATCGCAAAGAACGCCGCGCTCGACGGATCTCCAGGCACATGCACGCGGCCCGCACTGCGCAACGCCCCGGGTCGAATGCGGACAACGTCTTGTGCCACATCCAGATCCGCGCCCATCGCGCCGAGCATTCGCTCGCTGTGGTCGCGGCTCGGCGCCGGCTCGCGCACCGTCGTCGCGCCGCTGGCGTGCAGTCCGGCCAGCAGCAGCGCAGTCTTGACCTGGGCACTGGCGACCTGCAGCACATATTGTTGACCGTGAAGGGATTTTCCGAGAACCCGCACGGGTCCTGTGCCATCCGCGGTCAGCGCGATCTCGGCGCCCATGCGGCGCAGCGGCTCGGCCAGGCGCGCCATGGGCCGGCGCAGCAGCGAAGCATCACCCGTCAACGTCGCGTCCATGCCAGGCGCCGCAGCCAACAGCCCCGTCAACAAACGCATGGTTGTCCCGGAGTTGCCGCAGTCGATCGGTGCGGCTGGCGAATGCCACTGCGCCAGCGGTCGCCCTTGCACCGTCGCATCGCTACCTTGCCACGTCAGAGAAATACCCAGCTGTTGCAATGCTTTCGCTGTGGAGCGCACGTCCTCGCCTGTGCCCAGACCGACCAACTCAGTAGTGCCAGGCGCCAGCGCGGCGAACAGCAGCGCACGATGCGAAATCGACTTATCGCCCGGCAGGGTCAGCGCGCCGCGCAAGGCCTTGGGGCTGGCGAAGCGTATCGGGCGATCCACGTTGATTCCTTTACAAATTTATCTTGTTGCGAGAATGCGGGTGGACATAAGCCGGGTTCTGTTCCGCCTGCGCGTCGCCGCGCAAGTGGTGGTGACCATTCGTCTGGGAACGCCGTTGCCGACGCCCTCGAGCGGTCTACCCGCAGGCTCGAACGAGCCGCCCTCCAGCCGCCGAAGCGGCGTGTGCCTGCGAAAAGTGACCTTGCTTCAGGTGGGGTTTACCGAGAGCGACGTCACCGCCGCAACCCGTGCGCTCTTGCCGCACGCTTTCACCCTTGCGCCGCGGGCTCTTGCGAGCCAGGGACGCGGTTTGCTTTCTGTGGCCCTTTCCCTGGGGTTGCCCCCGCCGGCCGTTAGCCGGCACCCTGCCCTGTGAAGCCCGGACTTTCCTCTTGCGGCGCGGCCCAAGCCGTCCGCAAGCGGCCACCTGTCCACCCGCACCTCGCGCGCGGGAGGATACGCGGGCGGGTGGCCGGTGTCACGCGCAGGGCGTGGGGCGGAGCCGGTGCCGTTGGGCGCGGTGCGCTGCGACTGCAGAGATGCTATCTTGCTTCGTCCACCAGAAGAGGGACGGCCTCGAACGCGCCTGGCACGACCGTGCCCGGCCAGGTGCAGTCGCTATTGCCGCAGGTCAATCCGCCGATGTCGACAGGGGATGCCAACATCCTGATTTCAGGGATGGGATCGCGGCAGGCGCTGCGCCTCATGCGCACCGAAGGCTTCCTCGCAGAGGTGTTCAATTCGCTCAGCGGCCCGACCTTCGTCACCGGTCTCGCGCTGTGGTTCGGCGCGCGGCCCTTCATGCTCGGCCTGCTGGTCGCTCTGCCGTTCATCGCACAGGCTGGCCAACTGGCTGGACCGCTGCTGGAAAGACGCCTGCAATCGCGGCGTCGCTTTGTCGTCCCGGCCTTCGCCATAGGACGCCTGCTGTGGCTGGTGCCTGTACTTTTGCTCGCTCTCGGCATTCGCAGCGGCACGGCACTGCATTGGTTGGGCATGGCTGCGCTGGTGATGACTGTTGTCGGCTCCGCGGGCACCAATGGCTGGACTTCGTGGATGGCCGACGTCGTCGCCCCGACCCAACGCGGCCGTGTGTTCGGCGCCCGCACCGCGTCCGTCACACTTGCGACGATGCTTCTGGTTCCAGTGGGTTCTGCCTGGCTCGACGCGATGCGCGAGACAGGTCGTGAACCTGTGGGCCACGCGGTCCTGGCCGCGGTCGCCGCCGTTTGTGGTGGCCTCGCCGGCCTGACATTGCTGCGCTTGCCCGACGCCGCGCCAGTTGCCGTGCCGGAACGCGACCCCGTTTCGCTCACGCGCCGTCTCTGGCGACGCCGTCGTTTCCGGCGCGTCGTCGGCCTGTTCTCACTCTGGAACGTGTCCATTGGCATGCCCGCCGCCTTCTGGACCGTCTACATGCTGCGCCACCTGCACATGAGCTTTCTTCTCATAGGATTGCACGCCAGCGTCATCCTCGCCGTCCGCGTTCTGTGTACCGGCCACTGGAGCCGCCTCATCGATCGCGTCGGCAGCCAGCGCGTCCTGGTCGGCAGCGCTTTTGGCGCCGCGGTGATCCCCCTGCTCTGGTTCCTGCCCAGCCCCGGCGCCATCTGGCCGATCTGGGTCGAGGCGGTCATTTCCGGCTTTTTCTGGACCGGTTTTGGCCAGGCCGCCTTCATCCAGCCGATCGCCGTCCTCGCCCCCGACGAGCGCAGCCGCGGTCTAGCCTTCTACAACGTGCTGACTGGATTCGCGATGTTCGTCGCTTCGGTGGTCGGAGGCGCCATCGTGGACGTTTCCGGCATGCATGCCGTGCACAGTTTCTATGCGCTTTTTGGCGTGACCACGGCCGTGCGCTTGTTCACCTCCATGCTCGCCTTGCGCATGACCGAACCCGGCGTCGAAATGCACAAGTTCCTGATCAACTTCTACGGTTCCGGGTTGTTGAGAAAACCATGACGGCGTTGCGGGTGCTGCACTGCGACAACCACCTCCTGGTGGTCTACAAGCCCGGCGGCGTGCCCGTGCAGGCGGACGCGAGCGGCGATCTCGATCTCCTCACCATGGGCAAAGCATGGATCGGCCGTCAGTTTTCCAAGCCAGGCGCGGTGTACCTGGGTCTCGTGCACCGGCTCGATCGGCCGGCGCGCGGCGTGGTGGTCTTTGGTCGAACGTCGAAGGCGGCCGCGCGGTTGTCGCAGCAATTTCGCGAACGCGGCGTGGAAAAGGCCTACAGAGCCGTGGTGTGCGGCCAGCCGCCCGCCGCGGCCGGCCACCTGACCCATTGGCTGGAGACGGACCAAGACGGCGCGCGCGTCGTGCCGGAGCGCCACGGCAAGTTGGCCTCGCTCGACTACCGCGTCGTGGAGCGGCTGGGCCCACTCGCGCTGTGCGAGATCGATCTGCACACCGGCCGTAAGCACCAGATTCGCGCGCAGCTTTCGGCAATCGGCTGTCCGATTCTGGGTGATGTGCGCTATGGCGCGCCGTCGCCTTTGCCGGATCGCTGCATCGCCCTGCTCGCGGCGCATCTCACGCTGGATCACCCGACCACCAAAGAGCGGCTGAACTTCTTCGCACCCGAGCCGCCGGGCTGGCCGTGGCTGCCGATCGAACCGCGCTGATGCAACATCAATGTTTCTGGGTGTCGCTTGGTATTGACGAGCGGCAAGCTCTTCCGTAGCCTTCAACCATTCCAAACCGCGTCGACCCCGCGTTCCCCCTTGCAGGAGACGACAATGCCAGAACGTACTACGGCCTGGATTCTGCGCCCGGGCACTGCGCAGAAGCCCGAACCCGGTGTTCTTGAACTCGGCGAGATCGCCTTGCCCGAGATGGGCGACGAGCAATGTCTCGTCGAACCGCTCTATGGCTGCTGGGAGGGCAACATGTCGCATGCCTGCGACCGTTCGCCCGTCGACATCTGCAAGCAGCGCAAGGAGGACGCCGTCGTGCTGGGCAATGCGGGCACGGTGCGGGTGCTGGAAGTCGGTCCTCGCGTCACGTCGCTCAAACCGGGCGATCTGGCGCTGCTATTCTGCAACGGCGACTGGGACAAGTGGGGCTACCCCAAGACGATCTTCGGCTACGACGCGCCGGGCACCATCGGCGTACTGGCCAAGCGTACGATCGCGCACGAAAAGCAGCTCATCGCGCTGCCCAAACATTCGCGCTTCTCGCTGACGCAATGGGCCGCTTTTTCACTTCGTTACATCACAGCGTGGTCGAACTGGCAGCAGGCCTACGGCACCTGGCGCGTGCAGATGACCGTCGAGGACTGTCCATCGCCTTTTGTGTGGGGTTGGGGCGGCGGCGTGACCTGGGCGGAACTGACCCTGGCCCAGTACAGTGGCGCCAAGGTGGCGATGATCTCAAGTAATCCCAGGCGCTTGTATGCGATCGAGGCAGCGGGCATGCTGCCCGTTGATCGGCGCACGTTCAAGCACCTCGACTACGATGCCGAGCGCTACAAGACCGACGCCGAGTACAAGACGCGCTACCTGGAAAGCGAAGAGACCTTTTTGCGCACAGTGCATGAACACACGGATGACCTGGGCGTATCGATTTTCCTGGACTTTGTCGGCTCGCCGGTCATCCGCGCGACGCTCAAGGCATTGTCGCGCCAAGGGGTGATCGCAACGGCAGGCTGGAAGGAGGGCATGAAGATCGAGTCGGTGCGCGCCATCGAATGCATCCAGCGCCACACGCACGTGAACACGCACTACGCGCGCTATGCGCAAGGCCGCGCCGCGGTGCAGTTTGCCGAG
>Ga0172369_10000136_pt1 | contig 103661 bp, 100 predicted proteins | sample LakKiv25m_FD_114539 | JGI IMG/M metagenome (GOLD analysis project Ga0172369, IMG submission 114539) | Freshwater microbial communities from Kabuno Bay, South-Kivu, Congo - kab_022012_11.25m | ecosystem: Environmental > Aquatic > Freshwater > Lake | place: Democratic Republic of the Congo... | reverse complement strand
GCGGGTGCGATGATAGCGATCAATAAAGGCAATTTTAAGGAAGCCGAGCGTTTGTATAAAAAGATGGTTGAACTCGAGCCAAAAGTGGTGGAGCATCATTGGAGCTTAGGGACAGTTTATATTTCCATGAAGCAAGATGGTGAGGTGCGCAAAGAGATTGAGATTTTAAGAAAAATGAACCGAACGGATTTGGCTGATCAATTGTCTTTTTTACTTCGCCAGCCCTTTGAAGAATAAACAGGGCTATGGATTGATTGGATGTGCGGCTTTTAAGAAAAGATATACAAGGTAGAAAATGATCGCCAGGCAGGGGATCGCGAGGATTGTTAAGACAATTTGAACAATCTTGTCCATAGCGCGGGCTGCCTGTTTTTTCTTATTTCGTTTTTCAAGCTCTTTGTCGCGTATTTTTTTGTATTCGCTAAAGCCCAGCTGCTCAACTCCGGCAGGAAGGATTTTCTTTTTTTGATCTGTTTGCTGGGGTCCGTTTGTCATAGTTTTGTTAGTCGTAGTTCTTTGTTAAGAACAAACTTATTATATCGATTAAAAAAAATAATTCAAGCCCCTCTTAAGTTTTTTTTGAACGCCTTGATTATATCAAAAAGATGTGTTATATTTACTGTAGCCACGGGTAGATCAAAAAAAAGACAAGTTTCAAAATCATTTTAGATATGAACAAAAGAGAAAATACACGTCATGAGTGTTGCGTTCCTTTGATGGATGAACGCAAAGAAACCCTAAGCAATAGCCGAACGATTGATATTAGCCGTACCGGCGTAGGGTTTATTTCCGCTCGTTTTTTGCCGATTAACAGCAAGCTGATGGTTGAGCTTGCTTTATCACGCGAGGAGCATCCCGTGTTAGTCCAGGGACGCGTGAAATGGATTGAAAAGATTCCCCATACGCCAAATTTTCGTATTGGGATGAATTTTTCCGATATTTCTTCTGAAACGCAATCGCGGATCGAACAGCATTTTAAGTCGTAAGTATTTTTAAAAGCCACGGGGAAAGAGAAATGACCATTGAGTACGCCATTGACCAGTCAACGTCTTTTCGACCGTCTTGAAGTTCGGTTTCCTGCAAGGCTCAAAAAAGAGAATGTTGCTGAAGATCAGGATGTTATTGTCAAAGATTTTTCTCCCGAAGGCGTCAAGATTCTAACTACTCAAAAGCTTTCCCTCTTTGATCGGCTTTCTGTCTCCCTTAGCCCATCTCATCATTTAACCTATTCATCCATGCCGGGGCATGTTGTGTGGATGGGGCAGGAGAGTTCGGGGGCTTGGCATGCGGGGATCAAATTTGATCAGGTTGACCTTCTCAAGGCTAATCGCATTATCGAGCTTTGCCAGTAGTTTTCTAAGCGTAAGAATCGTAAATAAAATCTTGATTTTCAAAATCCTGCGTGTTAAACTCCTTTCTCGATTTACTTCTTTTTAATATCCATTAACTTATTAAACATTTTAGGAAAATCTTATGAAATACGGCCACTTTTCTTCTGATAGCTTGGAATATATTATCACGTCTCCTTCAACGCCATATCCCTGGATCAATTATTTAACCAACGATCGCTATTGTTCAATTATTTCTCAGTGTGCCGGAGGGTATAGTTTTTATAAAGATTGCCGAACTAACCGCGTGACGCGCTGGCTACCGGAAAATTACAACGTGGATCGGCCGGGAAAATATCTTTTTATGCGCGAGAGCAACAAGGCATGGTCAGCCACTTATCAGCCTATGCGCAAGAAACCATCCGCCTATGTCTGTCACCACGGATTAGGTTATACAACGATCCAATCAACTTATTATGGAGTTAAATCAGAGGTCAGCTATTTTGTTCCCGAGCATGATGATTGTGAAGTGTGGATTGCCTCCGTTGAAAACACAACGAAAAAAACAAAGACATTAGAAATTTTTCCTTATGTTGAGTTTTTGATCGGCGACTATCATGAAGAACTTCGCTACCGTAACATCATGAATCTTTATAACCGTGTTTGGTTTGATAAAAAACAAAAAGCGATCTTTGCTAAAAAGACGGCACAGTGGCAGGGGATGAATATTCAGCCGTTTTCAAGCTTGATCTTCTTTGCCTCATCGCTTGAACCCAAAGGTGCTTGCACCCAGAAAAGAAGTTTTTTAGGGCGCTATAATTCTGAAGAAAAGCCCGAAGCCGTGATTGATGGGAATTTTAAAGATTTCCCTCTTTGTTCTGGCGAAGATGGAATCGGATCCTTTAAACATGTAGTGACCTTGAAGCCTGGGCAAAGAATTGAATTTACCGTTGTTCTGGGTCAAACAGAAAAAATAGGGTCGATCAAAACGCTTTTGGCAAATTATAAGAAAGTGTCTTTTGCCAAGAAAGAATTTGAAAAAACAAAGGCTCTGTGGAGAAAAAGAATTTTAGGTAACATCGAAGTCAAGACCCCGGACAGTGATTTCAACACCATTGTCAACGTATGGCTTAAATATCAAATGTATATCTGCAATACCTGGTCACGCTCGCCAAGCTTTTTTCATGAAGGATCTGGCGGCCGCGGATACCGCGATTCTTGTCAGGATTCAGAGGCCATCGTTTCTATTAATTCTGATTTGACGCGTCAGAAAATCTTGAAGCTTGCGTCGCTTATCCGTCGGGATGGAACATGTGCTCCCGGCTGGTCAGAGACGGTGGGGCCGCATAAATTTCTGCCGAACAAAGATCATCAAATTTGGCTGACAGCGACTGTTTGTACATATATTAAAGAAACAGGGGATAGCAGTATTTTACAAGAGCAGGTTCCATACATCAAGGATCGATGGATTGGCGGCTGGCATGAAAATAAGAACTGGAAAGGCCCGGCACAAGAAGACGGAACGGGAACATTGCTAGAGCATTTGGAAAAGAATCTAAACTTTTGTTTTTCTGATACGGGTGCGCGCGGGTTTCCTTTGATTGGCCATGCGGATTGGAATGACGCCATTGATGCCGCAGGCATTAAACATAAAGGAGATAGTGTCTGGTTAGCGCAAGCGTTGGTGCGATCATTACGCATGCTCGTTGATTTGTGCGAATTTATTGGCGAAAAAGAAAAGGCACGAAAATATTGTACCATGGCTGATGTGATGGATAAGCGTGTTAATGATAAGGGCTGGGATGGTGCGTGGTATTCTCGTGGCTTTGATGATCAAGGGCAAGTGTATGGAAGCCACAAGGACAAAGAAGGAAAGATTTTTTTAAATACGCAATCATGGGCCATCCTTTCTGGTGTAGCAAAAGACAAACGTCTTAAAACGATCTTAAAGAATGTTGATAAATATTTAAATGGTGAGCATGGACTTGCTCTTTTTTATCCGGCATTTACTTCTTGGGTAAAACGCTTGGGGCGTATCAGTATGTTTTCCGAAGGTACGAAAGAAAACGCGGCTGTTTTTTGTCATGCGGCGACCTTTATGGCTGTTGCATATGCCATGATTGGTCAGGGAGACAAAGCCTATGAGGCGATGAGAAAGATCATGCCGAACGCACAAAAAGACATGGACCTTTATAAGACAGAGCCGTATGCCTACGCTGAATATTTGGTTGGCCCTCAAAATCCTTATCGCTACGGTGAAGGAGCCTTTACCTGGATTACCGGAACCGCTGGATGGAATTTTATGTGCGCGACCGAGTGGCTGCTAGGTGTCCGCCGAGAATACAACGGCTTGCGTGTTGACCCCTCCATTCCTCGACATTGGAAAAAATGTTTTGTACGTCGATCCTTCCGAGGCAGCGTTTATGATGTTACCATCGAAAATCCTCACGGCAAAGAGCATGGTGTTGTGAAAACGACACTTGATGGCCGCGAGCTCGACACGAATCTCTTGCCTATTTTTAGCGATGGCAAGACACATCAAGTCAAAGTTGTCCTTGGTTAATTAATCACTAATTGTTTAGAAGCTTTTTGTATAAAAGAGGCGGAACATCTTTTGTGTATCCATGGTAGGCGTGGTGCTACCCGCATAAGGTGTTTGCGCGGCATAGGCGTTGTAAATTGAAGGGCCGACGCCAAAAGAACCCGTAATTTTGCTGTCATCTTTGAACAAATATTGTGTTTCAAGAAAGATATTATGATGGCTTTGAAAGTTTATTTGACCGTTGTTATAGAGAAGATCATTTAAGCTGTTAACGCGGCTCCATGTATATTTCATATATATTTGAAGCCTTGATGTCGGCGTATAATTGACCGCAAGCCCGATGTGGTTGAGATTATCGTCGCTGGGTCCTGCAAATTCGTACGGATTACGTGTGTAGTCGAGATAAAGATCCCATTTTTCGCTTGGCTTGAACGTAACCCCTGTGCGAAAGATATTGTGATATTCATATGGAGGCAGAGGAAAATATCCCTGATCATAGAGATAGGAGTAGTCCTCACGGTAAACCTTGCCATACGAGTTATACGTCGTTACGCTCATATCGTTAAATATGCCGCGCGGATAATTATCTGTTGCAACAGTGAAATCATTTGTCCTTTCCCATGTTCCGTCCCATGCCAACCAATTTGTGAACCAATACTTTAATCCTGTTGATGCCGTATAAAGGCTGGCATCTTCTCCGTCAGGAATAGCGTCATTGGCCATAGCCCCGCCCGTCAGTCTTGTAATAAAAGGATCATATCCTTTTGTTGTTAAAGGAACGTGATGGGCCAGAAGCAGGGCTTTTGTTTCAAAACGACTTGTTGGCTGCCAGCCCCATTCTGTACGAGCTACTGTTTCAATATATTTATCGGTTGACGCTTGATGAACGTTACGAATATCTGTTAACCCTTTGATCTCTTTATCCTGCAGAGAAAAATCAGAGCGCCAGTTAATAACATATCGGTCGTAGTCAATGCCGTTACCGATGCGAAAAGGATCGATATCATCAAAGCTGATCGTTTGAAAGTTCGCAGGATCCCTGAAGGTGATATGGCGGCTCCAGAATTCATCGTCACGTGTTTCAAGATAAGTGGAAAGACTTGACTGAAATCCTTTGTCCATACGTGACAAGCGAAGGCGTGTTTTGTAAAAGTTGATTTCATCTTCGCCAGGCTGAAGACGAAAATAATCCTGATCCGCACCTGCAAGAGAGGAGGATGTTCCAATGAGCTGCATGTCGTACCCGGATCCTCGTTGGCGTGAATCATAATCACTATTTGACAAATCTTGTTCGGTAAAAGAAAAAGCATATTCGGCAGATATCTTTGAGCCCGGGGTTGGCATCCAGCCGGCATCATAAGCCGTGACCACGTTATATCCATCGAGGTTTTGGTTCACAAAGCCTAAGTGGGCGTTATCCAAAGTTCCGACGTAGAATTCTTCAGAAAAGTGTTGTTTGGCCCGCACACTTGTCCCGAGAGCATTTAAACTGTCGTAATCTTGCCAGAGGGTTTTCGGAGAAGCAATGGTTGTTTCAATTTCTGTGTCATCTTTGCTGAATTCGGTAGAGACGCCGCGCAAACCTGTCAATCGCCTTCCCTCGCTATCTCGGGTTGCAAACGCTAACGCATCATCCCATTTGCCTTTTGTGAAATCAGGTGGGGTTGTTGGCCATCCCCACTGATCAGTCGTATTTGGATTGTAATGTCCTGGTTTCCAGTTCGCGAGCCAGGGACTTTCTTCCCACCATGTTTTGTTGTTCGATAGACATAGCGGATCATCTGTTGTCATGGCCTTGTCTTCCAGCCCAAACGGGAATACTTCAACCTTGACATTTTCATTGGGTTCGTAATCCATCCAGAGTTCTCGCACCGGCCAGAACCATTGGTGTAGCTCAAGTTCTGGAAGAATAAAGGATTGGCCGCCTTTGGAGCTCAGGGTTGTTGTAGGGACGTGGCCATTTCTTACTTTATATTCTAGCAAATCAACAAGGTCGCCTTTTTTTAGCGTGTCAATGACTTGATTGATGGTGTAGTTTGTGTTTCCGGCATATAAGACTTGAACATCGAGAGAATCATAAACTCCCGAATTTCCTGGCGACGTGGAAGACAGCGTCACTTTGTTGGTCTTGCCGACATAGCTCCATGGGTCAATGCCAATGTTTGTGTGAAAGGATAGAGGATTGTCCACAGGCTCTACGTCTACGTTAAATTCCATGCGATCGTAGATGGCGGGATCAAAGGTGTTTTCTCGGCGATTGAGCTGATTCCAGGAGATGCTTCTAAAGTTTTTTTCATTGAAATTAAAATTAGCACGTTTCCAGATAAAATCGCCATGACCCGATGTTTCATAACCAAACCCCATGCGCATGTTTCCATGGATAGAGGACATCGGGAGCTGTTCTTCTAAGTCTTTTTTTTCAGATGGCAACAAGGGGCGTTCATCAGAAAATATTCCATCGGGTATTTTTTCTGATTCGTAAGCCGTCATAAGGCTGGATCTTTGATCTTGTTCTTCAGAGATTATTGTTCTAACTTTGTCCGTTGATGATGTGCCGGCCGTGATGACAGATTGAGGTTGTCGTTGGGCGACATAGTTTTTTTCAAATTGCCCAAGAGCTTCAAACTGATCCAATGTTTTATTGATGGCCTGAGCTTGATTTGTTGCACGAACAGGATTGGGGAGGGGTTGCTCAGCAACCTTTGTTTTGATAAAGCGCAAAGATTGTTCTGTCATTTGAAGATATTTTAATGCTTCTGAGTTATTGGGGTCTTCTTCCAGGACGGCTTGAAATTCTTGAGCCGCTTCGTTGTACTGGCCTTGTTCATAAAGGAATACCCCTAAGTCCATTTTTGGATTTGACGACGACGCAATACTGGAAGAGGTAATAGAGAGAACAAAAACCAATGCCCCTATGAGCGTAAATATTTTTTTTCTGCGCTTGCTATTATACAAAACAAACCTTTCCTAAGCGTTTTTTCTTAGAAGGAGATGATTATTAATATTATATGTACGTGAAACTAACTAAGTATAACATGGTTAAATGTTTGAAATCAAGGCAAGTTCAATATTTCTTCTTTTATTTTTGAAGGAAAAATTGAATTCGGCTGCTTGGAACGAGAGCTTTAACTCGCTTTCTTAGCTTTGACAAAGAAAAGGCTTTGTGTTATACTGCCTTTTCAAAATTCATTGCTGGAATCTTTGGATTTTTATTTGTAACCCGGAGGCCATTCTTAATGAAGAGAATATTTCTTGTCGTTCTTGCCCTTTGTCTTTTTGCTGCAGGATGCACCCCTTCCGACAAACAACCCAATACCGTAACTATTTGGCATTGGATGACTGATCGCCAAGATGCCTTTTTAAAGCTCGCCGAACAGTATGAACAACAAACAGGGATTAAGGTTAAATTTGAACTCTATGCGCCTTCAGACATTTATTCTCGAAAAATTATTGCAGCGGCGCAGGCCAGAGTTCTTCCGGATATCTTTGGAGTGTTAGGTGAGAAGAAAAATTTTGCTTCTTTTGTTGAAGGCGGGTTTGTTGCTGATCTGACTGAAGAATTTCAAAAAGACGACGGGGCATGGGAAAAAAGCCTGTTTGAAAAGGCCTTGAATGTTAATCGTTTTGAAGAGGGAAATGTTTACAAGATCAAATCTGGTGTTTACGGCGTTCCGATTGATGTCACAAATATCCAGATGCTCTACAACCAGGATCTCTTGGCCAAGGCCGGGATCAAAGCTCCTCCGACGAATTTTGATGAATTCTTAAATGCGATTGCGGCCCTTAATCGCATTGGCGTGAGCGGCCTTGTTTCCGGATGGGGAGAAATTTGGATGGTCGATTGTTTTGCTTCCAATTATGCCTTTAACATTATGGGCGAAGAGAAGGTCATGGCGACGTATCGGGGAGAAATTCCTTATACCGATGAAGACTGGATCAAAGTCTTTCGCGTGTTCGAAACTCTTCACGACAAGAAGGCCCTGGCCGAAGGTATTGTCACCAAGGGCAACAAATATGCCGAACAGGATTTTGCCCTTGAGCGTGCGGCCTTTGGCTTCAACGGCTCCTGGTGTGTTAATGTGTATGACAAAATGAATCCGAATTTGCACTATGGCGCGATGATCCCTCCTCCTATTAATTTTGCAAGGCCTATGCAGATTTGGGGCGGGGCTGGGTCATCATTCCTTGTCAATGGCATTTCACAAAATAAAAAACTGGCCATTGATTTCTTAAAATGGATCACGGCTAAAGAACAACAAGTTTTTTTAGCGCAGGAAACCAAAAATTTGCCTTCAAACCGTGATGCCTTGCCTGAGATTCCAGCAGTCCTGTCGCAGTTCGCAAGCGCCATGGATTTTACGACCCATCCTTCGATTTGGAAATATAACGAGGACCCTGTTGTTATCGAGGCTTTTGATAAAGGAATTCAGTCGATTATTATTGGAGAAGCAGATCCTGATCAAGTGGCCGCAGAAGTGCAAGAGATCAAACAGCGAGAGATGAAAAAGCTTCAAGAGCGATAAAATTCATGAGCAAGGCGATTGCCAAAAGATTATCAGGTGAAGAGCTAAAAGAAATTTTTGGCAACTATCTTTTTATCCTTCCGGCTGTTTTAATTTTTGTCCTTTTTTATATTTACCCCTTTTTTGAAATCTTTAATCTCTCTTTGCATGAATGGAACGGCATTAGCCTTGCGCGTCAATTTGTCGGTTTTGATAATTTTAAAGAAATTATCAACGACAAGGTGTGGTGGATGTCCATCTGGCATGCAGGTTATATTACCTTGATCGCTTTGACATTTCAAAACGCCCTGGCTTTTGCCTTGGCGCTTTCCTGCGACCGTGACATCCGTATGCGTAAATTCTATCGCGTTATTTTTTATATTCCGCCTGTTCTTTCTGAAGTTGTTGTCGGTTTGATTTGGCAGTGGATTTTAAATTCAGGAATGCAAAACGGTGAACCAATCGGGCTTCTTAATTATTTTTTAACTCAGGTTCACTTGAATCATTTGGTTCATGCCTGGCTTTCTGATCCTAAAACCGCGCTGACATGTATTGCCATTGTTCACAGTTGGAAAGGGTTCGGCTGGGGATTCATTATTCTCCTTGCCGGATTGCAGACCATTGACCGTGAGCTTTATGAGGCTGCGCGCGTGGACGGAGCGAGTTCGTTTAGCGTCTTTAAGAATGTGACTGTCCCGATGATGATTCCGGTGTTTGTCATGGTTATGATTTTAACGATTCTGGGCTCGATGCAGGTTTTTGTCTTGGTCTTGTCCATGGTGGGGCAGGGCTTGGTTTACCATACGGAGGTTCCGGTTACGAGAATTTTGGCTTCGATGACCGGGATGAGTCGTTTTGGCTACGCCTGTGCTCAAGGTATTGTTTTCGGCGGCATCTTGATGGCCAGCTCGTTTTTGTTGAACAAGATCTCAAAAAAAGTTAAGCAAGAATAGGCGCTCGGAATGTTCCCAAACAAGTACAAAATCAAGAACGCTGTTACCTCAACGCTCTTGCACATTTTTTTAATGGCTGTCGCGACGACATGCTTGTTTCCTCTTTTTTGGATGATACGCTCCTCCTTGATGACCAACGATACCGTTTTCATTGATAAATCGCTCATTCCACGGTCAATTCATTTTGAAAATTTTTACCTGGCATGGACCCAGGGAGGATTCGGCATGTATTTTTTAAATACCGTTATTTATACGGTGAGCGTCGTCTTTGGCATCGTCCTTGTTTCGTCTTTGGCGGCCTATGCATTTTCCCGCCTTAAATTCCCCGGAAGAAATTTTTTCTTTTATATGTTTTTAGCGGCCATGATGATTCCCTTGCCGGGAGCGTTCGTTCCGTTGTATGTTTTAATGAATAAACTTCATTTGGCGAACACGCGCATTGGGTATATTCTTTGCATGATTAATGTCGGGCTCTCGCTGAGCATTTACATGCTCAAGACATTTTTTGACAAAATGCCCTTGGCGCTTGAAGATGCGGCGCGCATGGATGGCTGTTCGAAATTAGGCATCTGGCTCCATGTGGCGCTGCCCTTGGCGCGGCCTGCGATCGCCGTTATCGTGATTTTCAATACGCTTAATGTTTGGAATGAGTATATTTTAGCTATGCTTTTATTAAACGACCAGTCGCTGATGCCGCTTCAGCGAGGCCTGATGGTTTTCCAAGGATCGCATAGCGTTGATTATCCACTTTTAATGGCCGGGCTTTCCATTACCGTTGCCCCGGTCATCTTGGTCTATCTTTTTATGCAAAAACACATTATTAAAGGACTTTCAGCAGGAGCAATTACCGGATGAAAAAAATATTCTTTCTTTTTGGGTTTTTTCTTTTTATAGCTTTAATTTATCCTTTCTTTGCAGGAGCACAGATGCAGACATTGTCTTCCCAAGAATATGTGCGGAAGGCCTGGGAGGCCTCATCAAAAAATAATTTTGAAGAAGTTGAACGCCTCACGAACGAATGTGTTGCGAATTATAGTGAAGAAGCGAAGAAGCAACAGGCCTCTCTTGCAAATTTTGCAGTCAAGGGAACTGAAAATCAGTATCCGGCCTTAAACGATGTTGCAACAGCCTTGTTTATTCACGCCGAGGTTCTCATGAAAAAAGGCGAGACGGAAAAATCCAAAGAACTTTTTAACAAGATCATTAAGGAATTTTCCTGGGCCCAGACCTGGGATCCCCGTGGATGGTATTGGTCCCTTGCAGAAAAAAGCCAGGCCAGTATTGATAAGCTGGAAGGACGATTTGAAGTTAAGCAAGAGGTTAAGGTTGACCGTGGCCAGAAAACAAGGCCTGTTTTAAATCCTCCCGGTACCGAAGACGTTGTGAACTATGAAAAATATGGCCATTTTGTTGGCATTGGCACAAAAGATTTTAGCTATGTCATTGATGACCCTGCCGGCTTGATGAAAGCCGTTGGCGAAGGAGTTTACCCTAACACAAGCAGTATCTTGAAGGATCCTGTCTATCGCGCTTTCTTTAAAGAAGGAAAACTTCCGGGGACTCAATGGGATTATGTCCATACCGATGATTTGCAAAAAGCATTTTACAAGTGGGCGACCTGCTCAGAACCTTGGGGAACAAAACTTTTTTACTTGGGCCTCATTTTTGAAGAGGCTGAGATGTGGTTGCAGGCCATTAAGTGTTATCGGGCCATTCAAATACATTTCCCTCAATCCGTTGGCCGAACGTATTGGAACACCCCGTGGTATCCTGGCCAAGCGGCTGTGGCCAAAATTCGTCATCTTGTCAGGCTTCATCCAGAACTTGATTTAAAATATGTTGGCGCAAAGGTCCAAGCGATTAACGGGTTTGATAATGACGTCTCCAACGATATTGTGCTGGTTTGGCCCGGGAAGTTAACAAAGAAAACCTTGTGGGATAAAGTTCGAGAAAATTTTTCTCAGCATTTTTCTGGCAAGGCTTCCTTAAGGAAGATCACGGATATCAAAAAGAGTGTTGGAGGAGAGCATGTGCGGCTGGTTCAATCCAGGTCGACAGGCCATTGGCAGCTTTTAGTCGATAGGAAACCCTTTATGATCAAAGCTGTGACCTATGATGCAACAAAGGTCGGACAAAGTCCCGACAATGGAACATTGGCGGATTGGCAGACCGAAGATACGAATCGCAACGGTCTCGCTGACGGGCCTTTTGATGCGTGGGTTGACAAGAACTGGAATAACCAGCAAGACCCTGACGAGCCTGTGGTTGGAGATTTTCAACTGCTCAAAGAAATGGGTGTCAATGCCATTCGCCTTTATAAGCAACCTAACCAGCCTAACAAAGAACTTCTTCGTAAGCTTTATAAGAATTATGGCATCATGGTAATTATGGGGGATTTCTTGGGAAAATATGCCCTTGGGTCCGGGGCGACGTGGTTTGAAGGGACAGATTATGATAATCCTGTTCATAAAAAGAATATGATGGAATCTGTTCGCAAGATGGTAGAAGAATTTAAAAATGAACCTTTTATTTTATTTTGGCTCCTTGGAAACGAAAATAATTACGGGTTAGGATGCAATGCGGATAAGAAGCCGGAAAGTTATTATAAGTTTGTTGAAGAAGTTGCCCAGATGATTAAAACGATTGATAAAAATCACCCCGTTGCCATGTGTAACGGAGACAATCTTTTCTTGGATGTTTTTGCTGAGAACTGTCCTTCGGTGGACATCTTTGGATCCAATGCTTACCGAGGGGATTATGGCTTTGGATCCCTCTGGGAACAAGTTTTTGATGCCAGCGGCAAGCCCGCTTTTATTACCGAATATGGTTGTCCGGCTTTTACAAATTATCTTGATCGCGAAGGGGCAGAGCAGGCGCAAGCCGATTATCATAAAGGGGCTTGGGATGATATGATCTTTAACGCGGCCGGAACCAAGGAGGGTGCTGGTAATGCCTTGGGAGGCGTGGCCTTCCAATGGCTTGATGAATGGTGGAAGAATTATGAACCTGCTTTCCATGATAAAACCGCTGGCGCTAAAGGGCCTTTTCCTGATGGCTTTATGTATGAAGAATGGTTTGGTTTAGCAGGACAAGGAGACGGCCAGCACAGTCCATTCTTAAGACAGCCTAGGAAAAGTTATTATTATTACAAGAAGGTCTGGAACTAAAGATTTTTGGCAAAATCAAAAAATCTGTGATATACTTTTTTTACATTTGGCCAGAAAAATCAATTTTAAATTTTCAAAAAATAACAGGAGGCAAGGTTATGAGAAAAATCTTTATCGCAGCTTTGTTGATTCTAGGCATTGGAATCGTCAGTCCGATGGTTGCATCAGCGTATAATTTTGGCGATTATCGCTCGGTGACGCTAACGACAAAGGCTTGGGAAGCGTTGAACGCCGGAGATATCGAGGCGGTTCTGGCCTACACCAATAAGTGCAAAGAGCTTTATGGTGAGCAGGCAAAGAAAATGCAGGCCGCGTTGACAGATTACGCGAAAGGGACAAATGAAGAAATTTTTAAGAATTGGGCTCTGAATGATATCGCCACCTGTCTTTTTATTCAAGGGGAAGCGTATCGTAAAGCCAAAATGAATGATGAAGCCAAGGGTGCCTATCAGGATCTCATAGCAAACTACAAATTTGGGCAATGCTGGGATAGCGGTGGCTGGTTTTGGAAGCCTGCGGAAGCGGCCGCTGAGAGACTGGATGCTATTGAAAAAGGGATTGATATTGATTTTGGCGACATGAAATCCTCGACCCTGACATCCAAGGCGTGGGAAGCCTATAACAAGAACGATCTTGAAGGCGTTTTGACCTATACGAACAAATGTGTTTCGCTTTACGGTGCGGAGGCAAAGAAAATGCAGGCCGCTCTCAGTGATTATGTCAAAGGCGCCAATGAAGAAGTTTTCAAGAATTGGGCGCTTAATGATGTTGCTACCTGTTTTTTTATTCAAGGAGAGGCCTATCGTAAAAATAAAATGATGGAAGAGGCCAAGGCTGCCTATCAAGAAGTTGTTAGTAATTACAAGTTCGGTCAATGCTGGGACAATGGCGGATGGTTCTGGAAGCCTGCGGAAGCGGCTGCCGAGAAACTAGATGCCATCAAGAAAGGGATTGATATTGATTTTGGCGACATGAAATCCTCGACCCTGACATCCAAGGCTTGGGAAGCTTATAACAAGGATGATCTTCAAGGAGTTTTAACTTATACGAACAAATGCATTGCAACTTATGGTGACAAGGCAAAAGAAATGCAAGATTCTTTGACAGAATATCCATGGGAAAACAATGAGAAGATTTTTTCTTACTGGGCCTTAAATGATGTTGGCACATGTATTTTTATCCAGGGGGAAGCATATAAAAAAGCGAATAAACTCGCAGAAGCTAAATCAGCGTTTGAGAAGGTTGCGAAAGAATATTATTTTGCACAATGCTGGGATCCTCAGGGTTGGTTCTGGAAGCCATCTGAGGCCGCGGAACAGCGATTACAAGAAATAAAGGACATGCAATAAGCTAAGCTCTTCTTAAGCTTATTTTCTGTTTTCCATGGCGTTTCATCTATCATAAGAAGGAGAAAAGACTTGATGCGTAAAGTCATGAGGGGTTTTTTGATTTTTGGTGTTGTTTTTTGTTTGGGATGCGGTCAAGGCGGAGTTCAAAAAGAGAAAAGTGCTGTTGAAAAGAAACAGGAAATTCCTTTCACCCCGTTTCCTATCTATACCAATATTGGCTCAAGAGATAACCACTATATTCCGTCGGGATTCATGCCTGATGGCCAATGCCTCACCCTTAATGATCGCTGGCAGGAAAATTGTCATTCTGGATCAACATGCTTAAAGATTGTCTATGATGTGGCTTGTTCAAGGCAGGGAGCTCGCTGGACAGGGATGTACTGGCAAAATCCAGCTCACAATTGGGGTAATCGTAAAGGCGGATATAATCTTACGGGGGCTACAAAGTTGATATTTTGGGCACGCGGAGAAAAAGGCGGTGAGCGCATTGAAGAGTTTAAAATGGGAGGCATTACGGGAGATTATCCGGATACGGACACAGCGTTTATTGGCCCGGTTATTTTGACCCCTGAGTGGAAGCAATACACGATTGATTTGCGAGGAAAAGACTTAACGTATATCAGCGGAGGGTTTTGCTGGACAACGAATACAGAAGTGAACCTTGAAAGTTGTACGTTTTACTTGGACGACCTAAGGTACGAATAAATTTCTTAGTAATTTTGTTTAAAAGCATTTGGGAGACAGAGGTTTCTGTCTCCCTTTTTATTTGCATTGCTGATAAAAAAAATCTTTCTTTTCCTTGAGTTCGCGGGGATAGTCTGATATATTACAATTAAATTAGTGATCATCTATAAGATTATTTTAACGAATTTTAAAAAAGAGGGGAAACATGTCCAAAGGCGCGAAGCAAGTTATCATTATCTTGGGTTTGCTTTTAGTTGTTAGTATTGTTGTAGCCTTGTCTACGTTTAGTCAAAAGACAAGCCTCGAAGAAAACAACTCCAAGCTGCAGGAGGAGATCCTTGGGCACAAGAAAAATCTTGCGACTTTTGAACAAAAACAAAAAGAACTATCTGCTGAAAATGATCAGATCAAGAAGCAGGTGAGCGATGTTTTGAGTGAAAAAAATAGACTCGAAGGAGATGTAGAACAATTAACAACAAAAGTTAATGATTTTGAATCACGTGTTGAGGCATTAAATGGCGAGCGTGATGAATGGAAAGATCGTTATGGAAAGATTAGCAAGGAACGCGACGACGCGATAGCAAAATTGCAGGAAACGGAACAAAAACTAGCCGAAGAGCAAAAAAAGGCTTCCGAAATGGTTGTGTCCTCGACCGCCGATATGGACCCCAACAAACAACTTGAAAGCCATTGGTCAGATGTTTTAAAAGAAAAAGCAGAACTCAGTTTGCGTATTGCCAAGCTGGAAGATGAACTTAATCAAAGCGCGATGGACATTGAAGAGTTAAAGAAGAAGAATTCTGATCTTGAATTGGAAATTAGTTCTCTCAAACAGGAAAAAGAAGAACTCGAAAGACAAATTACGCTCAAAGGAAATGTTGCCGATAATATTTCCGTTGACCTTGTTCGCGAAAAGAACGACAAGAAGTTTGTTAATGATCAGCTTGATAAAATCAAGCAAGAAAATCTTGCTCTCCGCGCGCAAGTTAAAGAATTAGGCGCGATGAAGATTGTGTTAGAAAAAAGTATTTCCAAGCTTCAGGAAGATAAGGGTGGCATTGAGAAAAAGTTAGCACAATCAGAGACGGTCATTCAGAACCGATTAGATGATGTCTTGCAGCTTAAAGAAGAAATTAACAAAGTTTCAACAACCAACAATGCCCAGGAAGTGATCTTGCCGCCCATTATTGTTAATGGTTCATCCTCTGTTCCGGCAAAACAAGAACAGACTGGCGTTAAGATGTCTGGGGAAATTGTGAGCGTTAATCAGGAGAATAATTTTGTCATTGTAAGCCTCGGCGAGAAAACAGGTGTTCAAATCGGAGATCGCCTGAGCGTTTATCGCGCAGATGCCTATGTTGGCGAAGTGGAAATTATTCAAGTGCGAACCGATATCTCCGCCGCCGATATTAAAAAACAATCCATGCCGTTTCAGGCAGGCGACATCGTAAAATAATATCTTCCCGTGAGCACAAAAAAAATAAGCATTGAGGACGTGGCCAAGCGTGCAGGGGTGTCTATCACCACTGTTTCGCGCGTTATTAATAATGTTTTAACCGTGTCAAAAAAGAATCGCGCGCAGGTTGAAGAGGCGATCGCTCACCTTAATTTTAAACCAAACATTAGCGCGCAACGCCTTGCTAAAGGACTTAATACTGCTGTCGGCCTTGTGATGCCAGGGTACCCTGGTATTTTCCATTCCTTCTATGCGATTGAAATTATTCGTGGTGTCGGGCATGCTTGTGAAACGCTGCATCTCGACCTGATTTTTCATATTACCAATGGTTACAATCCGCTGAATATCAGCAATGCCGGTGGAATTATTTTTGCCGACATCATTGAAAACCGCAAGCAAATCGAAGCCACCCTTGCCGAAGGTGTTCCTTGCATGGTTATTAATAATATGGTCGATGACCTGAAGGTTAATTTTATTGCGGTGGATAATGTCAAGGGCGCTGAAATGGCCGTTGAATATCTCGCGGGACTTGGGCATACTAAAATTGCCACCGTGACAGGAAGCCTTCAGACGCAAAGCGGCCAGCATCGCTTAGAAGGCTACAAACAAGGTTTACAGAATAAGAATATTGCTCTTCGGGAAGAATATATCCACGAAGGCGATTATTCACGCCGTTCAGCGCGCGCAGGGCTAGAAAAGTTTTTTGCCTTAGGCAAAGATCGTCCGACCGCGATATTTACCGCCAGCGACGATATGGCGCTTGAAATTATTAATGTTGCCATGGAGCAAGGTCTTAAAGTTCCTAAAGATTTATCGGTCATTGGATTTGATGATAATCCGGCAGGTCTTTATAGCTCAGTGAGCCTGACAACCATTCGTCAGCCTCTTTTTAAAATGGCTGAAGAGGCTGTCCGCCAGCTCAATGCTATTGTGGGAGGGCGCCGCCATTTAGCCGTGAAACAAGTCTTAGTCCCCGAGCTTGTGTTAAGAGAGTCCTGCTCCGCCCCTGGTGCGTAATTCTTGGTTTTTCTGCCCTTCTTTGCTGGCTTTAACAAGACAAAATATTGACAAGGATTCATTTAAAAGTTATTCTGATAGCTAGCGAGAGGCTGAATATCTTTTATCAGGGAGGGGAACAAGATGGACAAGTTTGTAACAGTGATGCTGTACTTTTTATGGACGCTCACGCTCATAGGAATTTTGGTCATTACATTCACGAGTTTTCAATATACTGATTTAAATATCATTGTCCTCATCGTCGTCATTTTTACCCTCATCAATACTTATCTTTCTTTCAAACAAAAACGATAAGATGTTGTTATGACCCGTACGCATTATGATTGTATCGTCATTGGTGCCGGCCATGCTGGCATTGAAGCGGCTTTGGCGCCCAGCCGTATGGGCTGCAGGACGCTTTTAATCAATATGGCCTTTGACACTATCGGAGCCATGAGCTGTAACCCAGCTATCGGCGGCGTAGGCAAGGGGCAGCTTGTTAAAGAAATTGATGCTTTGGGCGGGGAAATGGGAAGGGCTGCCGATGCCACAGGGATTCAGTTTCGACAGCTCAATGCTTCTAAAGGTGTTGCGGTCCGCTCATCACGTTGTCAATCGGATCGTGCGCGGTATGCGTTATATATGCAAGATGTCATTGCCCATCAAGGGCAGCTGGATTTCCAACAAGCCAAGGTATCCGAACTCCTTGTCCAGGGGTCTAATGTCGCCGGTATTCGCACCAAAGACAATGAAACAATTTATGCGAAAACAGTTATCATCGCTGCGGGAACATTTCTCGATGGCAAAATTCATGTGGGAGAAAAAACATTTCCTGCCGGACGCATTGACGAGCCAAATTCCACGCGCTTGCCACAATCCTTGAGAGACCTTGGTTTTCAGCTGATGAGTTTCAAGACGGGAACCCCGCCGCGGCTGGATGGTAAAACAGTTGATTTCTCCAAGATGGTTCGGCAAGATTCCGACGAGCGGCCTGTCCCATTTTCTTTTCTGACCAAAGAAATTCCGCATGATCAAAAACTGTTGCCCTGCTATATCACGATGACAAATGAAAAAACACATGAGATCATTCGCGCAAATTTGCTCCGGTCACCGATGTATTCCGGAAAGATAAAATCCACGGGTGTTCGCTATTGCCCATCTATTGAAGACAAGCTTGTCAAATTTGCAGGCAAGAAACAGCATCACGTTTTTCTTGAACCAGAGGGTTTGGAGACAGATCTTTATTATCCTAATGGCATATCCACCGGACTTCCGGAAGAGGTTCAGGAAAAAATGGTGCATTCAATCGCAGGTTTGGAAAAAGTGCGTATTGTGCGTTTCGGATATTCCATTGAACACGATGTGATTGTTTCGACAGAGCTCAAAGCGACGCTAGAAAGCAGGCGCATCCATGGATTATTTTTTGCCGGGCAAATTAATGGTACGACCGGCTATGAAGAGGCGGCGGCGCAAGGGATAGTGGCCGGCATTAACGCCGCGCTCAAAGTAAAAGGTGAGGAACCGTTTATTTTAAGGCGTGATGAATCTTACATTGGCGTTTTGATTGATGATTTGGTAATCAAGGGCACCGAAGAGCCGTATCGCATGTTTACCTCGCGTGTTGAATACCGTCTGATCGTGCGTGAAGATAATGCGGATCAGCGTATGTGTGCCTATGGCCGTCGGTTTGGCTTGATCAGCGAAGAGGCGTATCAAAAAATTAAGCAGAAATATACGATGATTGACAAAAGGATTCAGTCTTTGAAAGAAACCCGCGTTCGTCCCGGGACAGAGCTCGACGATGTTTTGGCTAAGAACCATAGTGCCCCGTTGCGTAATGTGACAACGCTTTATGATATTTTAAAGCGTCCGGAGATTTCTTTTGGCATGATTGCCCGTTTTGATCCTGCAGGGGAAGACATTGCGCGTGAGATTATCGAGCAAGTTGAATATGAAACAAAATACGAAGGTTTTATCGCGCGTCAGCTCAAAGATGTTGAAAAATTTAAATATCTTGAGAACATTAGAATCCCTGAGGATATGGATTATGCGGCACTTTCGGGGTTGTCAAAAGAAATTCAGTACAAGCTAAAAACTTTTAATCCCGCAACGCTGGGTCAGGCCAATCGTATTTCCGGCGTTACTCCGGCTGCGATTTCATTATTAATTGTTTATTTAAAAAAAAGAAATGCGGGAAAAAAATAATTCTTAATTTTATTTTGTTTTTTGCCTTATGATAAAAATTCTTTCTAAAGGTTTTTATTTTATTACAGACAGCACATTAAGCCAAAAGGGGAATGTGAAAGATGTGAAGAGTGCCCTGCAGGCTGGTGTTTGCGCTGTCCAATATCGCCATAAAGGCAATGATCTGGCATTAATGTTTGGTGAGGCTAAAATCCTTCGATCCCTTTGCAAAGATGTTCCATTCATTGTAAATGATCTTTTAGACCTTGCCATCAAGGTCAATGCAGACGGGCTGCATATTGGTAAAACTGATGTCTCTTATGCGCAGGCACGAAAAGCCTTGGGGGATGAAAAAATCATCGGCGTGAGCGTTCATAATCTTGAGGAAGCCTCAAGGGCGCAAGCGATGGGCGCTGATTACCTGGGGCTTGGTCCTATTTTTGTAACATCAACAAAAAAAGACACCGAAGCGCCTTGTGGCGTGGATATGATTCGTCAAATTAAGAATTTTTGTACCATTCCCTTGGTGGCGATTGGCGGCATTTGCCTTGAGAATGCCAAAGAGGTTATTGTCGCCGGGGCGGATTGTCTTTGCGCGATTTCAGGAACCGTGACACAGCCTGATGTTAAAAAAGAGATTGACAAATACAATAAACTTTTTAAAATGGGTAATTCATTGTTATGAGGTTAGATGTTAAAGGAGTAAGGGGAGTAGGAGAACGTTGTTACCTGATTTACGTCATTGCAAAGTATGCACTCAAGGGTCATGCTGTTCCTTGGGTGTCGAGTTGAGCAAGAAAGAACTTAAGAAAATCCTTGCCCTTCATCCGCTGGTCGAGAAACCATGGTTTCGCGTGGTTGAGCATCATGAAGAGTTTGATGGGATGCATCATTTTTCGACGATTCGTCGAGACGGTGCGTGCGTATTTCAGGATAAAAATAATCGCTGTGTGATTTATTCCGTGCGGCCGCATTTTTGCAAAGAATTTCCTTTGGAGAAAGGCGTTACGGCTCCATGCTATCCGCAGCTGTGCCGTATCTTTGAAAAAACATCGATGAAGCCGACGGTCAAAAAAATCTATGCGAAGCGAAAAAAACGCTTCTAAGAAAAGTGTATTTTTTCTTGCTTTTTCCTGACGTTTTTATAACATAAGTAATTGAAGCCATTAGAAAGGAAAGACATGAAGATGACGAACCAAGTTTTTGGATATCAGCTACTTTTAGATCTTTACGGATGCAGAGAAGGTGTCTGTGATGACCTTTCTTTATGCTATCAATTTCTTGATGAGATCGTCGAGAAATTAGGCATGGAAAAGCAGTCTCCACCGAGCATTTTTCGCAGCGATGCCACACGTTTTCCGGACAAGGCCGGTCTTTCGGGATGGGCCCCCTTGATTGAGAGTTCGATCGTCATTCATACGCTTTCCCCCAAGAATTATATTTCCGTTGATGTCTATTGTTGCAAAGCCTTTAATTCAGAGGTGGCGCGCGAGATGTGCCGCAAATTTTTTGCCCCTATGAAAATTGACGATCAGTATATTGAACGAGGGATGGATTATTATAAGACGGACAGCAATTACCTTACGATGACCGTTAATAAAGTCTTGGAACAAGAACCCGAAGTTGTCTTGAGCCGAAAAATTTAGTTTTTTAAATAATCTTAATGATGTTAATAACCCCGCATAAAAGCGGGGTTATTTATTTGTAGAGTTCTTGTTGCAGTTGCACGGTTTTCAAAAGGGTGATAGTATCATCATGATCAGCGAATATTTTTTCCCGTTGCCGGAATTTGTTTAATAACAAAATTTTTAACAAATTAAAAAAAGGGGGCGCAATGGACAAAATAACTGAAAAGATCATTTTAATTGCTGTCATTTGTATTTGTATTGCTTTTTTTCTTCCTTGGGTTCATGTGATGTCAGCACCGATGAGCGGGCTAACAAAGCTAATTGTCGGAAAGGCCGCTGGCCCTATCGATTCCATTAGCGGTTTCAACGTTCCTATCTTAGCCAACGGGCCTGACGCGCGGTTGATGATGAGCGTTATCCAAATCTTTAATCCCTCTATTAAACATGCCGACACGATGAGCTGGGGAATTTGGCTTGTTCCTTTATTAGCAGTAGCCATTTTCTTAACGCTCAAATTTATCTCTCAACGGAAATGGCTTTATTTAGGTTATGGTATTCTAGGATGTCTTATTTTTGGCGTGGTTGTTTTTAAATTAAAATCTACAAGCCTTGACAAAATGGTTTTGCAAATCAAGACCGCTTTCGGCCTTTGGGTATGGCTATGGGCATACCTTGCCATAGGGGCAACATGTTTGTATAACTTTTATCTGTCATTTAAGAGATCGCATTAAGCAGCATAGCTTTTGCCTTGGCCAAGCTGCAGGATAACGCGCATGCCTAAGGATAAGTTTTTGAAATGTGATTACCAATATGAGATTATGGAGTATTCACCCTGGGTATCTTGATGCAAAAGGGCTTGTTGCCCTATGGCGCGAGGCCTTGCTTGCTCAAGATGTTTTGAAAGGGAAAACAAAAGGCTATCGGCGCCATCCTCAACTAGACCGCTTTAGGCAACACAGTGCTCCCTTAGAAGCAATTTCCGCATATTTAAAGGTTGTGTGGGATGAAGCCCATAAGCGCGAATATCAATTTGATCAAAACAAAATAGGCCGGTTAGCTCCATGCCCGCGCATCAAAGTGACGCATGGCCAATTGCGCTATGAATTTGATTGGCTATGCCATAAACTTAAGAAAAGAAATCCTCCGAAATATCAAGAAATCAAAAAATTACGTCGCATTGCGTCTCATCCTTTGTTTCGGGTTGTGCCTGGTGATATTGCGCCATGGGAAAAAGTGCGCAGCCCTTAGCCTTTCCAATTTTCTGGCATAAGAGTACTTCATTTTATTTTGTAGAATTTTATGGAACTTTTTTCTGGCTTTTCTTGTCTAAAGGGTGAACGATCGGCAAAAGCCTAAAAAAGGAGTCATCTATGCGTCAAAAAATTTATCGGAATAAAGTTTGGCTGGCCGTTGGATTCTTAGCGATATTTATCTTTTCATCCGCGGATGCCTTTGCGTGGGGCGGAGGGAAAGGCGGCAGAGGGCATCATGGAGGCGAGATTGTCATTGTCGGGCATGACCGATATCATTATCGGGATGGAAAGTTTTTTCACCCTGGATGGTTTGGTTTTGAATTTGTCATTGCGACACCTCCTTTTGGGGCTGTTATCACGGTTCTTCCCAGCGGACATAGAGCGCTAGAATCAAGAGGAGTGACATATTATTATTATGATCATGTTTATTATAGGCCCTGTCCTTCGGGTTATGTTGTTGTCCCTGCGCCTGTTCTAGAGCCCGAGCTTGTTGCCGCGCCCGTTGTGATGACAGCTATCGCATCAACGCAGGTCGCTTCCAGTGAGTCTGTAACAATTGGTATCCCTGACGTGAACGGCAGCTACACAAACATTACACTGATTAAATATAACAACGGCTATATTGGGCCCCAGGGGGAATATTATTCCGGACATCCGACGGTTGAGCAACTGAAAGTTTTGTACGGAAAGTAAAATTCACTTATACCATGATTTATTCAAGAAATTTTTCCGCGCTGCGAAAAAGATTTTTCAAAGGAACTTTTTATAGATCACAGTTGTCCAAGATCATAGAGAGAAGATATGAATGACATTGCTTTGGATGTGTTAGAACGCGCGTCAAAAGGGGACATGGCTGCCTTTGAGCAAATCTACAGGGAAGCGAGTCCGCTTGTTTATAATGTTGCCTTGCGCATCACCTGTAACAGCGCCGATGCTGAAGAAGTTGCGCAGGATGTCTTTATTAAGGTTTATCGTTATCTAAAATATTTTCGTTTCTCTTCGACGTTAAAAACATGGATTTACCGCATTACGGTGAATACGGCTATTAATCATTACCGTAAATTTGCCAAAGAAAAAAAAGGCCGGATCAGCAATGAGCATGTATTTGATTTTATTTCCTCCGAAGCATCAACAGATGAAAAGGCTTTGCAGGGTGATTACGAAAGACAGCTGAATCAATTGCTCGCGGCGTTAAGCCCGGAACATAGGGCGTGCCTAGTCTTGCGAGAGATCGAAGGACTTAATTATCAGCAGATGGCGGCTACCTTAAAAATTCCAGTAAATACGGTGCGTTCTCGTTTAAAGCGTGCGCGCCAATCGTTATTGGAGCAGGCAAGAAAGGAGCTAAAAAAATGATATGTGATGACATTCGAGATATTTTAAAAGGAGATTTCCTGGATGGACAGCTCAGCCTAGAAGAGCGCGAGGTGGTTTTGCGGCATCTTACGCAGTGTCCGGCGTGCCAAGCCTTTGAAAAGACTTTGCAAATACAGCGTCGTGTTTTTCAACAAGCCAAGAGGCAAGATGTGCCAAGGAATCTTTGGGAGAATATCCAACGGGAAATTATTGCCAAAGAGCTGAAAGAAAAAGATGGCATCGGAAATCGTATGGTACGATGGGGTAAAGAATTTTTGTTTGCGCCAAAACCCGTTTTTACTTTAGGTAGCACATTTGCAGCCATCATTTTTTTAGTGACCATTATCGCTGGTGTCACGATGCACAAAAAACAAATGAGCCGTTCAGGAAACACAGCGATTCTGGCTAGCTATAATGTCAATTTGGAGAGTACAGATATTCTTTCGAACCTTGGTACGGATATTGAAAAGTTTTTTTTGTAGGGAACTTTTTTTAGAATTGGTTTTGTCAAAATAAGTGAAAGGGGTGCACAATGAAAATAAAAAAAATAATAGCCGTTGTTGCCGCAGTCTCTTTTCTCATGGCGGGGGCAGCGCATGCCCAGCCCAGGGAAGGGAGTCGGCTGTTTGATCACAAAAAATTTAAAGAAACCATGATCAAAGAGCTAGGGTTAACACCGGGACAGGATCAAAAGCTTGAGGAAAACCGCAAGGCTCAAGATGCCGCTATGAAAAAGTTTCATGAGGAGATGAAGCAGCAGCAAGACAAGCTTAAGGATGCCTTGAAAAGTCCGGAAGCCACTCGCGTGAGCGTTGAGCCAATTGTTGCTCAAATGAAATTGCTGCAAGCACAGCTGATCGATCAACGCATCAGCGGTATTTTTTCCGTCAAATCCATTTTGACGCCGGAGCAGTTCACAAAGTTTAATGAAATGATCGAAAAACATTTTAAAGGTAAAAGAGGGCATTTTCGCGGCAAGGGTGACAAAATGAACGAAGAGGCTCCTTCTATGTCGCAAGAAGGCTCCTTTGAAGAGCCGCTAGGGCCACCACCACCTGATAATGAGCCGCCGCCAGAACCTTCAATGAACGCTGAAGAAGAGGTAGGCGGGTAGCATGGAGAGATGTTTAAAAAGTTTATTCGTTGGTTTTATAGAGAAGCCAGGGGCAAACCCTGGCTTCTTTTTTATACGCCTAAGAGGGCTCTAAGGGTAGTTCTCGCCGTGTCCATAATACCGTTTGATTTCGTGGAGAGCTTGTCATATTCATTGCTGTATGTGGTGTATTGTTTCTCGAACTCTTTATCACTCATGCCGTCTTTCTTTTTTGGCTGCTTGATCTCCCGCCATAACAGGGAAAGCATTCTTTCAATTCGTTCGATCTGGTCAACGGATGCCCTGTAATTTCGAAAAGACTTGTTGTCAGACAATGTCCCTAGGCGAGATATGGAGATATTATGTTTCCATTTGGCTTCATCATAATTCCAGCTCTTAATAAGAAAGTTCAGGGTCTGTTCATAAGCAAAATTTCTGTTATTGATCACAAGATCGCGCAAGACAGATGTTTTGATGTTAAGAAATTCAGATCTCGGCCTGTTCAGGGGCAATGACCTTATGCTTTTTGAGATCTCAGGAAACCAATTTGCCAAAAGGGAATATGTCCCATACGTGTCGACAAGACTTTTTGCACTGTATTGGTCACCTGTCCTGAAGTCGCCGATGGCAATATCGGATGTCGTTGTTTTAATAAAGCTGGTGAGATTATCATAGAATTCGACATCTTCTTCAACGAAATCAATATCGCCTGGTATTTGGATAATTCTCTCTGCTTGCGGATAATGATCAAACACATGGCCCCAGCCGGCAAGCCATGTCTGGCATGAATCAACAGACCAGGTCTGGATAACCTCAAGGGTTTTGTATCTTTCATCCTTGATGAACGAAGCCGCATCTCCTCGTATGATCGTATCCCGGGGCAGCACAACGATGGGCTTGGGGTCGATTTCCTTGCATCGGTCGACCGTCCACCAGAAATACCATTCGCACTTTTTATTATTCTCATATCCCAAATACGGGAAAATGATCATTGGTTTTGAATTCATATTTTTATGATTAGGTTGTTTTTCTATCTCTTTTTCCAAAATTTACTCCATACGTGTGGCGTTTACCAGCAGATATAAGATTACAGAAATTTGTATTACGTTTTTCCTCGTCTTTCTTCTAGCTGTTTACGAATATCATAAGCCTTCGCTTCTGAGATGTCAAAGGTCATGATAATGTAAATCGCAATCAAAGAGGTCACGATCGGGATACCGATATCACAAAGCCGCATATACAATAACGATTGAGCGGATTGATTGGCGCCAAATTCGACATTGAATCCCGTCCAAACAAGGAGGACTCCGGAGAGAATGGATGCCCCAGCTTGTCCTAGTTTTTGTATCCACCAGTAAATCCCGCTGAACATGCCTTCTCGACGGGTGCCGGTTTGCAGTTCGTCCAAATCACAGACATCAGCAACCATCGAAGGAACCATGGTAAAAAGCGCTCCTAAGTGAAATGCTAAAAATGGCGCAGCGATCAGCAGTAAATAGGGGTATTGGGGATTATATCCTATCCATTTTAAGCCATAACCAAAAATAGCAAGGCACATGGTTAAAAGAAAGGTTTTTCGCTTCCCGAGTTTTGTGGAAATCCATGTAGTTAAAGAGATCGCGATTAACGTACAAATAGAGCTGGCTGTTCCAAACCAGCCAAGCAGTGTGCCGCCTTTTCCCCAATCGCCGCCGAAAACATAATAGACGATAACGTACAGCGTAAAAGCGGACGCAAGCATGAATCCGTTAAAGATAAGGAATGTGACCGCGATCAGTTTCACAAAAGGAAGACATTTGAACGATGTTGCGCAATTTTTGAGAAGGTCTTTTACAACATTCCCATAGCCTTTTTCTTTTTCAGGCCTCGGCAAATTAGCGAAATGCTCTTTGTTAAAAAGGGCCGGCAAGATGCCGCCCACCACGATAAAGACCCCGACAACGATGGCAATAGATCGTGCGCCATGGACAATATCTGTAAACATCGTCTTGTCGTTCATGATCGCAAAGAACCAGGGTGCGACAAGCCAGGCAATTTGAGCGAAAAAGTTGCTAAACCCCTGCAGGCGGGTGCGTTCATGATAATCAGGCGTCATTTCATATCCAAGCGCAATCCATGGAATCGAGTAGCAGGCAAAAGAAACGACGAAGAGAATTTGGATCACCAAGAAATACCAAAAATAGAAACTTTCGCTTTGTCCCTTATAGAGCTGGAATAGCAGCGCGAACAAGGCTCCTGAAACGATTGCTCCAAAGAATATCCAGGGTCTGCGGCGTCCATACCGTGTGCGGGTATTGTCCGACGCGTAGCCGATACAAGGATCAGAAAAGGCATCGATAAGACGTGGAATAGCGCCCAGGAGTCCCACCAGTGCGGGATTCATCCCCAATCCCAGGTTCAAAACAATGACAAGCGATCCAATCGCAGCGGCCTGAAATTGATTAACGAGCGACCCTATGCTGTATGCGGCTTTTTGCAAGATTGGAATACGATCTTCGCGCGCTGTCGTATGGTGAGCTGATTGATCCGTTGTCTGTGACATTCATGACCTCCCTAATATTTGGTTTTTTATTTATGCCTTAGAAGTTTCGTATTATAACAAACAAATACGGCACGTACAATATTATTTATCACATAGAAAAGGAGCCAGATTGACAATTTTTTTAGAGAAATTTCCTGTCATCCTTTCCTCTGAAAAAAATCTTCCAATATAAAAATATTCGTATAGAATAGATAAAAGCTTGGGGAATTTTTGGCGGCTTTCTGTGCCGGCAAAACAATGTAATTCTCAGCCCAAGGGGCTCCCAGCCTTTCGGCTTGGGAGCGAACCCCCGGGTAAGGAAACCTAAAAAGTCCCGGAGGGTTCAAATAGATACCTATGAGTTACGATATTGAATATATTAAGCAATTTGAAGTAAAGTGGCAGAAGGCGTGGAAGAAAAATAAAACCTTCAGTGCCGCCCAAGACATAACTAAGCTCAAATATTATGTCCTTGAGATGTTTCCTTATCCGTCGGGCAAGATCCACATGGGCCATGTGCGAAACTATACCATTGCCGACGTTATTGCCCGCATGAAGAAAATGCAAGGCTTTAATGTCCTGCATCCAATCGGCTACGACGCCTTTGGCCAGCCGGCCGAAAATGCCGCCATCAAGCACAAGACCGACCCCTCCAAATGGACCTATCGCTGTATAGCCGAAATGCATGAAGGTTTTGAAAAGATGGGCTTTTCCTACGATTGGGACAGGGAGCTTGCGACTTGCGACAAAGAATATTACAAATGGAATCAATGGATCTTTTTAAAGATGATGGAAAAAGGCCTGGCATATAAAAAAGCCTCGTCCGTCAACTGGTGTTCGAGCTGTAAAACCACGCTTGCCAATGAAGAAGTCGTCCAGGGCGGATGTTGGCGCTGCAAAACCGAAGTCGTGCAAAAAGATCTCGACCAATGGTATTTAAAGATCACGCAATATTCTGAAAAACTTTTAGAGCACCTGGAGACCTTGACCAATTGGCCTGACCGCGTTATTGCGATGCAAAAAAATTGGATCGGGAAAAGTTATGGCGTAGAGATCTATTTTAAGATTGAAAAGACGGGCGACGCGCTGCCGGTTTTTACGACGCGCCAGGACACCATTTTTGGCGCGACGTACGTCGTGCTGGCGCCGGAACATCCTCTGGTTGCCAAACTTGTCAAAGGCACGAGTGAAGAGAAAAAAGTTTCTGAGTTCGTTAAAAAAACAAGCTTGGTCAGCAAAGCCGACCGTGTGGCCGAAGGCCTGAAAAAAGAAGGGATCTTTACCGGGCTTTATGCCGTCAATCCGGTGAACAATGCGCGTGTTCCTATTTGGATCGCGGATTATGTTTTGATGGAATACGGCACCGGCGCGATCATGGCGGTTCCGACGCATGACCAGCGTGACTTTTTGTTCGCCAAAGAGCACAATTTGCCCATGAAGATCGTCATTCAAGACCCGAAGCGGCCTGATATTGCGCCCAATGATCTAACCGAAGCCTATACCGCCCAAGGGCCTCTTATCAACTCAGGTCAATTTAACGGTATCAACAATGACGAGTCTCTGCCAAAGATCGCCGCATGGATGGAAAAAGAAAAGATCGGCAAGACCGTGGTTCATTGGCGCTTGCGCGATTGGCTGATCTCGCGGCAGCGTTATTGGGGAACACCCATTCCTGTTATTTATTGCGATACCTGCGGCATTGTGCCGGTGCCGGAAAAAGACCTGCCGGTTGTCCTGCCGGAAAATATTAAAATAACCGGCGAAGGCGGAAGTCCCTTGGCCAAAAGCGAAAAATTTGTCAATGTGAAATGCCCCAAATGCGGCAAAAAAGCCCGTCGGGAAACCGACACCATGGCAACCTTTTTTGATTCCTCCTGGTATTATTTGCGCTATGCCTCGGCCCATGATGCGAAAAATATCTTCGATAAGGCCGATGCCCGTTATTGGATGCCGGTGGATCAATATATCGGCGGCATTGAACACGCCATTTTGCATCTTTTGTATTCACGGTTTTTTACCAAATTTTTTAAAGATCTGGGCTTGATCGATTTTGATGAACCCTTTACGCGCCTGCTGACGCAGGGCATGGTGTTAAAAGACGGCGAGGTGATGTCCAAGTCCAAAGGCAACACCGTGGACCCCGATGCCGTCATTTCAAAATATGGCGCTGATACCTTGCGGCTTTTTATCCTGTTCGCGGCGCCTCCCGAGGACCAGCTTGAGTGGAATGATAACGCTATCGACGGTTCTTGGCGGTTCTTGGCCCGCGTGTGGACCCTTGTCAACGACGTCTACGTGTCGAAACCGGCGCCGTTACCTTTAGATGAAGCGGACAAGGCCCTTGAACGCGAGCGTCATATCGCGATAAAGAAGTTTACGGAAGACATCGAAAAGGGATTTAAATTCAATACCGCCATCAGCAGCGCCATGGTGCTTTTGAACAAAGCAGAGCAATATGCGCGTGAAAAGAAAGCCAAGGCTAATGTTAATCAAACGGTTCTTAACAGCGCTCTTGAAACTCTCGTGCTTTTACTTTCAGCGATTACGCCGCACACCTGCGAAGAAATGTGGCAGAAGATGGGCCATAAGGACAAAAGCATCAGCGAGGTCGCTTGGCCGTGCCATGATGAAAAAGCCCTTGTCCTTGATACTGTTTCCATCGTTGTCCAGGTCAACAGCAAGGTGCGCGGCAAATTCGACGTGCCTGCGGATTGTCCCGAAGAAGAATTAAAGAAAGTTATTTTTGCTGATGAAAGAATCAAATCTTATACACAAGGCAAGGGCATCAAACGCTTTGTCGTGGTGCCAAACAAGATGGTGAATATTGTTGTTTAAAAGATGAGGGAACGCTGTGATGAAGTATGGGATTTTTTTATTTTGTTTGTTCTCCTCTGTGCCCCTGTGTTTTGCGGGAGGGTCGTTTCGTATGACAAATAATAATCCGATGTTTTTTGTCATTACCGGGACTATTGAGAAAATAACACGCAACGCCATCGAGATCCGTGATGAAAACGACAAGGTTTTAAAGCGTTTTATCTATTTTGATAATGACGTTGCAATAGGAGATCGTGTTCGTATTCAGTATGAGCCATCGTCATCGCAGATAACGCTTTTAAAGAAAATGACAAAGCTCGAATACAAAAAAGACGGACAGAATTTAGGGTACATTGTTCAGCAAGAGAAGAAGCCGTAAGAGCAATTTTGTGCGCTGAAATTATTTGGTGTGGTTAAGGATGCTTTAAAGATATCAAACGCTTCATCGTGGTGGCGAATAAGATCGTGAATATAGTAGTCGAAGAGGATGGAGGAAAAACTCTTGACATCCACACAGATGAGTGGTTATTATGTTAATGATTGAGAAATAGTTTAAGTTAAGGATAATTAAAACTTTATATTGGATTTCAAAGCTTTATGTAGCTATTATAACAAGCAGGAGTAGAAAATAATTATGTACAACAATGTTATTGCTCAAATCGTTGCGAGAAAATATAACGAAGAACCTTTAAAGGACTTTACAAGCGTTAATCTCAAAACTAAATTATCCGATTTAAATCTAAATTGGCGTGAACGAGACCTTCCAGAGCGAGAAAGAACAAAACACGTTCACCGTCTTCATCCATACCTAGGCAAGTTTATTCCTCAGCTTGTAGAAATCTTTTTAAGAAAATATCAGCCTCAGTTAGTTTATGATCCTTTCTGCGGCTGCGGGACAACTCTTGTTGAAGCGAATGTTTTGGGTATTGATTCCGTCGGGACGGACATTTCTGAGTTTAATGTCTTACTTTCTAAGGTGAAAACAGCTGAATATGATTTAAGATTAGCCGAAGGAGAATTGCGTGATATTTTGAGAAGAACACCCGACCTTAAAATAAAACCATGCAACAACGAAAAAATAGGTAAATTGTTTAACACTGAAAATGAGTATATTAAAACATGGTTTGCAAAGGAAGCGCAGAAAGATCTTTTAGCTTATCTGAATCTAATAAAAGATTACAAATATCAAGATTTGCTTAAGGTGGTTTTATCGCGTTCTGCCCGATCAGCAAGGCTTGTCACACATTTCGATTTAGATTTCCCTAAAAAACCTCAAACGACCCCTTATTATTGTTATAAACATAGTCGTACATGCCAGCCGGTCAACGAAGCCTATAAATTTTTGTATCGATATACTTTGGATACGATAGCCCGCATAAAGGAGTATGCGAAAATTAGGACAAAAGCTTCGGCAATGGTTTATCATGCCGACTCAAGGCAAGTCGAATTGCCAAAGGGTATCGATATGGTTTTTACTTCTCCTCCATATGTTGGACTTATTGATTATCATGAGCAACACAGATACGCTTATGAACTGTTGGGTCTTAAAAATAATGATACATGCGAGATTGGCCCTGCCAAAAGTGGACAATCTGAGCAAGCGAAGAAAAATTATATCAAGGGAATAAACGATGTTATCGTGCACACAAGAGATTACATGGCAAAAGACGGGATAGCGGCAATAGTCGTTTGCGATAAATTTAGCCTTTATGATCCTGATTCTGTTGGTTTTAAGCAGATCGGCAGAGTTGAGCGTCATGTCAACAGGCGGACAGGGCGCAGAGAGAGTGCATTTTATGAGAGTATTTTAATATGGCAGAAAAAATGACAAAAGAACAAGAAATGAAAATGGCTATTCAGTCTGTCATTAAAGAGATGATGGACAGGATTATGAACAAGGTTCTATTCAAAGATCCATTTATTAAAGAAGATCACCGCTCAGAAAAGCCACTGTATGCCGCTCTTGTTCCTGATGAAATTTTTAAAGGATCGCATTTCGAGAGAAGATTTGTAACACCATTCGGAAGCGCCTGGGAAAAATTGGCGATAGTAGCTGCTAACAAAGGCTTAGGCCATGGCGATAAAGGGGTTTCTATCCATGGACAAATTAACGCAGAAAGACTTCGCAGAATTCAGGAAGTTTTAAATAAGCTGGAGCATTCTGGAAGAGGCAAGAAAAAAGTAAGGCCCGACTGGAAAGAAGAGTTGAAATATATTCTAGAAGGGAAGAGCGCAAAACTTATTCCTACGACTGTTATTTGTGATGTCTATGCTGAAGATAAGAAAAATAAAAAGAAATATGTTTTTGAGTTAAAGGCGCCATTGCCGAACAGTGATCAGACTAAGGTAAGCAAGGAGAAAATATTAAAGCTTTATAGTATGAAGCCTATGCAGATTGATGGTGCCTACTATGCGCTCCCGTATAATCCTTATGGAAAACGGGCAGATTATAATTGGGCTTTTCCAGCTCGATGGTTTGATATGAAAAAGGATGAAGCAGTATTAATTGGAGATGAATTCTGGGAGAAAATAGGAGGGACAGGCACATATAAAGCTTTCATTGACGCGGTAAATGAAATTGGCCAAGAATATAAAGACAGAATTTATCGAGAATTTTTAGGTATAGAGCCACCCGCTGATTCAGAAAAAAGTAAATTATAAAATTTTTGATCCTCTTAAGTATCTCCAGCACTCCGCAAAATGCGGGGCGCAGAATAAATTCAGTCAGCAAACGTACGATCGCTGGCGCTCCATAAACTTGGGTATCATTGATGAAATTCTACGCTGACCTTCACATCCATTCCAAATTTTCCCGCGCGACGAGTAAGAACCTTACCCTCGAAGAACTTCATCGCTGGGCACAACTCAAGGGTCTCAACGTGGTTTCGACCGGGGATTTTCTTCATCCGGCGTGGTTCAAAGAGATCCAAACAAAACTTGAGCCTGCTGAGGAAGGACTGCTCAAATTAAAACCCGTCTACGCAAAAAAGATCGATTCTGAGATCCCTCGCTCCTGCAGCGGGGAGGTCAGGTTCATCCTCTCGGTTGAGATCTCCAGTATTTATAAACGGCTTGAAAAAGTGCGCAAGGTGCACAACGTTGTTTTTGTGCCGAGCCTTGAGGTGGCCCAAAGCTTGCAAAAAACGATCGAGAAGATCGGCAATATCCGTTCCGATGGCCGGCCGATCCTCGGCCTTGACTCGCGCGACCTTTTAGAGATCGTTCTTAAATCCCATCCTCAATCCTTTCTGGTGCCGGCACATATCTGGACACCGTGGTTTTCCATGCTTGGCTCCAAAGGCGGGTTCGACAAAATGGAAGATTGCTTCGGGGATCTGACGAAACATATCTTTGCTCTCGAGACAGGGCTGTCATCGGATCCGCTGATGAATTGGCGCTTAACTCAGCTCGACAGCTGTGTCCTTATTTCAAACTCGGACGCGCATTCCGCTCCAAAACTTGGCCGCGAGGCGAATATTTTTGACACGGAATTTTCTTACGCCGGCATTTACAATGCCCTTTCTGATGAAAAGGACAAGGGTTTTTTAGGCACCATAGAATTTTTTCCCGAAGAGGGAAAGTACCATTATGACGGCCACCGCGACTGCGGTGTGCGATTAACGCCGAAAGAAACAAAGAAAAATAAGGGCCTCTGCCCAAAATGCGGCAAGCCTGTGACCGTTGGCGTGATGGCGCGCGTGGAAGAATTGGCTGACCGGCCTGAGGGCAAAAAGAGTGCGCGTTTTAGGCCATATAAAAGCCTGGTCCAGCTTGAAACGATCATCGCTGAAGGAAAAGGTCTTGGCGCGACGTCAAAACCGGTCCAAGAGCTTTTTTACCGTATGCTGTCGAAACTGGGCAATGAGATAGGCATCTTAAATAATGTTCCGCTAACGGCGATCGAAGAGATCGGCGGGGCGCTTTTGGCCGAAGGTATCCGGCGCATGAGGGAAGGGAAAATTTCCATTGCTGCCGGGTACGACGGAGAATATGGCAAGATCAAATTATTCTCTGACAAAGAGCGAAAAGCAGAAAAAGATCAACTGACGCTTTTCTAGCTATTTGTGAGCTGAGTTGGCGTGTTGGCGCTATCCTCCGCTCAGACATCCTTCGTCCCCCAGATTCTTTTAAAAAAGAATAAGGGAATCTGTGGGGCTTCAGAACTCGCGGGAGGATAGCGCCAACACGTCCCTCAACGGTAATTGCTGAAAGAGGTTGCCTTCTTGAAGCAGGACGTTGTGAAGGTTTCGTGGCATGGCAACAACGCGAAAACGAACATCGAGCGAAGTTTTCCTCGCAGGGGAAAAATGAGCGTTCCTGCGCAGAGAAGGCAACCTCTCATAAGATCCTGACAGAAGATTTTTATTGTGCTCTTTAAGAATTCCTGATATTTTTTATGAAGTCATAACTTACAAAGCGGTAGCGAATGTAAGTTATTTGACGAAGTTACTCCGCAACCTGAGCGTTAGCGAAGAATGCGGAGCCAGAATCGACAGCTATGAAACGACCCGACAATATCAATGACGCCCAGTGGCAGGCCGTTATTTCTCCAAGCGCGTATTTGTTGATCAGCGCAGGCCCAGGCACGGGAAAAACCCACACGCTTGCTTACCGCATTTGCCATATCCTTTCAAAATGTCAAAAAGGAGAACGCGTCCTTGCCATCACGTTTACCAATAAGGCCTCTCAGGAGATGCAAAAGCGTCTCGAGAACTTTTCAGCAGGCAATCCCAGGCTCGTGGATGTCTCGACCTTCCACGCCTTTTGTCTTTCTTGTCTTCGCGAATTTGTTCTTTTGACGAAACTGCCGCAGGGCTTTGAGGTCGCCTCTGTCTCCGACACACAAGACTTGGCCAAAGAGATCTGGAGCGATATTCCTTCTAAGGAATACAAAGAAAGGCTCGAGGCGATCGCACGTTACAAGAACCTTCTTGATCAAGACCCGCCTTTTTATTTCGATCATTATCAGCAAGCGTTAAGAAAAAAGGGTCTTTTGGATTTTGACGATATTCTTTGGGGGGCCCTTTATCTTTTTCGTCATGAAAAGAGCGTCCTGAAAACGCTTCAGGCCCGTTATCGCGCGGTTTGCGTTGACGAGTATCAGGACATCAACCGCGTTCAGCACGAGATCCTGAAAGTTCTTGTCCAGGGCCGGGTGGAACTGACGGCGATCGGAGACCCGCGCCAAGCCATTTATGGTTTTCGCGGCAGTGATGTCCGTTTTTTCCATGATTTCCAGAAAGATTTTCCGTCGGGCCAACACTTGTCCTTGTCCGAGAATTACCGCTCGTCAGGCAATTTGCTCGAGGCCGCGCATCAGGTCATCGTTAAGGGGCCGTCTTTGGCTATGCCGTCTCTTATTGCGCATATGCACGCTCAGGGCCGGCTGGTGATCTATAAAGCGGCGAGCGAACGGGCGGAGGCGGAGTTTGTGGTCCACACGATCGAAAAGCTGTTGGGCGGCACAAGCATGTTCTCCAAAGATTCAAAACGCGTGAGCGCTGATGGTGAAGGGCAGGTTAGCTTCGGCGACATCGCGGTCCTTTACCGGGTGAATGCACAGCGAAAGGCCATCGAGGAGGCCCTGGAGCGAAGCGGTATTCCTTATCATGTAAGCGGGGCCGTGCCTTTGTGCGAAGAGGAAGATGTGGCAGCACTTTTGCCCAAGCTTCGCCTCATGCGGCTTGAGCCTATATCAACAACGATCGATCATTTGACAGGCCTTCAGGGTAAGAAAAGTAACAGCCTGGAGCGGCTCCTTGATCTGGCGGGGCAATGCAAGAGTACGGAAGATCTTTTAGACCATCTTTTCCTTGCGCGCGAGAACGAAACCTTTGCGCACCGGGTCGAAAAAGTCTCCCTTCTGACCTTGCATGCGGCCAAAGGGCTCGAGTTTCCGGTTGTTTTTATGGCCGGATGTGAAGAAGGCCTTCTGCCTCTGATCCGCCGGGGAGAAGAAACCGACGTGGAAGAAGAGCGGCGCCTTTTTTATGTCGGCATGACGCGCGCAAAAAACGTTTTATATATGAGCTGGGCGGCCAAGCGTGCCATGCATGGGAAAATTTTTTCTCCGTCGGTCTCGCGCTTTGTCCTCGACATTGAAGAAAAACTTAAAGAACAGCAAGAATCTTTATTAAAGGAACGCAAAAAACAACGCGACCAGCAACCGGATCTATTTAAAAACCTTTAACCTCTTATGCTCGCACTTACAAAAGAAGAACGCTTGGCCCTTGTTTGTCTGGGGGCGGTTCTGTTGCTTGGCATCCTCACGCACTATTTTTCCAAAACAAATCCAGCAATAAGAAATTTTTTAAACTCCTCAGGCCGTGAAATCCCGAGACATCTTAAAGTTGACGTGAATCGCGCCACCTATGATGATTTGGTGAATATTCCTTATATCGGCGAGAAAACCGCCCGTGTGATTCTTTCCCTCAGGGAAAGCCAGGGGAAATTTACCGACTTAAACGAAATACGATATATCCCAGGTATTGGGAAATCCAAATTTGATATGATCAAGAAATATTTAACCATGACACCCTGATGGCATATCCGTTTGTCAGCTTAAGTATCAGTTTTTGTTTAGGAATATTTGCGGCAGAAATATTTCACGTATATTTTTTTGTTCTTTCCTTGTTGACGTTCTTATTTTTATTGGCCGGCGTCCTTTTTATCAATCGCAGCCTCATATTTAAGATTTTAATCCTCATTGCTGTGTTCTTTTTAGGCGCCACATTATTAAAAAACGCGCAAACCTTACCGAGCCTTCATATCGCCAAACGCATTCCGTTCAAAAATGATCATGTCTTGCTCATCGGCGTGATTGACAGCGATCCCATGCAGCAAAAAAAGAACATCTCTTTTATTTTAAGGGCGGAGAAAATAAAAATAAATGGCGTTTGGAAGGCGACATGCGGCAAACTGCTCACAAAGGTTTTTGCCAAAGGCAATTTTGCCTATGGCGAGAGATTTCTCTTCGTTGGTAAAGTGTATCGTCCATTTTCTTTTTCCAAAGATTTTGATTACCGAACATATTTAGCGCATCAGGGGATTTATTCGATTCTCAGCATCAAAAAAGATGGCGTTGCTAAACGCCTAACCCAAAATGCCGGCAATCCCTTGAAAGCATTTTCGTTTCGCATTAAACACAAAATAAGAAATGTGATCGTCGGGAACTTGTCGCCTTTTTGCGCCGGGGTTTTAAATGCCTTCATTCTGGGGGACAGACAGGATTTGCCACGGCATACCATGAACGTGATGGTGAACCTGGGCGTTGTGCATATCATCGCGATTTCAGGATTTAACGTCGGGATCGTTGCCTTTATTATACTTCTTGTCTTAAAAATCATGAGAATCCCCAGGCGGCCGCGTTATCTTTTGGCGATTTTATTATTGATCCTTCATTGCCTTTTGACAGGCGCCAACGCGCCGGTTGTCCGCGCCACGATCATGGCGATTATCTTGCTTTGCGGTTATGTCCTTGAGAGAGAAGTTAATATCTACAATTCATTAGCCCTGGCGGCGATCATCATCCTTGTCGTTAATCCTTGTCAGCTTTTCGGGATTAGTTTTCAGCTGTCTTTCTTAAGCGTTATTTTTATTGTCTATTTAACGCCTAGGATCGAATCTGTGTTTCCCAAAAAATGGCGCGCTGTTGTGTGGAGCCATTTTTTGATTCTCACTTTTTCGGTATCGCTCGCGGCATGGGCAGGGCTTGTGCCGTTGATCGCCTATTATTTTAAGATCATCACGCCTGCTGCCGTCTTGGCGAACATGATCGTTGTGCCACTTGCGACCATGATTATCATTGCCGGTCTGAGCTTGGGGATGATCGGTGCCCTCCTCCCGTGCCTTGCGCCGTTTTTAGGGGCAAGCAATGAGTTTTTAATCCTCTTGTTTTTCAAGATCAATTATCTTCTCGTTCAGATCCCCGGGGCTTATTTTAAACTGCCGCAGATTCCGTTTGCGCTTGTCCTTTTGTATTACGGACTTGCTCTGGCAGGATTCTTTATTTTTTCCTTATTTGCTAAACCAAGGACTTCCAGTTAAAATACAATAAAGGGGCGTTATGAAACAAAGGGTTTTATCTTTAAGCATTCTTGGTGTCCTTGTTTTGCTGATTTTTGTTTCTTATCGGCAGATGTCTTTATCTGCGCCAGCAAAGGCCTTTAGCGATTCCCCGCAGCTGCTTTCTGATGTGCAAAAAATCTTTCCACAGGCGTCCTTTTGTCAAGCCAATCCCGATAAAGAACAATGGTCTTTGGTTTTCGATGCGCAGAAAAAGCCTATTGGGAAGGTTATTTTTACAAAGCCTTTCATTGAGAAACAAGGCTATGCCGGCATCGTTCATTTGTGTATTGGCGCGGGCCTTGACAACCGTATCACCGGGATTGCCCTGGTGGATCATGAAGAAACTCCCGACGTCGTTGAATTCTTGACAGAAAAAAAGTTTTTCACATCCTGGAACGGCCTTGATGTGGCGCAATCCCTGGATAAAAAAGTTGATGCCGTGACCGGCGCGACCATCACAACGCAAGCCGTGATCGAGGCCATGCAAAAACGCCTTTCACTTCTTTCAAAAGACGCCGCGTGCGCCTTGCCGCCGGCACCGGGCATTGTTTTGTCCTGGAAAGATCTTTTAGCTCTTGCCGCTCTGGCCTTTTCCTTCTTTATGTTCTCCCAGAAGTTAACAACCAGGGTCTGGCGCCTTGTTCTCCTTGGGGTGAACGTCATTGTCTTTGGATTTTTGACGACCAAGATGTTTTCATTGTCCCTGTTTGACCGATGGATCACCGAGGGCGTGCATGGTTTTGAGGTACCATTTTTGATCTTTATCTTAACCGTGATCATTGCCTTGGCCAGCAACAAGAATTTTTACTGCACGCATGTCTGCCCTTTTGGTTCTTTGCAAGAAATATTAGGATCGCTTCATAAAAAAAAGATCGTCGTTTCGTATTGGCAGGTTCAAATCTGGCATGGGATCAAGATCGTTTATCTTGGCCTCATCGCCGGGCTTGTCATTGGCGGGGCAGGTATTCATCTTCATTTTTTTGAGCCGTTTTTTACCTTTACCATGGCGAGCGTTCCTGCCACGACACTTGGGATTTTTATTATCTTCTTGGCCGTGTCTTTGTTTTCTACCCGATTTTGGTGCCAATTTATCTGCCCCACTGGAACCGTAATAAGAAGTTTTTTAAAAAGGGAAGGCCCCATAAGCAAGGGGTTTGTTGTCCTTGTTGCCTTGTTCTTGCTGTGTGCCAGTGTCTTTGTTTTTGCCAAAGTAAAGCTCGTCAAAGAAACATTTGTGTCTGTACAAACCGCGGAAGCACAGGCCAGCTATCATCTGGCAAGTTTTTTTAAATCTTTGGCCAAGGGAATGGTTGCCTGTGAGCTTTGCCCGCAAAAATGCGTTATCAAGGACGGTAGCGTTGGTTTCTGCCGCGCGCGTAAAAATATTAACGGAAAGCTCTATGCCTTGACTTATGGCGAGCCCGTAGCCCTCCACGTGGACCCGATCGAAAAGAAACCCTTTGCCCATGTTTTCCCGGGGACAAAATCTTTTTCATTGGCCACAGCCGGATGCAATCTCCGCTGTAAATTCTGCCAAAATTGGGAAATCTCTCAGCTTGATGCGGACAAGGTTGACAGTGCTTATGTCGAGCCAGAAGCGATCGTCATGAAGGCTAAAGAGACAGGCTCCAAAACCATTGCCTTTACCTATACCGAGCCGGTGATTTTTTATGAATATATGCTTGATATCGCAAAGGCCGCCCAAAAAGAAGGCATCGCCTGCGTGATGCATTCGGCCGGGTTTGTTAATGAAGAGCCTTTGCGCGCCATGTCCAAATATTTGCTTGCCGCCAACATTGACCTCAAAGGATTTGATGAAAGATTTTACGAAAGCTTTACCAGCGGGCATCTTGAAACAGTGCTCAAGACCTTAAAAATTTTAAAAGAGGAAGGCGTGTGGGTTGAGATCACCAACTTGCTCATTCCCGGCGCCAACGACAGCGATGACATGATCACCAATCTTTGCACCTGGGTCAAAGAGAATCTCGGGCCGCAAACACCGGTGCATTTCTCCCGGTTTTATCCCATGTATAAACTCATCAATTTGTCGCCGACGCCCGTTGACACGCTAAAACGCGCTTATGATATCGCGAAAAAAGCTGGGCTTGAATTTGTTTATATCGGCAATGTCCCGGGCATGCCAGGGGAAGATACTTTTTGTCCTGTGTGCGGAAGGCTTTTGATCAAGCGCGAGGGCTATACGGTGCTAGAAAATCATATCGCAAGCGGCCATTGTCCTGCGTGCCAATACCGGGTGCCCGGCGTGTGGAATTAGGCGAGACTTTTCAATCCCGCGACAACAAGCGTGCCTGCCAAAATCAAAAAACAAAGATCGATTCCTAAAAAAGGAATAAAGAGCGTGGAAAAAAGAAGCGTGCCTAGAAAAGCGCCGGCGAGGTCTGCGGCATAAATCATCGGCGCGATGCTGGTGAGGTTGACGTCTGTTTTTTTCTGCCAAAGCCGGACGATTAGTGTATATCCTGCGCCGGTTACGAGGCCGCATTCAAAAGAAAATCCTGCCCAAACGATTTCACCAAGGAAACCGGACAAGCGGCCATTGGCCCAGGTAAACATTTCGAGACACAGGGCAAGCCATAACAGGAAAAGCCAGCCGAGATATTTTAGCTTCATCTCTTCTTTTTTCAGAACCACGTCAGGGATAAAGACGCCAGCCCCAAGCCCGCCCATGAATAATCCAACCACAATCCCGAGCTTCCAAAATAATGCGCCCGAGATCAGCTGAAAAATAAAGTAAACAATGGCGCTTGCGCCAATGGAGCAAAAACCAAAGATCCCGGCGCATAACGGCATAGACAATTCTTTGCGCCTTGCTATCCAGAAGCCCATGACAACGAGCACGCAAAGAACGCCAGCAAGGATTTGTTTTTTAAAAGGTTTGAGCGCAAGCGAAAGGGGCGGAAAAAATTTTACCTGCTCGAGCAGTAAATAATAAACAAAGCCGTAGGGCTTGAGGTCCGTATTGATGGGGATATCATGGTTGATATTTTTCAGGATATAATCTTTTTTCTCTGCGTCCAGCGCGTCCTTAAGATGAAAAGAAGTGAAGAAGGGCGCCTTGATTTGATTCTTTTCAAAATTTTCCATGAGGCCTTGCGCGCTTACGGGTTGACGAGAACTCACGATCATCATGCTGTCTGAAGGAATGATAAAGCGTGAAGGGAATACTTGTTCCAAGGTATTTAAGATGCAGGAACTAAAATTTTTGATGGAAGGGCTCAAGATGTCTCTCTTTGAAGGAATGGCAAAGACAAACGTTCCGTCCGGAGACAGCCTGTCCTTGATCTTGTTAAAGAACTCAAGGGTAAAAAAGCGGTTAAATCCCAAGGCGGAAGGCGCTGGAATATTCATGACGATAAGGTCGTAGGAATTTTTATTTTTTTTCAAAAAACGTCTGGGGTCTTCCGTCACATAGTGAACGTTTTTACCCGATGCGTAAAATGAAGGAAGGTTCTGCGGCCTGGGGTTCAGATCAACGCAGGTGATCGATATGCCAGGGTATTTTTCCATTTCCTCAAGCTGGGAGGTAAAGCACGGGCCTACCCAAAGCACGGCGCTGATTTTTTTTACAGTAGAGAACGCCGTATGGATAAAGGTTTCATCGGTTTCTTTGTCTTCGCTTGTCGCCGCAAGCGTTCCGTTGACGTACAGGGCGCGTGTATTATTTTTTTCCGTGGCAATGAGCGGCCCGAGGGCAGAGCCCTGATAAGAGACGATGCGGGCATCTTGAAATTCTTTCTTGAGAATGGTTTGGTAATTTTGGGAAAAAACAACTGACACCGCCATGATCAGGAGGGTAGCGACTAATTTTTGTTTGGAAGTTGCCTTGATCGCCGGGATAAATAAAAGCCCCAGGGCGCAAAACGACAAGGGATTTGTAAAAAAAGATAAGGCCAGGGTGAAAAGAATGCCGCCAGCCAAGACACCCAGCGCTTCATAGGCAAAGGGGTGGCTTACGTGTTTTGTATTTTCATCCTCTTTGCGAATTTCGTCTTCATTAAACTGGGAAAAGGCATATCCAGTTAAGAATCCCATCGGCGCCATGATCAAGAATCCGGCGCCCAGCGCGAACAACACGCTCACGCTTTCATAATAGTTGAAGGCAAAAAGGCTTTTTGCAAGGTGCGCCAAACAAACGCACGCGCCAAAGCCCAAGCTCAAGAGAACCGCAAGCCCAAGGTTGGAGATAAAAACTTTTTTGGTGCGCAAGAAACTCGCGAGAGAACAGCTCGCGATCCAGATACCAATCGCCACGATTAAAGAAAGTTCGTTTTTGGCGATCGAGAAGGTAAACTCCCGCAAAAGCGTGAGCTGGAAAATAGAACTGACAAAACCTAAAATGATAAATATAATCATAGAGAGAAGGTAGAAGTCAAAATTCAAAAGTCAAAATTCAAAAGTATGTAGTCAAAAGATAAGGTATCAGAATAAAAATAGATCTTTCCTGACTTTTGGTGCTGACTTTTGATTTTTTGGTATTGTTTTTTGTTTTTGACTCTTCAGCTTTGACTTTTAATTTCTAAAACTAACCATATCTTACTGAAACTATGGCCGAAAATCTATATTATTTATTTGTCAGCGGGATCATCCTCGGCTCGGGCCCGTGCCTGGTGTCGTGCGCGCCATTTCTTGTTATTTATACCGCGGCGCAGAAAAAGGGGATCAAACGATCACTTTATTCCTACGGCATTTTTTCTTGCGGGAGACTTTTAAGTTATATCCTTTGGGGCTTTGTGTGCGCCTTGGGTGCCGTTTATCTTCAAAGTGAAACGATTTCAAGATACATCCAAAATATTTATTTCGTTTTGGGCGTTTTCATTATTTTGTTAGGCATCGCGACAAGTTTGGGGACAAAAGATTTCTTTGGAAGAACGTGCGCCTTGCTCAATCAGGGAAATATCCGCAACGTCGGCATTGCGGGTTTTTTGGTCGGGCTTTCGCCGTGCCTGCCGCTTTTGGGGATGCTCAACTACGTTGTTTTGATTTCCAAAAACCCCTGGGATGCTATGATGTATTTGTTTGTTTTTGGCCTGGGGACCACTCTGTCTCCTCTGGTGCTGGCTGTTGTTTTTTCAGGAAAGTTTGCGCAGATCTTGTCAAGAAATCCACGGATCAAAATTTTTCTCCAGTACGCCTGCGGGGCTTTACTTGTCTTTTTGGGCGCGCAGATCGTCCTGAGGGCCTTTTAAAGGATATTTTTTTCTGCGCCAACAATAAGTCTTTCAAAATCAGTAAATTTTGGTATACTAAACACAAATAATTTGCGTAAGGGTCTGGAAAGTTTGTTTTTCCAGAGGCTTTTGGATGGTCGGGCCGCCATCTGACATCAAGATCAGATGGCGGCCTTTCTTTTTCCGGCGGTATGATGGAGAGCCAATGAAAATAACCTTGCGGCTAATTCTTTCTTTAGTAGCGATCGTTGTTGTGGTCGCCTTTTCTTTTTCCGTGTGGCAGGCGCGTCAGGAAGAAGAACGCTTGCGCGGTGAGCTCGAACGCCGGGCCAGCATTATCGCCGACAGCCTCAAGATGTCCGTTGAGCCCCTGCTTTTAAATGAGGATAAGCGTTACCTTCAGCGCATCGTCGATAAATTTTCCAATCGCGAACGACTGGTCGGCATTGCCATTCATGATATTTTGGAAAATTTGATCCTCGCCTCTACGGACCTTCAGTCGAAGCTGCAGGAGAACCCCAAAGTTCTTTCCTTTAACATTCAAGAAGTTGAACGGCTTAAAACCGAAAGCGGAGCCTTCATCAGCCTTGGCAAACAGCAGCTGCATGCCTTCTCGGTTCCCTTGTATATCGGTGAAAAACTTAGTCACGTTCTCACTATTTTTCATGACGCGTTTTATATTCAAGAGCGTGTTTACCGTATTTGGGTTAACGCGTTTTGGCGCGCCTCCATTCAGGTCCTTCTTATTTCGCTTGTGACCATGATCTTGATCTATTTAAATATTATGACCCCGATCCGTAAAACAACCGAATGGATCAAAAAGGTTCGCCAGGGAGGGTCGCCGGATGCAACCCTGGATCCTAAAGGACAGGTGTTGCTTGGGCCTTTGGCAAGCGAGATCACAAAAATGGCTAAAAGTTTAGAAATGGCTCGTCTCGCTGCAGAGGAAGAAGCGCGCCTTCGTTATTCCACAGAATCGCGTTGGACCCCGGAACGGTTAAAGGAGTTTGTCCGCGAGAAGTTACAGGGCCGTCCGCTTTTTGTTGTTTCAAACCGTGAGCCGTACATGCACATCATGACCGGAAAAGAAATCACTTGCATTGTCCCGGCCAGCGGCCTTGTGACCGCTGTTGAACCTGTTCTGAAAGCTTGCGGCGGGATGTGGATTGCGCAAGGCAGCGGTAACGCTGACCGCGAAACCGTTGATCATGACGATAAGATCCGAGTGCCGCCGGAAGAACCGTGTTATATTTTAAAAAGGATTTGGGTGGACAAAGAAGTTGAGGAAGGGTTTTATTCCGGATTTTCCAACGAAGGGTTGTGGCCGCTGTGCCACATTGCACACACCCGCCCGATATTTCGTGAAAAAGACTGGTCTGCGTATGTGGCGGTTAACAAGAAGTTCAGCGAGGCTGTCCTCAAGGAGGTCAAAGACGTCGAGGAGCCGAATATTCTTATTCAAGATTATCATTTTGCGTTACTGCCGGCGATGATCAAGGCCCATCGGCCTGATGCGCGGGTAGCGATTTTCTGGCATATCCCTTGGCCCAATCCGGAATCCTTTGGGATCTGCCCCTGGCAAAAAGAGATCTTGCAAGGCATGCTCGGCGCTGATCTGGTAGGTTTTCACACGCAATTTCATTGCAATAATTTTATCGAAACAGTCGACCGGTTTCTTGAATCGCGGATCGACTATGAACATTTTACCGTTCATCGCGAAGGGCATACCGCCTGGATCAAGCCCTTTCCGATCGGGATCGATTTTCATTTCCTTGATTCTTCCTGCGCAAAGATTTGCGAAACTAGGGAAAGCCTTTTGAAGAAATATAATATCCAGGCCGAATTTTTAGGGGTCGGGGTTGACCGCCTGGATTATACTAAAGGCATTGTTGAACGTTTTCGCGCCATCAAGCATTTTCTTGAAAGAAACCCCCAATATATCGGCAAGTTTACCTTTGTGGAACTTGGCGCCCCCAGCCGCACGATGATCCCCAAATACAAAGAATTTGTTAATGATCTTGTGCAAGTCGCAGACAAAATCAATGAACAGTATAAGACAAAGTCCTGGCAGCCTATTCTTTTGTTGATGAAGCATCATAGCCATGCCGAGATACTTCCTTTTTATAAGCTGGCGAATGTCTGTTTAGTCACGTCCTTGCATGACGGGATGAATTTGGTGGCCAAAGAATTTGTTTCCGCGCGCGACGACGAACAAGGCGTTCTAATTTTAAGCCAATTTACCGGCGTATCGAGGGAATTGCGCGATGCCTTGATCATTAATCCTTACGATATCGTGCGCACGGCCGAGGCGCTTAAGGCGGCCTTGGACATGACGGCATTTGAGCAAAAAGAAAAGATGATCCGCATGCGGGGGATCTTGCAAGAACATAATATTTACCGTTGGGCCGGTGATTTGGTGAATGAACTAGCCCAGATTCGTATTGACAAGAATTTAAAAGATTCTGTTAAAAATGATGCGTTTTAATACTCATAAGCATGAACATTTTTTTAGTTTTTTGAATACGCATAAAAATTTTCTAAAAGGAAAAAGTTTTCTGCTCTTTTTAGATTATGACGGGACGTTAACGCCCATTGCGCCAGTACCGGAAAAGGCGATTTTGGATCCGCTAACGCGACAGGCCATCGCATTCTTAAGCCAAGACTCGCGATGCAAGGTTACGATCGTGTCGGGAAGGGCCCTGGCAAACATTCGAAAGGCTGTTGGATTAAAAAAGGTCGTCTATGTGGGAAATCATGGGTTTGAAGCCGTCGGCCCGGGGATCTTTTTTGAAAGCGATTGTTTTCCACAGGTGCGCAAAATTTTTCAGCAGGTGATCTCTCGGATCGACGCGCGCTTGTCCCATGTCCCCGGCGTGATCGTTGAAGATAAAAAAATGACCCTGAGCGTGCATTATCGGCTGGTGGATGAAAAGAAACAGGCAGGGGTCGAGAAAATACTCAAAAATATTGTGAGGCCTTTTATTGAATCAAGGGAGATCAAGGCTTTTAAGGGGAAGAAGGTTTATGAACTGCGTCCGCCGGTTGCCTGGGATAAGGGGACAATGGTATCATGGCTTATCAAGGAATACGCTAAAGACCCTCGTAGCAAAGAGGCCCTTATTATTTATATCGGCGATGACAAGACCGATGAAGATGCTTTTTCGGCCTTAGCCTCTAAGGCGGTAACGATTTGTGTCGGAGACCCGCAAGAGTCCAAGGCATCGTATTATGTTCATGACCCTCAAGAGGTTGGGAAGATCCTTCAGATGATTTTGTCGTTTTTAAGGAGAAGCTGATGACTGCGTTAACCAGGGCAAACGAACCGTTCCATTTTTGCACGCGGATGCATCTTTTAGGTTTAACCGGGTTCAAGGCAGCGAACCTGTGCGACTTATTGGCCCTCATTAAAGAAGTTCCGGGCTCGTCTATTTATCATCATACCCATCGTTTTTTGCAGCAGCATCAGTTTTTTTCCCCTGAACCGCCTAATGATTTTGCTTATTGGATCCGGGAGGTCCTGGGCGAAGAGGCCTTAGCCGAGCGTCTGGCCAGCATTGATATCATGGAGTTTTCCAGTATCCGCGAGCTTCGCGACACGATCGCGCATACTATCGAAATGTATCTGAAAGCCGACTCTGCCGTTGATAAAAAGTTTGCGCGCAAAGGTGAAGAGTTTGTTTTTATTAAGTCAATGAGTTTTGTCGCATGGACAAATTATTATGCTTCGACTCTTGAGGAATTTGCCGATGTCCTTCAAAAGATCACCATTGATTCCGTGTATTTTCATATTTTTGAATCACGTCTTAGGCTGGGAAAAGCGACCAATGATTTTTCCAATTGGTTTGAGCATGCTTTGGGAGAAAAAGAACTTGCGAAAAAAATAGCGGGTTTTGACCCCTATACACTGACCTTGGAAGACTTGCGGGCGAGTTTAGTCCGCCTGATCCAGGAAAGGATCGCCCATGACCCCAAATCTTGAAGAATATATTCCCATTGTCGGAGAATCCGCCCTGGAAGATTTGCGGTTATTGGCTGCAAAACTTCAAGGCAAGAGCATCCTTCATATCAATTCTACTTCTGTCGGCGGGGGTGTAGCGGAAATCCTTAATAGAATGAACCCTTTGCTGCAACAGCTGGGTGTTAACAGTGCCTGGAAGGTGATTAAAGGCGGCGAGCAATTCTTTGAAGTGACCAAAAAATTTCATAACGCCCTGCATGGCAAAGCCGCTGACATCACGGCACAGGATTACGAGATTTTTTTAGAGAACGGGCGCCAGAATGCGAGTGAAATCGCTACGGATGCGGACATTCTTTTTATCCATGACCCTCAGCCGATCACCTTGATCAATAAGAAAATGCAGAACCGTTGGATCTGGCGCTGTCATGTGGATGTTTCCAATCCGCACCAGGGGCTGTGGCATTTTCTCGAAGAATTTATCGAGCGTTACGATGCCGCTGTTTTTTCTGCGCCGTCATTTGCCCAGCGGCTGGCCATCCGGCAGTTTCTCATTGCCCCCTCAATTGACCCGTTAAGCGACAAAAATCGGGACCTGCCGCCGGAGATTATCGATGAGGTTTTTAAAAAGTATGGCATCTCCAGGCGAAAGCCCATTGTGACCCAGATCTCCCGGTTCGACCGGCTCAAGGATCCCCTAGGCGTGATCCAGGCTTATAAGCTTGTCAAAAAATATATCGATTGCCAGCTGGTCTTGGCTGGAGGCGGGGCGAGCGATGACCCTGAAGGCATCCATGTCCTTGAAGAGGCCAAGGCCGCGGCCAAAGGGGACGAGGATATCCATATCCTTTTATTAGCGCAGAATGATCTAGAGATCAATGCCTTGCAGCGAGGTTCAACGATCCTTGTGCAGAAATCCCTCAAAGAAGGGTTTGGCTTAACTATTGCCGAAGCCCTGTGGAAGGCCAAGCCGGTCGTTGCCTCTAATGTCGGCGGGATCCCGCTGCAGATTGCGCATAAATATTCTGGGCTTTTGTGCCATTCCGTCGAGGGCGCGGCCTTCGCCATTAAACAGCTTTTAAACAGCCCTGCGTATGCCAAGAAGCTGGGAGAAAACGGCCAAGAGCATATTCGCCGCAATTTTTTGTTGACGCGCCATTTGCGCGATTATATGCTGCTGTTCCATTCGTTATATCACAGCGAAGACGTGGTTTATCTTTAGAAAAGATGTTCTTTAAAAGCCTTCGATTATTTCTAGAATAGAGATTATTTTTGTGATAAGTTAGCTAAAGCGTATCAAGAAAGGACACAGGAACATGTTTAAGAAAACAGCAAGCGGGGTGATGGGAAAAGAGCATCCTCAGCTTTGGGCCGCGCGGATTTCTATTCTGGGCGCCATTGTGTTATTTCTTATTTCAGCCATCGTCGGCGTCATCGTTGATTCCATTACCCTGATCTTGGACGCCTCCGCGAGCCTGGTCATTTTGGCGGCAGGATTTTTGATGCAGTTTGCGATTAAGAAGATAAATCTGCCCCCGGATGACACGTATCATTTTGGATACCATAAATATGAACCGCTCACCGCCGCTGTGCAGGGTGTTTTGATCGTGGTGACCTGTATTGTCAGTATTAAATTTGCCATTCAGGATATCGTTCATGCTGAAGCCGTGCATACGTACACCTTGCCGGTCATTGCGACTTTTTTTTCCGGTATCTTAGGCGTATTGATCACAGGGCATTTAAAGCATGCCGCTCAAAAGACCAATTCGCAGATGATTAAAACAGCGAGTATCCATTGGATGGCCGATACGATGCTGTCCTTTGGCGTGTGCGCGGGTTTTGTTTTTGGGCTTGTTGCGCAGAACCTCGGGTATACGCATATCGCACCTTATGTGGACCCGGTCATGGCCATTGTCCTGGCCGTATTTCTCGCTGCTGTGCCTCTTAAGGGGTGCAGGCATAATTTGTTTGAGCTTCTGGATGCCGCGCCGGTCACGCATATCCGCGCCCAGATCAAGAAGATCGTTGACGCGCACAAGGTCAAATTTTCAGGCCTGCACCGCCTGCGGGTACGCAAGGCCGGCCAGAAAATATTTATCAATGCCTGTTTTTTAACAAAAGGCGACATGACGGTTGCCCAAGCCGAAGAATTATCCAAAGGCTTTGAACAGGACCTAAAGAACAATTTTCCTGAGTGTGATGTGATCGTGCATTTTAAGACACAGAGGGCATGAAAGAAAAATACGTTTGATCGGTTTCAGGGAAAAGGGTAGGAAAAGAAAAAAGTTTACAAGAAAGATTTAGAAATGTATTATGAGTAATCATGGCGTGCCGAAGGAGAAAATATTTATAGCGGAAAAGAGAATCTTGGCCAAGATTCTCTTTTTTATTTAAGGAGAGAGAGATGAAAGACATTATCGTTTTATTGTCGGTTGTTTTGTTCTTGTCCGGCTGTTCTACGGCTGGATCACATCTTAAATCAGTTCAGTCGGATGCAGGCGATAAAATAACCGTAGGAAAAGTTCAGCGTGAGATCCGCGTCGGAATGCCGTCGTCCCAGGTCATTGAAGTGCTGGGATCGCCTAATATTGTTTCGACGGATGAAAATCGATTGGAAGTCTGGGTTTACGATAAATTTGCCACCGATGTATCTTATTCAAATAATGAAGGAGGCGTTTGGCTGATCTTAGGGAGCGTTGGCGGATCCTCAGGAGCCACCTCAACCACGCAAAGGACTTTAACAATTGTTGTTAAATTCGATGCGGATAAAAAAGTTCGTGATTTTGCCTACCATTCTTCTAGCTTTTAACAGTACGGGATATGAACAAAACATTATTATCGTTTAAATTATGTGCCGTTACGTTTGCCTGTTTAGGCCTACTTGGTTGCGTGAGCGTCCCAAAGGGTTTTTTGAAGATGGGCGATCAGTCTTTAGAAAAAAGACAACTGCAGATGAGACAGTATGACACGACCAAAGAGGAACAGATCCTCACTTCCGTAGCTGGTATTTTGCAAGATTTGAATTTTACACTGGATGATAGCGAGACTGATCTAGGGTTTGTTTCTGCTTCCAAAAAAGCCGATGCGGTGAGCGGCGGGCAGATGGCGTTTGCGGTGTTCTCTGATATGCTAGGCGCCTTGGGAGGAGGCTACTCGAACAACGTTTCAAAATGTGATAAGGAGCAGAAAATAAAAGCTTCCGTGATCGTCAGGCCCAGTCTGGAAGGGAAAAAAATAGTCGTCCGGGTTACGTTCCAAAGAATTGTTTGGAACATGAGCGGCCAGATCAGCCGGGTTGAGACGATCATTGATCCGGCGATCTACCAGAAATTTTACGAAGGCTTATCAAAAGCAATATTCTTGGAGGCTCAGCAGATATGAGAATGTCAAAGCAATGTATATGTATTTTTGCTGTTTTGTTTTTTGGATTCCTGATGAGCGGATGTGCGACCACTGCCGGCAAGGCTTTTGAGACGAGCGACAGCCAAGTGAAATTACGCAGTATCCAGACGCGGGCTTTTGATACGACGGATAAGAAGAAAATGATGCAAACAGTTATCAGCACAATGCAGGACCTGGATTTTGTCATTGATAAAGCAGACCTAACGCTTGGGTCTATTACAGGCTCAAAGTTTCTTGGATATGCCATTGTTGTCATGAGTGTTACTGTCAGGCCCAGAGGGGAAAAACAATTATTAGTCAGGGCCAATGCTCAATATGGCACTTCCGCCGTCGACGACCCTGCGACATACCAAGATTTTTTCAATGCCCTCGAGAAAGCTTTGTTTTTAACGGCTCAGCAGGTGGATTAATTAAAAAGTATTAAGTATTTTTGTTATTTGAAAAGAGAGAAAGGGATAGAATATCCCCATGTTGTGCCAACGAGGATAAAGGAAATTTCAGGGCAGGCCCGCCTGCGGCGGGACTGCCCTTTTTGTTGGGTGGGCGAGACATGTATTTTTGGAATTGTGCAGCTTAGTTTTTCGAATAAGAAAGGGTGCGCATGAAAGATAAGCTTTCTTTTTTGGGATGCGCTGTGATCAGCCACTTGTTGGTTTCCGTTCCTGGAGGGCTGTTAGGATTTTTATGGGGTTGGTTTTCGTCGCAGTCGCATCCTGACCCAATGACGCATGAACTTTCGGTCTTGATGTTTACTGGGACCGTATTGTTAGGGGCAACGGCCCCTTATATTTTATATGTTATTATTTCTCTGTTTCGCCTTTCAAAAAGTAGGTTCTCCTGGAGGGCTTCTTGTTTTAAATTAAGCGGTTTCTATCTTCTTTCGTGCATTCTTGTCGCGCTATGGCTTGTAATAGCAAGAACGAACTAGTTTACCTTTGAGGACAGGGTGTAAAACCCTTGCCCAGCTCCTCACAAACTCGGAGTAAATTCGGCCAAACAACTTACGTCTTTAGCGTAAGTTGTAGTCTCAGTTAAAATGTTTTAGGCATATTTTTATTGCCTAAAACAAGCAAAAGAGTAAAATGTCCCCATGTTGCGCGTGAAGCTATAAAGGAGATTTCAGGGCAGGCCCGCCTGCGGCGGGACTGCCCTTTTTGTTGGTTTATTTTTTTTTAAAAAAAAGGGGGGGATCTGTGAAAGTCTTTTGTCCAGCTTGCCATAATGAAGTAACGGCTGCCAATGTTGACCTGCCTTGAAGGATCGCGAAATGTTCAAGCTGTAATAATGTTTTTGATTGTTCTGCTCAGCTTCCCGCCGGCGCATCTTCTTGCCCTGAGAGGGGCCTTGTCAAAAAGCCGAACAATTTCACCTTGGTCCCGGCACCCGGAAGCCTTTTGATCGTGCGGCGATGGTTCCATCCAGCTGTGATCTTTTTAGCGTTTTTTTGTCTGTTTTGGAACGGTTTTATGGTTAATTGGTTTTTGATAGCCTTTAAGCAAAAAGCATATACGATGGGGCTGTTCGGGTTGGCGCACGGCGCGGTTGGTATAGGATTGCTGTACGGAACATTGGCAGGATTTTTTAACAAAACATATTTTCGCATGGCCTATGATTCTTTATCGATCAGGCACCGGCCTTTTCCCTGGATCGGACAAAGGACGATCGCCAAAGGCGAACTGAAACAATTATATTCGACAAAGGTCATCCATCACGGCGAACACGGGGATACTGTGACATATGCCGTGCGCGTTATCACGCGGCAAGGCAAGACGATCGAACTGGTCTCGGGCCTTTTATCAAGCGAAGAAGCCTTGTTCATCGAGCAGGAGATCGAGAAATATCTGAAGATAGAGGACGTCCCTGTTCCCGGCGAGCTTTCAAGGTGAGAGAATAGATCAGCCTTTGGCAAAAGAATTTAGCATAAACAAACGGTCAAACTTTCAAATCTGTTGCCCCAAAAGAAGAAAAGGGATAGAATAACCCCATGTCGCGCGTGAAGTTATAAAGAAAATTTAAGGGCAGGCCCCAAAACGGCCTGCCCTTTTTTTGGTGCGAGGGACAGGTCACTCAGAAGTCTTAGAGAATAAAGGGGATGTCGGGACACGGTCCAGGGGTTTTCCAGTGATCGCGTAAGAAAAAAACGTCTAGAGTTAGATGATGAACATCGACAAAAGGAGGTTGAAGACCAGCCAATGGATCCGCTTATATCGATTTTTTGTGATGAAAGCGGAAAAACGCAAGAAAATTTGGTAATTGGAAGCTTATGGGTTAATGATTCTCACAGATTGCTCAAGATTTACCAGTCTTTAACTCAATGGGAAGAAGTAAATAAGATTACAAATGAATTTCATTTTAGCGGTTTATCTAGACAGAAGACTGGTCAAGCCATTGAATTCGTCAAAACAGCTTTATCAGAATCAGATGTTCTTGGTTTTAAAGCTGCAATAGTTGATAAAAAGGATATTGGAAAATCTAGCATTGATGACGCAACATATGATTTACATTACCAATTAATTGTGCAAGGTTTGGAGCATGAGATTTGTTCGGGAAGAGTGCAGTTGCCTCGCTTGATTTCTTTAACTAAGGATCAAGACGGTGGCGCAGATAAATTACGATTATCAGAATTAAAGCAAAAGTTAAAAACTGAGTGTGTCGCATATTTTAAGGATTCAGTAATCGTAAATGCTGTTGAAGCCCAAGATTCAAAAACCAGCATTTTTTTGCAGCTTGCAGACCTATTTACTGGATCGGTATCGCGCACCGTGAATAAAGAAAAGACGGCTGGGGAAAATCATAAAGATACTTTTGCTAATGAAATGCTACGATTATTAGGTGTCGACATAAATTTAGATGTAGATAAAAGGAATCAAGATTTTGTTGAAATTATTAAAATTTAAAAAACCCCCTGAAATCCCCGAAGTTCCGGGGACACCCTCCACTGAACCTTTGGCGAGGTCTCGCCATCCGCTTTTAGCGAGATGGCGGACATCACTTAATTTTATTTATGGCAAGATCGAAAAACGGACCAGGCATTTTTTGCTTGATCGCGATGGTATGTTTAGGGAAGATCCTTTTGGACAACCGGCTTGGAGGTGCAAGATGAGAAAGATCATTTATTTTATTTTTGTTTTATTGTTTTTATCTTCATTGTGTTTTGCGCAAGAAGCGAAACAGCCTAAGGTGGTTGAAGTGCGGGCCGGAAAGAGTTTTACCATCTCCCTCGAATCAAACGCGACGACGGGTTACGCGTGGCAATTTGCAAAGCCGTTGGATCCGAATATGCTGGAATTAAAAAATGAAAAATATGTCACCGGCAATTCAAAGCTTGTCGGCTCGGGCGGAAAACAAGTGTGGACGCTGAAGGCGCTTAAACCGGGGAAGGAAACTATTTTTCTGAAATATGCGCGTTCATGGGAAAAAGATGTTCCTCCGGTTCAGGAAGAATCTTTTGTGATCGTTATTAAGGAACAACAAAGTCATTAAAGAAGAGAACGAGAAAACGGGCCAGGCTACCAGCAGGGGCAGGAAGAAAACAACAGGATCATCATGACGAATTATTTTTTCATCTTAGTGGCGTTCGCGCTCAGCATCTTTTTGGTTAGGCTCGACGGATATATTGTCAACCTGGCTGTGCCGACCTTTGTGAGCAGTTTTCAAATCACCTTGAGCCAAGCCTCCTGGGTCGCGCTCTCCTATATCTTGGCCCAGGTTTCCGCGTTCATCCTTTTTGGCAAACTCTCGGACCGCCTCAGGCTTAAAAGTATTTTTCTTTCGGGCGTTGGGGTCTTCACGTTCGGGTCTTTTTTGTGCGCGTTGTCGCCGAATTTCTGGACCCTGCTTTTCTTCCGCTGTGTCCAGGGCTTGGGCGGCTCCATGATGCTCGTGAGCGCCTTTGCCTCCATTATGGCGTATCTGCCCAAAGAACGCATCGGTTGGGCCTTAGGGATCATGACGACGTCGGCAGCGCTTGGAGTTCTCACCGGGCCGCTGGCCGGCGGGTTTATCATTAATTATTTTTCCTGGCATTGGATATTTTTGGTCAACGTGCCTATCGGAGTCCTGGTCATCCTTTTTGGCCTGCGGGTCATCCCGGCGGTTGAAAAGGCTGTCCAGCCGGAAGCGAAAAAAATAGATCTTGCCGGGATCATTTTATCCATGCTGGCGCTGTTTTTGTTGATCTTCGCGCTGAACATGGGGAACGAATTTGGCTGGGCTTCGTTGATCACCTGGGGCTGTTTGCTGTCGTCGGTTGTTTTGTTCATCCTGTTTTTCCGTAATGAAAAAAAGGCAGAGGACCCGGCGCTGGATATCACGCTTTTTCAAAACCGGTCATTGATCCTGGTGTGCGCCGCGACGACTTTAGGCTTTTTATTGTTTTTTGGCGGGAATTTTCTTTTACCGGTTTACCTGACGCATGAGGGAATGTGCGCGAGGAATATCGGCCTATTGTTGACGGTGATGTCGCTTGTGTATATTCCGATCGGTTTGCGCGCCGGACAAATGTCGGACAAGGTCGCTCCGATCAAACTGGTGACGCTCGCGATGGGCCTAGCGTCCATCGCGGGGCTTGTGTTTGTCATGCTTTTGGGGCACGGGCTTATCCTGCCGGTTGTCGTGTATCTTGTGATGCTCGCGGTCGCGTACGGTTTGTTTTTCTCGCCAGTCAACCACCTCATCATGGGATTCGCAGGCGAAAAAAACCGCGGCAGCGTGTCCGCCATGTTTAATGCCATCATGAACGTCACCATGGCGCTGGGCGTCGTAGTGCTGGAAACGGTGTATTCTGAATTTAGAATGCCTCTTTCCGGCATGCGGGCGGCGTTTTTTTGCGGCAGTATTTTTTGCCTGATCGCGATGGTGATGCTGGGGAAGGTGCTTTATAAAAAAGGATAGGCAGTTAGATAAGTCAAAATTCAAAAGTCAAAAGCAGTGTCTAGCCAAAACAGCGACTAAATCCAAGGGCAATGGAGAAAAATAAGATGAAAAAGAATCAGAAAAAGATCCAGCTTAGGAACGTCAAAGATATCCGCACCGTTCAAGTCGTCGAGAATCGGCATTTTATCCGCCACCCTTTGACCTTGCCCTTGGCTTACACCGTTGTCGAGCCGGGGCCAAAAAAAGAAAAAAAAGAACTGAAATCGGAAACGATCAACATCAGTATCGGCGGATTGCTGTTTTCCGCCAAGCATCCCGTGGAGCCCGGAACGCGCATTGCCATCCGGATGCCTTTTGAAGATAAAATATTTTCTATTAAGGCAACAGTTGTCCGGTGTGTGGATAATTTAGAAACAAATTTTTATGATATTGCGGTCAACTTTTTTAGGCTGCGCGAAGCTTTTAAGGTGAAAATGATCGAGCAAATTTATCTGATCTCCGAATACCGGGACTTGCTTAATCTGCAATTAGGCCGAGAGGTTTCTTTGGATGAGGCGTCTCGCGAGTGGATCAAAAAGTATTCGCAACGTTTCAAAAGGCTTTATTGGTAAAGGACTTTTTAGGCAGTAAAAAACAGATCCCAGGGACGCAGCAAGGACATTGAGGGCCCAATGATCAAAAGCAGTTTCGACATGCGGATTGAGAAATATATTCTCTGGCTGATCGCCCTAGCGTTAGGCATTAAATTTTTTCTGTTCCTTCATATCGCGTGTGTTGATTCGCTATCGATCATGCAGCCTGATTCCTTTGGCTATCTTTTGGAGGCCAAAACCTGGATGCACTATTTCAGTATGCCTTCAGAAGGCCTTAGGCAGGATCTTTATCGAACCCCGGGTTATCCGCTTTTTCTTGCCGTGTTCCATGATGGATTAAATTTGCCTCTTTTGAGCATAGTTTTTCTGCAGATCGTCTTGAATGTTTTGACTGCCGTTGTTGTCTTCAAGACCATCTCCTGGAAAGACCGGCGGATCGGGTTGCTCAGTACCGCGATCGTTTTGCTGGACCTTCCCACGACGATTTACTCGACCATGATCTTGACCGAATCCCTGCACGTGTTCATTCTTTCGCTTGGCCTTTATGCTTTTGTAAAATATATCAATAACCGGCGCCTTGCCTGGCTGGCCGGGGCCGCGATCTTTCTGGGGGCCTCTGTCTACGTCCGCCCGGTTGGGTATTTTTTGGGGTTTGTCGTCGCTGGGTTTGTTTTGTACCTGTGGGGGATGAAGAAGTTTTTCACTGGCCTGGCGCATGCCATAGCTGTCCTTGTGCTGGTTTATGGCTTTCTAGGGATATGGCAGTATCATAATTTAAAGGTTTATAACGACTTCACGTTCTGCAGTATCAATCATACGACGATTGACTTGAACGGGATCATAGGGCGCTATGCCAGGGAAACTAACCCGCAGTTCAAGGCCATGCCGCCGGCGTTGTATTATGCCGATACCGTTGGACGGAATTTCCTGAATTTAATGACCACGCCCGGCAATATGAAGTATTTTCACTCATCGGCGTGGAAAATTTTTGGGGTGATCTTCGGGTATCTTTTTGTTATTTTTTGGTGGGTAGGCTGGATCCTCGGCATGGGGCAATGCAAAAGAGACGCTGTGGGACAGTTTTTGTTTTTGGTTTTGTTGTATTTTATTTTTGTCTCCCTTTTTTCCACCGGATGGCTTGTGACGCCTCGATTCCGCGTGCCCATGGTGCCATCTCTTGCGATCCTGGCTGCCTGGGGATGGATGGCCTTGCTTTGCGGGAAAAAAGAAGAAAAGAAAAAATAAAGCGGAGGGGATCGTGTCCAGGCAGGGGATTGAAGAATAAGTCAAAATCCAAAAGTCAAAAATTAAAATAAGCGAGTCGATGGTATTTAGTTAGGCCAAAGACCAATAACCTTTTTATTTAATATGATCTCCCAAGGATACGTTAAAATCCTGTTCATTATTTTAGCCCTGTGTTTATTATTTGGCTGTGAGGAGCGCTCTGCGGCGCCTGTGCCGGTTGATACTGCCGTCGTGCATCACGATGACGCGCAAAAGATTTACGCGGCGTTTCAAGATCATCGATCGAATCTTTTTGTTGAATCCAGGGGCCAAGTTGTTAAGATCTTAGCTGATGATCTAAAGGGCAGCCGTCATCAGCGGTTTATTTTGCAATTACCGCAGGGACAGACCATTTTGATCGCGCACAACATTGACCTTGCGCCTCGCATTAATAATTTAGCCATCGGAGACGAGGTTTATTTTTATGGAGAATATGAGTGGAATGATCAGGGCGGCACGGTTCATTGGACGCACCATGATCCGCAATACCGGCGGACTGGGGGATGGCTGGAGCACAGGGGTGTAAAATATGAATAAGGGAAATAATAAAAAACCTTTTTCTCTTGGAAAAGTTTCGCTGGAGCGCGCCTTGTCGAAACTGGGCCTCATGTCGAGGAGCCAAACCAGAGATTGCATCCTTGACGGAAGGCTAAAAGTGAACGGCCGCATCATCAAGGACCCTTTGTTTCTTGTCGTGCCGGAAACAGCCCAATTTTTTTTGGACGGAAAGCCGCTTAAGAAAACCAATTGGCAGACCATCATGCTTTACAAGCCTAAGGCCGTTGTAACGACGAAGTCCGACGAGAAAGGCCGGCGCACGGTCTTTGACCTCTTGCCGATGGAATTGCAAAGCCTCCATGCGGTGGGACGGCTGGACATGGCCACGACCGGGCTTTTACTTTTAACCAATGATACTCGGCTTTCCAATTATTTAACAGACCCTGTGAACGCGATCCCGCGGGTTTACGTGGTGACGGTCGAGGGCAAGGTGACGGATGAGGATCTTGCGCGCGCGCATGAGGGCATCATGGACAAGGAAGAACTTTTGAAGCCTTCCAAGGTGATACTGCGCAAGGCAAGCGGCAGGGAATCGCATTTGATCGTGGAATTGACCGAAGGCAAAAATCGCGAGATCCGAAGGCTTTTTGATGTCTTGAAACATCCTGTCCGGAAAATTAAACGTATTGCATTCGGAAATTTACAGCTGGGAGATCTTCAGCCCGGCGCCTTTCGCGCCGTAACGGAACAAGAGTTGGGCTGGAAACGGGCGGAGAAATAATTTGCTCCTCGCATATTTTTATGTTTATTGTGGAGCAAATCTGCCCATTATAAATTAAATTCGGGCAGATTTGACATTGATTTTTAACTATGGTAAAGTGTTTCGCATGAGAAAATACATATTTATCATTACTAGTATTATAGTGCTTTCCTGTACCACCCCTGGCTTCGCATTTTGGATCTGGACCCCGGAAACCAATAAATGGGTGAACCCCAAATATGCGGTTAAAGACACACCCCAGGAACAGCTCGTTTTTGCTAATGAATATTATCAGCAAAAAGATTATCCTAAAGCCCTTCTCGAATACGAAAAATTAATTAAACATTATCCAAAAGCCAAAGAAGCGCCCATCGCACAGCTTGGGATCTCGCGCTGTTATGAAGATCTAGGGAAAGAGTATCGGGCATTTCAGGAAAGCCAGAAGGTCATTGAAAAATACCCCTTTAGTGACTTGGCCCCGGAAGTGGTGGAGCGTCAGTATAAAATTGGCGAACGCATGCTTCAAAATCCTAATAAAAATCAATTTGTCTCGACAATCACCGGCGGGGATTATGATGTCGTGGATGTCTTTCGCACCGTGATCAAGAACGCGCCGTATGGAAAATACGCAGCCGTGGCCCAATACAAGATCGGGCTTTACCTCGCTGAAAAGAAAATGTACCAGGAGGCCCGGGATGAGTTTGACAAAGTATTGAATGATTATCCTGAAAGCGAATGGGTCAAAGCGGCCAAATATCAAATCGCCGTTGTTGACGCTGCGCGCTCTTCCGGTGCGGCCTATGATCAAAAGGTGACCAAGGCGGCAACCGAGGCCTTTAAAGAATTTGTTCAGGAATATCCGGATGCCGAGCTTTCCGCCAAGGCCAAGGAAGAGATCGGACAGCTCAACGATAAAGAAGCCGAAAATAATTTTCTTATTGCGAAATTTTATGCCAAAAATAAAAAATACGAAGCCGCCAAAATTTATTACAATGCGATCATCAGCGATTTTTCCAATAGCCGCTGGGCGACGTTAGCCCTCGAGCAGTTGAAGGTTTTAGAGAAAAAAGGCGAGAAGGCTAATACGCCTTCAAAGCCGGTTAATGAGCAGTTCCTTGAAAAAAATATAGAGAAAAGAAATCTCCTCGATTTATAAGGGTCAGAAGAAAAAATTCATGAAAAAAATTGCTTTATTATTTTTTGTGAGTATTCTTTGCGCAAGCGGGTGCGGTTATTCCACGCGCACCGTGTCGCCGTCCATGGAAGGAATCAAGACAATTTACGTCGAACCTTTCAAGAACAATGTGGACTACGGCACCGAGCGCGGCGAAAAGAACCTTTATATCCCAATGATGGAGGTTAAGGTCACCGAAGGCGTGATCAACCGTTTTATTACCGACGGTTTGCTGAAGATCAGCAAACCCGAGGAATCTGATATTATCTTAAAGGGTGCCTTGTTGAATTATCGCCGCGATGGATTGCGTTTTGACGATGATGATAATGCCGAAGAATACCGCATTACGATCCTGGTTTCACTGCAGCTTATTAACGCCCGCACCAATGAAGTCCTCTGGACCGAATCGAGCTTCGGCGGAGAGGCGACCTATTTTTTAACAGGTCCACAAGCCACACCCGAGAACGATGCCATTGACAAGGCGGTCAAAGACCTTGCTCAGCGTATTATTGAAAGAACCGTTGAAGACTGGTAGATGATTTACCTTTTGGTGGGCCAAGATAATTCTGCTAAAGAACACAAAATAGCCGAGATCAAGGCGAGCGTTCTTCCTACCCCGGAATCCCTTTCGTTTGATTATCAAATTTTATACGGACATCGGCTTGAGGATAATGAACTTAAAGAGGCGTTGATGGCACTGCCGGCGGTTGGAAAAGCCCGCGTGGTTGTGGTTCATCAAGCCGATGAATTGAATGCAGGGCAGAAGGCTATGATCGTTGACGTTGAGCGCCAATCCCAAGGAAAGCTCATTGTCATTTTGACCGCCGATGCCATCGATAAAAAAGATGCCCTGTTCATAAAATTTTCCAAGGTGATCAAAGCTTTTTCGTTCAGTCCGAGGGTGCGGCAGAGTGTTTTTGACCTGATGCGGGCGGTGTCCGTGAATCGCAAGGCAGATGCCTTGACTATTTTGGATGAGTTGCTGAGAAATGGAGATTATCCTTTGCAGATTCTCGGCGGAATGTTCTGGAAGTGGAAAAATGACAAGAAACAAGTCTCAGCGGCCAAGTTTAGAAACGGATTGCTCGCGTTTGAGCAAGCCGATTTTAATATCAAGCGAAGCCAGTTAAAACCGGAACATGCGCTGGAAGTCCTGGTGATCAAGCTATGCGCGTAGCGGTTTTAAAAAAAGAAAAGGAAGGCCGGTAAAATGGACTTCCTTTTTCTGGAAAAAATCTACGTCGGTTAAATTATTTTTTTGGCTTGGAAAGATCCACGAGCATGCGGCTATAGAAGGATTTTCTTCGCGAGGCGGTGTTGGCCTTGAGAATATTTCGTTTAACAGCCTTATCGATCTTTTTATAGACAATGTTCAAGAGAGGTTTGGCCTCTTCAGCCTTTTTTTCAGCAATAGCGGCCGTGAATTTTTTGATCGTCTTCTTGAGATCGGTCTTGATATCAAGATTATGCATATGTTTTTTGTCAGTTAATCGCAGACTTTGAATGCCAGAACGTCTTTGTGGCATAAAAGGACTCCTTTCTTTAATTCTGTAAGGAGTCAATATAGCAAAGAGAAAAATCTATGTCAACTAATAAATATTCGACCCAAGACACCAATTCAGGGATTGTCAAGACGACATCAACCCTGTCGGTGGGGACCCTCGCCTCGAGGGCGCTGGGCTTTGCGCGTGATATCATTCTCGCGAAGTTTTTTGGAACTTCTTTTCGCGCGGATGCTTTTTTTGTTGCCTTTCGTATTCCCAACCTTTTTCGGGATATCGTTGGCGAAGGGGGGATGAATTCCTCTGTCGTGCCTGTAATTGCCGAGTATGCCCATAAGGATAAAAAAGAACTGACGCTTTTTTTAAATACGGTCTTTGTGTTTATTCTCATGGCATTAAGTTTGATCACTGTCTTGGGTATTCTTTTTGCGCCGGTCATTGTCCGCCTCATTGCTCCCGGGTTTATTGCCGATCCAGAAAAGCTTGTTCTTACGATCAAACTGACGCGGCTCATGTTCCCGTATTTGATCTTTATCGGGCTTACCGCCTATGGTATGGGGGTCCTTTTTACGTTTCGGTCGTTCGTGGTCCCTGCCTTTAGCCCCTGTCTGCTAAATATCGCCATTATTGTCAGCGCCGTTGTCTCGGTGCAGGTATCCTATGATCCTGTTTTTTGTTTAGCCTTGGGTGTCCTTGTTGGAGGGGTTTTGCAACTTGTGGCAAATGCCATTCCGATCTTTAATCAAGGGATCCGTTTGGAGATCCCTAAGACGCTCAACCATCCAGGCGTGAAAAAAGTAGGACGGCTTTTGGTGCCAAGGCTTTTTGGCTCTGCGGTTTATCAAATGACCGTTTTTATTGATACGTTTTGTGCTTCACTTTCGTATGCGGTTGGCGCCGGAGGCATTTCCGCGATTTATTATTCGAACAGGATCTTGCAATTTCCGATGTCGATCTTTGGCGTGGCGCTGGCGAGTGCGATCTTGCCAACCCTGTCGGGTTTTTCGGCGCGGGGGAATATGGATGACTTCAAGCGAACCCTGATGTTTGGGTTAAAGAGCATGATCCTTTTGATGCTGCCGGCAAGCGTCTTTCTGGTACTTTTTTCAACGCCGATCATCCGTGTTCTTTTTGAACGCGGCGCCTTTGATGCGTATTCGACGGCGATCACCTCGCAGGCGTTGTTGTTTTTTGCCCTTGGCCTCTTTTGGTTCTCCGGGATCAAGGTGATGGTCACAGGGTTTCATGCCCTTCAGGACACAGCGACGCCGGCCAAGGTTGCAGGGCTTTGCTTGGCCATTAATGCGACACTGAATTTTGTTTTGATGGGGCCCTTGAAGGTGGGAGGGATCGCCTTGGCGAGTTCCATCTCCGCCGGCATTGATTTTTTTATTTTGTTCACGATCTTGAGCGCCCGCCTGAAAGGTTTTGGCGAGGGGCTTTTGGACCATGCCATGAAAGTGTTCGTGGCGGCCTTGGTGATGGGCGGCGGGTGTTTTTTGCTGTGGAATTTTCTCCCTGTAAAAAGCGAATTGATCCGCCTGATCATCGTTGTGATGGCCGCGGCAGCTCTTTTCTTCCAAACGGCTGTTACCCTGAAGGTTGTCGAAGCACAGAAGCTTCTCCAATGGATATCAAAGAAGTTTTAAAACACATCCCCGTATCGAGCGGCGTATATCTGATGAAAGATGTCCGCGAAAAGGTCATTTATGTCGGGAAGGCCATATCTCTGCGCCGGCGTGTGCAGTCGTATTTTCGCAAAGGCACCGGCCCTTTTTCCAAAACAGACCGCCTGGTTACTGAAATAAAAAAGATTGACTGGATCCTGACCACGAGCGAAGCCGAAGCGCTTTTGCTTGAGGCGAGCCTCATTAAAAAATACCACCCCAAATATAATATCGACTTGCGCGATGATAAAAGTTATCCGTCCATTTTGATCACCAAAGAAAAATACCCCAAGGTTGACGTTGTCCGTCCCCGGATGGGCAAGGGGGCAGGCGAGGGCAGGCTCTTTGGCCCTTACGTGGATGCAACGCTCGTTCGCGAAGCGCTCACGATCGTGCGCAGGATCTTTCATTATCGTTCGTGTCGCGCGATGCCGGACAAACCTTGCCTGGATTATCATATCGGGCTCTGCGACGCGCCGTGTATCCAAAACATCAGCGTCAAGGAATATCAGAGTATCATCGGCCATGTTGTTTTCATTCTCGAGGGGCGCAAAGATGATCTGTACCGCAGTTTGCGTGCGCGCATGGAAGAATGTGCCAAAGCAAAAGAATTTGAAAAGGCCGCTGTCTTGCGCGACCAAATCCGCGCCGTGGGAGCGCTTTATTCCGGAACCAAAGATGTCAATTATTATAAAGAAGCGGAACAGCTCAAGATGTCCCTGGGGCTCTCAAGGCCGCCGGAACGCGTGGAAGCCTTTGACATATCGAACACGATGGGCCACGAGTCTGTCGGGTCCATGGTATCATTTTTGAACGGTGCGCCGGATAAAAATAATTATCGGCGTTTCCGTATCCGGGAGGTTGCGGGGATCGATGATTTTCAGATGATCGCGGAAGTGGTGCGCCGCCGTTATGCGCGGCTCAAGAAAGAAGGCGCGTTGTTCCCGGATCTAATTCTTGTGGACGGCGGCAAGGGGCAGCTCTCCGCGGCGAAGGTCGAATTGGATAAGCTCGATGTCAAGGTGCCGGTTGTTTCCATTGCCAAACGCGAGGAAGAAGTTTTTATTCCTGGTAAACGGGCGCCGATCATTTTAAGTAAAACTTCGTTAGGTTTGAAACTTCTTCAGCGGATTCGAGATGAAGCACATCGCTTTGCGATCGGGTATCACCGCCACTTGCGGTCAAAAAAGGCCTTTGATTAATTTTATGTCAAGAGCGATCAAATTTAAAATATTGGAAAAACAAATGCCGCACCTGACAGCGTTTGAAGGGCAGGTTTTGAAAGCCGCAAGCGTTATTCCGTTTGGAGAGACGCGCTCGTACGCTTGGGTGGCGGCAAAGACAGGGCGCCCCAAGGCGGTACGCGCGGTTGGCCAGGCCTTGAACAAAAATCCTTTTCCGCTTTTGATCCCGTGTCACCGCGTGATCGCCAAGGACGGCACAATCGGTGGATTTGCTTTTGGCGTTAGCCTGAAAAAGAAACTGCTGGTACTGGAAAAAGAGATTCTCAAACAATTTTGTCAAAAATGATTCTTGTGATGTGGTTTTTAAGGTAGAATAAAAAGGAGTTTAAGGTTTGTGCAATATTCAAGTCGTTAGCCGATAGCATTTTGCGGTTAGCCGACTCGACACTGTCGATGAGATACTGACGACCATGCATTACGAAAGGACCCCTTTATGAAACTTCAGAAATATTTTAAACTGATGTGCGAAAAAGACGCCTCAGACCTTTTTTTGGCCGTTCACGCCGAGCCTCGTGCCCGCATCCACGGGACCGTTCATTCTCTTGCAGAGGAAAAGGTCAGCCCTCCAGAGATGGAAGAGCTTATTTCCGTTCTTCTTCCGGAGCAATCTCCGCGCGACCAGTATTACAAGAACAAGGACGTGGATTTTATTTATATTGACTCGGATTTGGGGCGTTTTCGTATTAATTTGTTCTTCCAGCGCGGCACGCCGACCATGGTAGCCCGTTACGTCCGCAACAAAACGAAATCCTTTGCCGAACTTGGCCTGCCGGTTGAGCTTTTTGAGCGTTTTTGCAGTGAGCCCCGAGGCCTTATCTTGGCCTGCGGCCCGGCTGGAAATGGAAAAACGACCGCCATCGCGAGCATGATCGATTACATCAATGAGAACACTGAGAAACATATCTTGACCTTTGAGGACCCGATCGAATATTTGTTCAAGAACAAGAAGAGTATTATCAATCAGCGGGAGATGGAGATCGATTTCTTTTCGTATCCAGAGGCGTTGCGCCACGCGACTCAGCAAAGCCCGGATGTGATATTTATCGGGACCATTCGCGACGAGGCAACGATGAAGGCGGCCCTTTTGGCCGCGGAAGTCGGGGCGCTGGTTTTAGCCACGTTCCATACCAATAATGCCGTGCAAACAGTTGAACGGATTCTTAATTTTTTTCCACCCCATCTCCAGGCGGAAATGTCGCTTCAACTTTCGCTGTTGCTTAAAGGAACGATTTCCTTAAGGCTTGTAGCGCGCAAAGACGGCTTAGGCCGTGTCCCGGCGTATGAATCCATGGTTGTCACACCGACCATCGCGCGCCTTGTCCGCGAACAAAAATCACGTGAGATCCAAACCTTTATCGATGACGGAAAAATGTTCGGGATGGCATCGTTTAAGCAAACGCTCGCTAAGCTCGTTAAAGACGGCATCGTGGATGCTGAAGTAGCGGCCCTTGCCTCCGATAGCCGTGATGAGTTTGCCTTGGAACTTAAGGGTTTAAAAACCATTAGCCGAAGGCTTTCCTGAGCCTTCAAGCCTCGGTTTTAGCGTAATTCATTCCTGCCTTTGGGAGAAAAATTGTAATTCAAGGGTGTTGTGCTATAATAACCTTCAATTTATTTGCTTTTAATATAAATATTCATACCATGTTAGATGACATCCAAAAACAAATAAGCAGCCTAGAAAAAAGGTTTCTTGAACTTCGGGGGTTTCTTTGACCTTCCTTCCAAAGGAGAGGCCATTGATCGCATTCAGCAGGAAATGTCACTTCCCAATTTTTGGAATGACGCCCAGCATGCTAACAAGCTCATCCGCGAGCTAAAGGTCTTGAAAAGTGTTGTCACGCCTTTTGAAGAAGGATTTTCCCGCTTAAGCGAGCTCAAGGAATTTGTCGAGATTGCCCAAGAAGATGTGACTCTTTTAGGAGAGATCACGACGGGGTTAAGCGCGCTTGAAAAAACCGTTGACATCCTTGAAGTTCAGATCCTTTTAGCCGGAGAATTTGACCACAACAACGCGTTGTTGAGCCTTAATGCCGGTGCGGGCGGGACAGAGTCTTGTGATTGGGCGAGCATGCTGCTGCGTATGTACGCGCGTTGGGCCGATTCCAAAGGATTTAAATCAGAGGTATTGGATATTCTCGTCGGGGAAGAAGCCGGGATCAAGAACGCGACGCTGCGCATTGAAGGGGATATGGCCTATGGGCTTTTAAAGTCTGAAAAGGGTGTGCACAGGCTTGTGCGTATTTCGCCTTTTGATGCCAATAAAAGGCGGCACACCTCGTTTGCCTCTGTGGATGTGATCCCGGAATTGGAAGACGATATTGATATCCAGATTAATCCTGACGATCTGCGCATTGATGTCTACCGTGCTTCGGGCCCGGGCGGGCAAGGGGTGAATACAACAGACTCGGCGGTTCGCTTGACCCATGGCCCCAGCGGGATTGTGGTCCAGTGCCAGAGCGAACGGTCACAATTGCAAAATAAAGAAACCGCGATGAAGGTGTTGCGCGCGAAACTTTATGAAAAAAGGCAGTTTGAAAAAGATGAGCGCATGGCCAGTGAATACGGGGAAAAACAAAAGATCGAATGGGGAAGCCAAATCCGCTCGTATGTCTTCCAACCTTATTGCATGATCAAGGACCATCGCACCGATGTGGAAGTGGGCAATGTGCAAAAAGTCATGGATGGCGATATCAATCCATTTATTGAAGCGTATTTAAGAAAAAAGGGTTAACCGATGATCAAACTTCTGTTTGGAAAAGTATTTGTCCGCCGTGCGCAAAAAGGCATTGATCGGCTTGAGCCCAAGGTTAATATTCATCTGCCGTTGGATCTGCCGTTTTCGTCTTTGGGCACGGTCAAAGCCATGACGGCCCTTGTCTCAAAAGTGAACGCCTTTGAGCCTAAGGTCAAGGTGCTTACCGACGATGAAATGCGCGCCAAGACAATTGCGTTCAAGGAATACATTGCTCAAAAAACCCTCCCCTTTCAGCAAGAATGCGACAAGCTTCACCAGGAATACCGCCAGGAGAAGAATTCTCAAGAGCGTGATAACCTGCTGAACCAGTCCGATCAGGCCAAGAAAAATTTATTTAAAGAACGTGAACGCATTTTAGATGAGATCTTGCCTGAGGCCTTTGCCCTGGTGCGCGAGGCAAGCTGCCGTACGATCGGCTTACGTCATTTTGATATCCAGCTTTTAGGCGGCATTATTTTGCATAAAGGCAATATCGCGGAAATGGCCACCGGCGAAGGAAAGACGCTTGTTGCGACCTTGCCGACGTATTTGAATGCCTTGACCGGCAAGGGCGTGCACGTCATTACCGTCAATGATTATTTAGCCAAACGCGACAGTGAATGGATGGGCCCGATCTATAAATTTTTGGGGCTCACGGTTGGCGTGATCCAGCATGACCACACCCCGCGTGACCGTCAATACGCCTACGGATGTGACATTACTTACGGAACCAATAATGAATTTGGATTTGATTATTTGCGCGACAACATGGTGAGTTTTAAAGAAGAAATGGTTCAGCGAGGGCATTTTTTTGCGGTCGTTGACGAGGTTGACAGCATCTTGATCGATGAGGCGCGTACGCCGTTGATCATTTCCGGGCCGGCTGAAGAGTCGACAGATAAATATTATACAGCGAATAATATTTCTAAACAGCTTAAAGGACGCCGGATCACAGAAAAAGAAGAAATTGATGCCAAATACAAGGGCCAGGATCTATCAGCTGGGTTTGATTATGTGGCCGATGAAAAGGCGCGTTCGATCTCGATGACGGAAGAAGGCGAAAAAAAGGTCGCACGTCTTTTTGGCGTGGATAATTTGCACGACATGGAAACCATTGAGTATCGCCATCATATCTTGCAGGCCTTGAAGGCCAAAGAATTTTTTAAATTGGATGTCGATTACGTGGTGCGCGAGGGCCAGGTGATCATTGTTGATGAATTTACCGGGCGTATGATGCCGGGCCGTCGCTGGTCTGATGGCTTGCATCAAGCTGTTGAGGCGCGCGAAGGAATCAAGATCGAGCGGGAAAATCAGACACTGGCCACGGTCACCTTCCAGAATTATTTTCGTATGTATGAAAAACTTTCAGGCATGACCGGAACTGCTTTTACCGAGGCCAATGAGTTCAAGCAAATTTACAAGGTGGATTGTATTGTCCTGCCGGCCAACCGCCTGCTGCAGAGAAAAAATCACCCCGATTGTATTTACAAGACTGAGCGCGAAAAATTTAACGCGGTCGTGGAAGAAATTGCCGCTTTGCACAAAGAAGGGCGTCCTGTTTTGGTGGGGACCATTTCCATTGAAAAATCAGAACACTTGTCGCAGCTGTTGAAAATTCGCGGCGTTGAACATCAAGTCTTGAATGCCAAGTATCATGATCTGGAAGCTCACATTGTTGCGCAAGCCGGCCGTTACAAAGCGGTGACGATCGCTACCAACATGGCAGGCCGCGGAACAGATATTGTCTTGGGCGGAAATGCGGACTATCTGGCAAAAAGTTTTGCCGAGCGCGTTGTCAAAGAGGGCAATGAAAAAGGCGAGACAAAAAATGCCGCGGAAGTTTATAAAGAATTTTTAGAAAAGTTTCGCAAGCAGGTAGCCGAGGAACATGAAAAGGTTGTGGCTGTCGGCGGGTTGCACGTCTTGGGAACAGAACGCCATGAGTCACGGCGTATTGACAATCAGTTACGCGGCCGTTCAGGACGCCAGGGCGACCCCGGGTCATCGCGATTTTTTGTTTCTCTCGAAGATGATCTGATGCGGCTTTTTGGTTCCGACCGCATGATGGGCATGATGAATACCTTAGGGATGGAAGAGGGACAGGTCATTGAACATCCGTGGGTGAGCGGGGCGATCGAGATCGCCCAAAAACGCGTTGAGACGCACAACTTTGAGATCCGAAAACAGCTTTTGGAATACGACAATGTCATGAACCGTCAGCGCGAAGTCATCTATGCGATGCGGCGCTCTATCCTTGAGGGAGAAGATATCAAGGAGCGTATGGTACAGGCCCTGGAAGACAGTATTCACATTACCGTTGGGCAATATCTTTTTCCCAAGGATGCTCAAATAGAGTCTGGCCCGGATCTGGAAGGCTTGAACGTTTGTTTGAAAACAATGTTCCATATTGATATTTCGTCTATCCAGGATCAATTTGAATCCATGTCGCACGACCAGGTCGCTCAGATGCTTTTTGACAAGGCCTTTGAAATTTATACGCAAAAAGAACATTTGATCACGCCGGTACAGATGCGGGGGCTTGAGCGCATGATCTTGCTTCAGACCATTGACATGAAATGGAAAGATCATCTTTATGCCATGGATCAGCTCAAAGAAGGCGTAGGCTTAAGAGCTTATGCGCACCGCGATCCCTTGGTCGAATACCAGCATGAAGCCTTTGGGATGTTCGAGGCGATGTATGATTCGATCATGCAGGAAGCTATTGAAACTGTGTTCAAGGTAGAGCCTGTCCGGGATCCTCAAAGAATAAAAAGTGTTTTTTCTTCGTTGCCTCAACAAATGGTCCATGCGGAGCATTCAAGCCTTTCCGGCGGGCAGGATACGACAAGTACCGGGCAGCCCAATCCCCAGGAACGTCCCAGGGCAGAGCCGCAGATGCGAGGCGCTGACAAGGTCGGGCGCAATGACCCGTGTCCATGCGGGAGCGGGAAAAAATATAAAAAATGCTGCGGCCGGTAATCTTTAAAGCCTGAATTCATGAAAAAATTTTTGCAACGTATTTTTATTTATCCTCTATGGCTGTATGGCCTGTCAGCTATTCTGCTTTCGTTAAGTTTCCCCAAAACAAATTTTTCTTTTCTTGTTTGGATCGCGCTTGTGCCTCTCATGCTTGCCTTGGACGGCAAAAGCCGCGGCGGATCGTTTCGCCTGGCATATTTTTGCGGCATTCTTTTTTTTGGGCTCATGCTCTATTGGTTTATTTTTGTAACGGTGCTTGGCGCGGGGCTTTTGGTGATTTATTTTGCTCTTTATTTTGGGTTCTTTGGCGCGGGGTATTTTTGGCTTTCACGAAAGAAATTTTTATTACGGATTTTTCTCATCCCGGCGCTGTGGGTCACCCTTGAGTATTTGCGCGCGCACCTCTTGAGTGGATTTGGCTGGGTGTCTTTAGGGTACAGCCAGTATCAAAATCTTGGGCTCATTCAGATCGCTGATATCACCGGCGTTTACGGCGTGTCGTTTTTGATCGTGATGGCCAATGTGTTCTTTAAAGAAGCCTTTGTTTTCTTTTTCCGCCGGGCATCGGCCGTCACAAAAAAAGAATTGGTGATCGCTTTTGTTTTGATGGTTGTTTTGACAGGCCTTAGCATGGGCTATAGCTTTTTCAAGCTTTGTGAATATGTTTCGCGTGATGAATATATCCCAGGAGCCAATATCAAAATCGGCGTTGTTCAAGGCAATGTCCCTCATGAGCGACGATGGCACCCCAAGGCGTGGCCGTTTATTTTGCGTGATTATGTTGCTCTTTCTGAAAAACTCATGCAAGAAAAGGTTGATCTGATTATTTGGCCGGAGTCGGCGTATCCGGGTTATGCCGGGGAAGATCCTCAGGTGACCAAAGAGTTTAAGACCTTTCTTCTCAAAACAAAGACGCCGCACATGATCGGTATGATCACCAAAGACGGCGACAATTATTTTAATTCCGCGGTATTGTTTTCCTCGGCCCAAATGCCGGGCATCGCCTATCATAAGATTCATCTTGTCCCGTTTGGCGAATTTATCCCTTTGCGCAGGCCATTTCCTTTCTTGGCCGCTGTTGTCCCTATCGATGATTTTACCCGGGGCAAGGAGTATGTTGTTTTTGAATCCCCGTCAAATCAAGCCTCTGGCCAGCGATTTTTTTATTCGGTTCTTATTTGTTTTGAAGATACGGTGCCGGAGCTCGTCAGGGGATTTGTAAAGAACGGGGCTAATCTTTTGGTTAATATCAGTAATGATGCATGGTTTGAAGACACCAAAGAACCTTTTTTGCATTTGCAGTCTGCGGTGTTCCGTTGTATTGAAAACCGTAGATTTCTTGTGCGTTGCGGTAATGTGGGCATCAGTTGTTTTGTTGATACGTTTGGGCGTATGCAAAAGGCCGTGATAAATTCATCAGGAAAAATGACCTACCTTGAAGGCGTTGCTTCACAGGAAATTTCCTTTGCCAGCGGAGAGACTTTGTATACAAAATTTGGAGATTTTTTTGCATATTTTTGTATTAGCGGTATACTAGTTGTTATCATTGGACGTACCATCAATTATCGAAAAAAGAGAAGGTCCCTATGAGCAAAAAGCCTGTGTTGCAAACAGTTTTCTTGTGGTATGAAGTTGTGATGGCCATAGGGATTTTGTTCCTGACGATTCCTGCCTTGGTCTCGGCGATGAACCATGGCGGACTTTTAAGCAAACCCCCGGCAATAATTATTTTGAGCCTGCTCGCTGTTTTGTATCTGATCTCAGGCGTCTCCGGATTGCGCGGCCGTCCCACAACAAAATTTTTGCATTTGGCTGGTGCCCTGGCAACATTGATCATTGCGCTCATGATGTCATCGATGGGTGCCCCGCGATGCGTGGCAGGGCCAGATTTGCTTTCGCTTGGCTTAAGCCTTTATGCCGTGATCGTGATTTATCTTTTTACGTTCAGCTTCAAAGAAAAATCAGTTTAATACAAGGAGCATTCCTGATGCCCAAAACAATTTTAGTAGTCGATGATGACAAGGGCCTTATCAAGATGGTGGAAACCGGTTTGAGCGGGCAAGGCTATGGGGTGCTTTCTGCAAATACCGGCGAGGGTGGATTGCAGATTGCGCAGAACAAGGCTGTGGATTTGATTTTGCTGGATGTCATTTTACCAGGGCTTAAAGGGCGGCAGGTGTGCGCGAGATTAAAAGAAAACGAAAAGACCAAGCATATCCCTGTTGTTTTTTTAACAGCAAAAAATTCTCCGGATGATATCAAGGCAGAGCTTGCGGCTGGTGCGGTGGCGCATATTACCAAGCCCATTGACTTGCATGATCTCATCGCCAAAGTCAAAGAGATCCTTCCGGAATAGCTGAAAGGATCGTCATGGACATACAATCGGTCAAGATCAGCAAGCCAGATGACATCAATATCATTATCGGGCAGTCTCATTTTATCAAGACGGTCGAAGACCTTTACGAAGTGATCGTCGCCTCTGTCCCGGGGATCAAATTTGGCGTGGCCTTTTGTGAGGCTTCGGGGGCGTGCAAGATTCGCGTGGAAGGCAACGATACGGCCATGCAAGCCATTGCCACGGACAACGCCAAGCGCCTGGCCGCGGGGCATGTCTTTGTGGTGGCGCTCGCGCAAGGGTTTCCGATCAATGTCTTGAATCAGATAAAAGGCATCCAGGAAGTTTGCATGATTTTTGCCGCAACGGCAAATCCTCTTGAAGTGATCGTCGCCGACAACGGAGAGGGCCGCGGGATTCTTGGCGTGATCGACGGGTTCAGCCCCAAGGGTGTTGAAGACAAAAGCGATGTGGAGTGGCGGAAATCTTTTTTAAGGAAGATCGGGTATAAAAAATAATCTTGGGCAGGCGATATGACATTGAATGACAGGATAAAAAAAATAAAGCGGGCGATCGCGCGTCATGCGCTGTATATAACGAGTTCGGCCTTGGTCCATTTGCCCTATGCGGCGGTGCGCACGATTACAAAGTTTTTTACGTCGCTTGGGCTTTTGTGCGTGATCCGGCAGAAAAGAATTGCGAGAGAAAGTCTGGGGATCGCCTTTGGCAGCGAAAAAAGTTCTCAGGAGATCGACGCCATTTTTAAAAATTGTTTTGTCAATTTGGGCAAGGGGATGATTGAGCTTATTTATTTCATGGCGCACCCCAAGATGATCAAAGAAAATGTTTTCTTCGAGGGCAAGGAGCATCTGGATGAGGCTTTGGCACAAGGGAAGGGCGTCGTCATCGTGAGCGCGCATTTTGGCAATTTTCCCTTGATGTTACTGCGTTTGGCACAGGAGGGGTATCCGGTGAACGCGATTATCCGAAGCACCCGTGATGAAAAGATCGAAGAGTATTTTCAGCGCCAACGGCAAGCCTTAGGGCTGCATACGATCTATAGCCATCCGCGGACAGTTTGCGTCACGCAGTCGATCAAGGCGCTGCGCAATAAAGAACTTGTTTTTATTCCGCTCGATCAAAATTTTGGGAACGGGGCTGGTGTCTTTGTGGATTTTTTTGGCCAAAAGGCCGCCACTGCGACCGGGCCCGTGGTCTTTGCCCTGCGGGCTGGTTCGCCGATCGTGCCGATGTTTATTGTGCGTGATGTTAATGATACGCATCGTATTATCATTGAGCCGGCCATGAGCGTAGAAAAACAACTGGACGAGAAAGAAACCGTCGTGCATAATGTGGCGCGGATCACGAATATTATTGAGCGCTATATCCGCCGCTATCCTCAAGAATGGGGATGGATGCACAGACGATGGAAGAGCCGTCCCAAATAGAAGGATTGCCATGAAAAAAATATTATTGGGGTTGTTAGGGCTTGTGGTGCTGGTTGCCGGTATTTTTTCAATTTTACGATTTTGGTCCGATACGGTCGTGGTTTTTAAAGGAGTTATTGGGATCTTGGTAGCGATCACGGGATTGGTCATGATGACCATTGCCCGCGATTAACGTTTATGGAAAGGAGGCTGACATGGGGAAACGATTACGACGAGGAAAACTTAGCTGGCGTTCTAAGAAGGCCCGGCACGGCAAAAGCCCAAGCAAAGGGCATTAATAAAATAAATTTTGAAGATTTGTCGACAATGATAAATGGAGAAGGTAAAATAAAATTGGTGTTCTAAAGAATAATTTTATCCGTTTATCATTTTTTAAAAATGTTGCTTACAAAGGGGGCGGCATGAACCAAAAGATCAAGGCAAAAAGCATTTTTCTTCTCGCCATTATCGGCATTGTTTGCATAGCGACAACAAGCTGTATTTATGTTATCGCGGGGGGGGTGGGAGCCTTGGGAGGTTATGCCGTGAGCCCGGACACGGTTGAAGGCGAAGCCGACGTGGATTATGACACCCTTTGGGATGCCGCCACGCAGGTTGTGTCCATTATGGGAGCGGTTCAAACCAAAGACTACAAAATGGGATCTCTTTCAGGCGTTGTGAACGGAGCCAAAGTCACCATTGATTTATCGCAGATCTCCTCCAACAGTGTTCGCTTGCGTGTTAAGGCGCGCAAGAATATGCTCCCCGACATCAAGGCGGCGCAAGATATCTTTGTGAAGATCAAGAACCAATCACGACAATAATTTTATTTTGACAATGACATCCTGCCGTTGACAACTTAAAGAACTTTGGTACAATGGGTACTTTAATAACGGATGCACATTTTGATTGCCGAGGTAGCTCAGTTGGTAGAGCGAAGGCCTGAAAAGCCTTGCGTCCCCAGTTCAATTCTGGGCCTCGGCACTTTTTATTTTTAAAGGAAATTAAGCGAGGATGGGATGAGAAAGATGAGCACAAGAACAACGTTATTGCTTATCATTTTCGCTATAGTTTTGATTTATTATACAACAGGTGGACGGTTTATTAGTAGAAGCGATAGGCCAACGGATAATTTTTGGAGAATTAGCATACAGAGTTGTCAGCCTTGTAATCTTACATGGTTAGATAGAATCCTGCTTCGTCGTTGTTCTAGTTATCTCGATGCCCCTGATACCATATGTGACCAGCATAGTGTCGCACCATCGGGATATAAAAAAGTAATAAATTACGATAGTTTTTAAAAAGAATAATAATTTGTCGATTATTTGTTCTAGTTTTAAGTGATTTGATATTTGTATTTTATGCTGGCGCCTCCGCTTCCGCTGAAAGTTTTAGAGGAAAGCGGAGACTTGCAGATTTTTCCAGATTTAAAAAATAAGGTAATCTGCTGGCGTAGCTCAGTTGGCACCGACTTTTCTAAGACAAGATTTAAAAGGAAGTCGGCGCGCCAACTACCTTCCTGAAAAAAGAATTTAGGAAGAGTTGGCGTAGAGCAGCGCTATCAGCAATATCGTTCGTTAAAAGTTATACAAAGGTTATCACGCTGGCGTAGCTCAGTTGGTAGAGCAGCGCATTCGTAATGCGCGGGTCGGGGGTTCGATTCCTCTCGCCAGCTTAAAAATGTTTGCGGATTGACAACGTTGAGCGTCGGGGGTCATCGTCTTTTCCTGCGAAAAGAATAAGAAGAAAGACGATGCGCCAACTTCTTTCTAGAAGAAAAGCGTAGAAAAGTTGGCGTTCTTCCCGCCTTTTCTGATGCAAGGTGTTGCAAGGAAGGCGGGACAACGGCGCCTAATCTATGAAGAGATGTTTGGTCCGGGCGCCATTGATTCCTCTCGCCGCTTCGATTTTCCTTTTAGAGAATTTAGAGGAAATCGAAGTGTCCCGATTTCCTCTGATTGAAGAGTGAGGAAAATCGGGTCAGCTTAAAAATGTTTGCGGGTTGACAGCGTTGAGCGTCGGGCCTTCTTTTCAGAGTAGTGGTGAAGTTTTTCTCTCACAGTTTTTGAAGGACAAAGAGTTTTTAGTCAATGAACAACAGCCTTCTTCACAATCGTTTTTTCCAAATCTTTTGTATCTTGGCCTGCGGGTTTCTGTTGTATTCCTTTGTTCTCGGCGCGCCTTTCAAAACGCTTGACGACCGTGCCTCGATTTCTGAAAACCAGTACGTCAGCAACCTCAAATACATCCCGCAGATGTTCCAAGCCTCTTTTTTTAATGACCATTTTTATTACCGTCCGCTTGTGACGCTAAGTTATACCCTGGAGCGTCATTTTTTTGGGCTGAATTATTTCTTTTTTAACATCGTTAATCTCCTGCTTCATCTTTTCACAAGCTTGATTGTCTTTGGCCTGATCACGGTGCTCTTTAAAGACGAGGCCGTGGGTTTCTGGGCGGGATTTTTGTTTGTCATTCATCCGATCCAGGCTGAAGCCGTAGCCAATATTGCAGGACGATCCATTTTGCTCTGTGCTTTTTTTGAACTCAGCGCGCTGTTTTTGTTTTTACTTTTTATGCAGCGTAAAAAGAAAAGATACCTTTTGGTGTCATTACTGAGTTTCGGCCTCGCCCTTTTGTCCAAAGAATCCTCAGCCCCCTTGCCGGCGATTCTCTTGATGTATATTTTAATTTTTAATGCGCGAGAAAAAAAGCCGTTGTTGCGCCGCATCCAGTGGACCCTGCCATTTTTTATGATCCTGGCAGGATATTTTTTGCTGCGCATGTCTTTGAAGATTTCCTCGGTTTCCTTTATCATGGATACAAAAGATTATTTTTGCGGCATCCTTACCTTTGCCAGAAGCGTTTTTACCTATTTGCGCATTATCCTTTTTCCCGTCGACCTTCATTTTGACCGCATCTGTCCGGTGATCTATGATCCCTTGAGCCTCGCGTCTTTGCTCACCGTGGGTCTCTTCGGCGGGTTTATCTTTATTTTGATTCGCTTTCATCAGCGCATCCGGCCTGAAGTCCTGTTTCTCCTGTCGCTGATCTTTTTAAGGCTCTTGCCGCTTTCGCAGGTGATCCCGATCCGTTCGCAGGCAGGATATATTTGTATCCCGGATCATTTTTTCTATGTTTCCTCAGCGGGCTTCTTGGCGCTCATCGTGTTATTGTTTCGGTTTGGGTCCGCGTGGTTATCCGAGCACAAACAGTTGAGCCGCTATGCGGCCTATACGATCGCGGCTGCCTGGGTCGCCTTTTTAGGCCTGACAACGATCGAACAAAATATTTATGCCACCAATGAAATCGCGATGTACACGCGTGCCGTCCGTTTTACCCCGCATCATGTGCGTATGAACATTGCCTTGGGGCTTAGCTGTGCCCTGGATAAAGATTTTAAAAGTGCCGAAAAATATTTTCGCCAAGCCCTCGTCGACGAACCCACCAATGAACGCGCCCGCCTTGGTTTGGGGACGGCGATCTTTGACCAGGGGCGTTATTGGGAAGGATTAGAGCTCTATGACCAGGTCAAAGAGCCTAATGATTTTAAAGAAATATTGGAGGCAAATAAAAATTTAGCCTATAGAATATTAATAGAGAAATATCAGGCTATGCTCAAGGGTGATGGGTCCAATGCGCAAATTCATTACAGCCTTGGCGTGGTTTATGCAAAAAAGGGGGAGTTCGAAAAAGCCATCAGTTATTTTCAAAAGGCGTTGAGTCTTGACCCTGAGCTTAAAAACGCCCGGTTTAATTTGTGCAATTGTTATAAGGCACTCGGTCAAGAGGCGCATGCCGTGCAATGCTTTGAAATTTTTAATAAAATGTAGGCACTATGATCAAACTTATCAGCAATTTTAAGAACCAAAATTTTCTTCGCCTGTGGCTTGCGCAAATTATTTCCCAGTTTGGCGACCGCATTAACCAGATGGCCTTGATCGGCCTGATCGCCAGCCGCACGCCGGGCTCAACCCTGGGGCTTGCCAAACTCCTTTCGTTTACGATCGCCCCTGTCTTTATCATCGGGCCTGTGGCCGGGGCGTTTGTGGACCGCTGGGACAGGCGTCAGACGCTTTTTTTCTGTGATATTTTGCGCTGCCTTTTGGTCTTGGCGATCCCGCTTGTCTTTATTTATCAAGAGTCGATCATCCCGATTTATGTGGTTGTATTCCTTGTTTTTTGTTTAAGCCGTTTTTATGTTCCGGCCAAGATGTCCATTATTCCTGACTTGGTGGAAAAAAAGAGTTTGCTGGCGGCCAATTCGCTTGTCTCGGTGACGGGCATGATCGCCTTTGTGTTAGGCTGTGCCTTTGGCGGGATCCTCGTTGATAAAATCGGCGCACGGGGCGGTTTTGTTTGGGATGCGGCCACATTTTTTATCTCGGCCATTTTGGTTTTGTCCATGAATTACAATATGGATATTCATGTCGACCGCAAAGAGCTTTTGTCAGCCGGAAAAGAAATTATCGGCAATATTCGCACTTCGCTGTGGGCTGAAATCAAAGAGGGCATTGTGTATTTTTTTACCCATAAGGAAATTCGTTTTGTGAATGCCATCCTTTTTATGCTTTTTTCTGCGGCGGGGGCTGTGTATGTGGTCATCATCATTTTTATCCAGGATGCCTTTCAAAGCGTAACAAAACATTTAGGGTTTCTGGCCGTGTCCTTGGGTATTGGGCTTTTTTTTGGCGCGCTTCTTTACGGCCGTTTTGGGCAAAAGATGTCGCGCTTTTTGACCATTTTTGTTTGCCTGATCTTAGGCGGTTTGTCGATGGCGGGTTTTGCGCATATTGTGTATCGCACTCCGCAAATGTTTACTGCCTCAGGCCTCGCATTTTTATTAGGGCTTATTATCGGGCCGATCTTTATTGCGGCCAATACCATTGTGCACCAGGTGAGCAAAGACGAGATGCGCGGGCGTGTGTTTAGCTCGCTTGAGATCGTCATGCATTTAGGATTTTTGATCGCGATGTTCACGAGCGCTTTTCTTTCGGATAAGCTCCATGTCCCTCATGCGCGTATCTTGATCACAGTGGGATATGTCTTTGCTTTTGCCGGGCTTTTAGGATTAATAAGATTTCGCAAGCGATTAACACGCCGCCAGGGAGACGCTGGATGAAACGATTTGCTGTTTTTGCTAGCGGTCAGGGGTCTAATCTGCAGGCTATCATTGACGCGCTGAAAAAGAAGAAAATTAAAGCCCTGCTCGCCGTTGTTATCTCCGACAATAAAAATGCCTTTGCCCTGACCCGTGCCTTGAAGGCCGGGATCCCGACAGTGGTTTTTGACCCCAAGGCCTTTAACAGCCGTGCGGTCATGGACAAGGCGATTGTTAAGGAACTCAAGGTTTTTAATGTGGATTTTGTGGTTCTCGCTGGTTATATGCGCATCCTAAGCCCTGATTTTGTCAAAGTCTTTCGCCATAAAATTTTAAATATTCATCCAGCCCTTCTTCCTTCGTTCAAAGGCGCACATGCCATTAAAGATGCCTTTGACGCGGGTGCTGCGTCAACGGGCGTCACGGTCCATTTTGTTGATGAACAGGTTGATCATGGGCCCATCATTGCCCAAGACGCTTTGCAAATTAAAAAGACTGATACCCTGAAAACCCTCGAAGCGCGCATCCATAAACTTGAACATAAGATATATCCGAAAGTTGTGGATCTGTTCGCACGCGGGCGAGTGAGGCTGCGTTAAAAAAAAGATTTGTTTTTGACAGGGGGCCATCCGATCGTATCGGATGGCCCCTTCCTAAACGCATTTTTAAAATAGTTGCCCAAGGGACATTCCGAAAGCACTGGGCGCACGATCAGGACAACGATGAAGAAAATATTATCGACATTAATGCGGAATATGGCGTGCTATGATCTCACGTTCATCGGTTTGTTGTTTTTCACCCTACTTTTGAACTTACCCTATTTCTTCAATCTCGTTTTTTATTCCCACGATTCGCTAAGCTATTACGCGACCTTTTATACGACGTATAACAATTTCTTTTATCATGGGGAATTTGTGCAATGGCTTCCGTATTCGTCCTACGGGGTCCACGCGAATTTTATCCAGATCACACAGCTGACGGTGGTTGATTATTTTGTCATTTTGGCCGGCGGGCTTTTAAAAATCCCCGAGACCCTTTTTCTTTTCAAAGTATCGCTTCTGCTGGAACAGATCATTTTTCTCTTTGGGATGTACCTTCTTTCCAAGAAATTATTTAAGGAAAAAACCGCGGTTTTTTTTACCTGCGCCTGTGCGCTCGGCAGCTTGGTTTTATGCAATCAACTTTTTTGGGGTTTTCTTGCTTTCTATCTTTTACCCTTGGTGATCTATTGCTTGCAATTATATTTCAGAAGATACGATCTACGCTATTTGCTCATCGCGATGAATATAAGCCTGTTAGCGATGGCTGGTAGTGTTCCGTATTATGAGGTTATCACCTTGCTGGTCGTTGCGATTATTGTCCTTTTTCTTATTATTACGCATCGTCATCGCTGGAAAGAACTGCTAAACGCCGCAAAAGAAGTTTCTGCTTCTCATCTTATCCTTTTTCTTGTTTTCCTCGCGCTGGCCTCTGCCTATGGGTATCTTTGTTTTTGCCGAGGAGAACACATCACGATTTTGTCGCCGCAAAGAGACCCGACAACCTATACGATTCCTTTGGATACCTTCTTGTCTTATGGCGGGGATCTCGGGTTTGAGAAATTTATGGGCCTGATTCAACCTCGAGCGTTGCATACATGGTGGGCCCTTGATCTTATCTTGTACATGGGATTTCTAATGTTACTTTTTGTCGGATACGGCGTTATGAAGGTGCGCGATCCGACGTTCTATTCTTTCGTTGCGGTTGTTGTTGTCCTTGTTTTTTTCTCGGTCGGAGGGATGGTGAGCCGCATCCTGTATCATATTTTTCCCGGCATGCATTATTACCGGCATATTGCCTTGAGCGTCACTTGCTTCAAGATTTTTTTACCCCTCATGGCGGGCTTTGGGGTTGATGCCTTTTTGAAAAATTCCCGTACGAAGGTTTTTTCTTTCGGAGCAGGGGTTGTCGTGGCTTGCCTCTTAGTTGAAGCTTTCATATATTGTGTTTATTCACGGGGTTTTCTTGGAGAAAGATGCGCGCAGCTTTACATTTATTTTGTTTTGGGCGTTATCTTGATATTTCCTTTGATGTTGAAAAGATCTTCCGCAAAACAATTTTTTAAAATGATCATGATATCCGGCATTTGCGTCGAGCTTTTAGGCTATCAGGCTATTTTAGCCTCTAGCCAGCGCCTCATAGCAGAATCCTGGCCTAAAGAGTTGAGCCGCACCTGTGACCATCTATTCCAAGCGACACGCACAATATATCCACCTCAGGGAATGGCTAAAGAAGCTTTTGATGGTCTTTTTAATATTGCTTCGCATGCCAGTACTCCCAGATACGCGCATTATTATAACATGCTTCAGTGGGACCCTGAGGCTCCTTATTTTAGGATCGATTTTATCAATACGCATGTCCTTCGTCTTCTGGAGGCGCGGGGAGTTGATGCTTATTCATTTCCTTTTATTTTGCTGCCCGATCCTCCTTTGCAGCGCGCTTTAGGCGGTGAAACATCGTCTAAACTACAATTGATATCAAACGTATTTTTTGTGAACGATGAAAAAGAAGCGATCGAATATGTGAAGACAATAGACAACATCGACGAAGTGATCGTTTTGAATAATGTCCCTTTGGGCATCCGCATTCCATGGGTCAATTATCGTGCCGCGGAAGGTAATGTCTTTGTTACGGATTTTAGCAGCAATAGTTTAAGCCTTATCGCGGCCCTTCCCGTTGGTACAAAGGCCTGGCTTTATTATGCCGATGGGTTTCATCCTTCTTGGAAGGCATTCGTAAACGGCCAGCCCACGCCGATCTTTCAGGCCAACGTGGGATTTAAAGCGATTTTGTTAGAAGGCGGCATCCATGATGTACGCTTTGTTTATGATAATAAGCCGGTTTTTTTCTCGTTTTGTATTTTTATTATTGCGGGGTTCGTTTTTGTTTGGACCTGTCTTATGAACATCTGGAAATTGTGCATATTGCCAAGCCAGGAGAATAGGCGATCGTGTTAGAAGATAACCTTTATTTTAAAATTGATATGATCAGGATGAAGGTCATGGTTGTCAAAGATAATGCTGGGATAAGATAACGATGAAGAAAATGTTATCGACATTAATGCGGAATATGGCGTGTCATGATATGACATTTGCAGGCCTGGCCTTGTTTGTCCTCCTTCTTAATCTGCCGTATTTCTTAAACCTCGTTTTTTACAGGCATGATACGTTAAGCTACCTCGCCACTTTTTATACAACATACAATAATTTTTTCTATCATCATGAGTTCACCCAGTGGTTTCCGTATTCTGCCTACGGGGTTCAGGCAGATTTCATTCAAACGACACTTTTAACCGTGGTGGATTATTTTGTTATGGGGATGGGGTCGCTTTTGAGGGTTCAAGAGGTCTTAGTACTTTTTAAGCTATCCCTCTTTCTCGAGCAGATCATTTTTTTGATGGGGATGTATCTTTTGTCCAGGAATTTATTTAAACAAGAGGTGACGGTATTTTTTGTATGTGCGTGTTCTTTGGGCAGCTTGGTCTTCTTTGACCAGCTCTTCTGGAATTTTCGCGCCTTTTATTTACTGCCGCTCATTATTTATTATCTGCGTTTATGTTTTCAAAAAAAAGATTTTCTTTATTTGCTTATTGCGGCAAATATAGGGCTGCTCGCGATGGCAGGGAGTGCTCCTTATTACATGATCTTGACATTACTGATTGTGGTGGTCATCACCCCTTTTCTTGTCTTTAGATGTTTTGGTCGTTGGAAAGAATTTTTTAAGAACGCGCAAGTGCGCCTTCCCACATATCTTGTCCTCGTTCTTGTTTTTTTAGCGTTGTTTTTTGCCTATTTTCATATTTGTTTTCATAGCGGGGAACATATCAAGATCATACAACGAGGCGGCCGGGATCTTGCGAGCTATGTGGTCCCCATACAGAGATTTTTATTTTATGGCGGGGATATCGGATTTGAGAAATTCATTAGCCTTATTCAACCAAAAGTCCTCTGCACACCGTTTAGTTTGGACCTGGCAATATATGTTGGATTTTTGGCATTGTTTTTTATTGGATATGGTATCGCTAAAGTGCGGGATCCCATGTTTTATGCCTTTGCTGCGGTCGTCGGCATTATTGCCTTTTTTTCCGTTGGAGGCTGGGTCAGTTACATTTTGTATTACTTTTTTCCCGGCATGGCGTATTACCGCCATATCGGGCTGAGTGTCAGCTGTTTTAAGGTCTTCTTGCCGTTGATGGCGGGTTTTGGAGTGGATGCATTTTTGAGAAGTTCCCGCAGACAAGTTTTTCTCGTCGGGGTATGGATTGTCCTTGCCTGTCTTTTGGCAGGAGCCGGTGCCTATTATCTCTGCGCGCGGCAGGCGCCGGAAAAAGGCATCTTATATGCTTATATTTCTTTTGTCTTTGTTCTGTTTTTAACAACACTTTTGATGTTCAAAAAGTTTGATACAAAAGTGCTTTTTAAGATCCTATTGGCCGCTGGCATTTGCATCGAGCTTTTGGGATATCAGTCTATTTTGATAGCCAATGCACACAATTTGGTAAAATACTGGCCCCAAGGTTTTAACCGCACGCACAAGGATCAATTTTGCACCCAGCGGACTGATGCCCCTTTAAACGGAAGGAGCGATGAACTCTTTTTGCGTATCTTGCTTCTTTCTTTTTATACGCAGAGTACGAGCTATGTACATTTTTTTAACGCTATTCAGTGGGATCCGGAGTTTCCTATTTTAAAGACGGATTTTATCAATGCCCATGTGGCCCGTCTTTTGGAGTCCAGGGAAGTGGACACGGTCTCGTTTCCTATTACTTTGCCGCCGGATGCCAATTTATGCCGCGCACTGGGTGGTGGCACGTCGTCGAAATTAAGGCTTGTATCCAGGGTCTCTTTTGCTGAAAATGAAGACGACGCTGTTTTGCAGGTCAAGGTGATCAAAAATATTGACGAGATAATTGTTTTGAATAATATCCCGCCTGAAATTAAGGCCCAATGGAAAAATACTGAGGAAGTGCAAAACGGCAGGGTTTTGGCAACAGCTTTTAGCAGTAATACCTTGAGTGCGATAGCGTGTCTTCCGATCGGCGCTACGGCATGGCTTTATTATGCTGACGGCTTTCATCCGGGCTGGAAGGCTTTTGTTAACGGCGAGCCAACGCCGATATTCCAGGCCAATGTGGGATTTAAGGCGATCTTGTTAAAAGGCGGCGTGAATAAGATCCGATTTATCTACCGCAACACACCGATGCTTTTTTCTTTTTATATTTTTATTGTTGCGGGAATCATTTTTGTCCTGATATGTTTGCTGGCCATATGGAAAATCTGTTTGCGGCCAAGGCCAGAATAAGAAAGCAGGCGTCGGGCGTTTTTTATTGTCTGGAAAAAGGGGAAGAGGTAGAATAACCCCATGCTGCACAAGAGAAAAGTGCGATGTGCGTTAGACAGAAAGGAATGCTATGAATAAAAAAGGAGTGCAATGGCTTTATCAAGAGTTGCCGGATTTAGTGAGCAAGGGAGTCCTTCCGCAATCATCGGCAGACAAGCTTCATGAGCACTACGGGACAATCAAAGGTGTGGATAAAAAATGGTTTATCATTCTTCTCTGCAGTGTACTGGGGGCATTGCTTATTGGGCTGGGGATCATTCTTCTTTTTGCGCATAATTGGGAAAGGCTCTCCCGCGCCGCTCGCACGGTGTTATCTCTTTTGCCCTTAATCATAGCGCAGGCGTTTGCGATCTGGGTCATGCTCAAGAGGCCAAAGTCCCATGCGTTCAAAGAAGGGGCAGCGACATTTTTAAGCCTGATGGTTGGTGCCGCAATCGCGCTCATCAGTCAAACGTACAATATTCCCGGCGACACACCGGTTTTTATCTTAACATGGATGCTCTTGATCGCGCCTTTGATTTATTTGATGCAAGCAACGATTCCCGCGGTATTTTTTGTTGCCGGGATCACGGCGTGGGCAGGGCATTTTGGGAATGAGCCGCTTACGGCCTTTATTTTTTGGCCTCTCTTGGCGATCGTCCTTCCGCATTTTATTTGGTCATTGCATCAGGAACGATATACGGTGCGTGCCGCGGTTTTGGCCGTGGTCATGGCTATCGCTGTTTGCGTGGCCGCGGGATTTACGCTTGGCGAGGCGTGGCCGGGGTCGTGGATTGTTATTTATCCGAGCCTCATGACGTTGTTTTACCTGATCGGTGCCTGGGAATTTAAAGGAATATCGACGAATTGGCAAAAGCCTTTTCAAATTTTAGGCGGGATCGGCGTTTTTGTTATGATGTTTTTATTAACGTTTCGGTTCTCATGGGAATCCATCGCCGACCAGTATTATTACTCAGCCTATGAGGGATCTCCGGGGGTTCTTATTTTAGACAGCGCATTGACATTTTTATTTGTAGGCGGTGCGATATTATTATTTTTCCAATACGCGAAGAAACAGGATTGGACAAGGACATTGTTTGGCGCATTGCCCTTGCTTGCCTTGATCGGCTACGCCTTTGGCGGAAATTCCCCGGTCTTTTCAATGCTGTTGTTCAACGCGTTTCTGCTCTTCGTCAGTATCTTCCGTTTGATGACAGGCATTCGCACTAATAATCTGAATGTGATTAATACAGGTATGGTCATGCTGGCGGCGTTGGTTTTGGCAAGGTTTTTTGATAGCGAGATCAATTTTATCATGAAGGGCTTGGTCTTTATCCTGATCGGCATTGGGTTTTTGGTGACTAACGTCGCGATCCTGCGCCGCAAAGGGGGTGCTGCATGAGAAAAAAACTTATCATCGGATTTTTTGTCAGCGTGGTGATGATCCAGATTGCCGTGCCGGTCTCGATGATCGTCAAGAGGGAGGCGGCCTTAAAGCATGGCATGGTTTTTCGGTTTGAAACACAGCCCATTGACCCCTACGATGCCTTTCGCGGCCGCTATGTTGCCTTAAGGGTTCGCGTTAACAGCGTGCCTGCGCCTCAAGGCGTGAAACTTAGATATGGGCAGAGAGTTTATGCGCAATTGTTTACGGATAAAAATGGGTTTGCACAAGTGTCGCAAATTACAATGCATAAGCCTGAAAGTTCTGATTATTTGACGGCAACCGTTTCCTCTCCGGCAAGGAATATTGTCTGGCTTGACCTACCTATTGACCGTTATTATATGCAGGAGAATGCGGCCCCGCGTGCTGAAGAGATTTACAGGCAGCACTCAAGGCGTAATGCGCAAGACGCGTATGTCGTGGTGAGGGTCAAGGATGGCTTTGCAGTTATCGAAGGCTTGTACGTCGGCGGGCAGAGGATAGAGGATTTGATAAGGGAAGCGCGTTAAAAGGCGGCGGAGTAAATTTGCTTAAGCAAATTTACGCGCGTTGTCGCTTTGTAAGTTTGGGGCTCAGTTAAGGTCATTGCTCGATTTTACCGGAAGGTATTTGTTCAGCCGGTTTTTGAACGGCTTGACTTGCTTGTTCCTGCTGCAGTTTTTGTATTTCCAAAAGCTGTCTTTGTATTTCCAAAGATTGCCGCTGTATTTCCAAAGATTCCTTTTGTATCTCGATTTGTTGCTCTACCAAACCTAAAGACTGTGTCGTGTATTCTGTTTGTTTGCGGCTGCATTTTTCTTTGCAGTAGGATATATCAGCAGGGCTGGCGTTATTATTAGAAGTGCACTTATCGAAACAAGCACTATCTATCTCGGCGTAACATATGCCTGCAAAAGAAATCAACATAATGACAATTAAAGCTGTTTTTTTCATAATGTCTCCTTTTTTCTTGTTAAGCCAAGTATATCAAATAATCAAAGTTTATTAAATAAATTTAACCCGAATAAAAAAGAAGGCGTCAGGCACCAGATAAGGACAGGGTCGCCAAAAAATCAGCGGCGAGGCAAGCAAGGATTTCCTTCCTGGCCATTTTATCTGTTATCATCGGTAAATTTTTCACTTTTTTAAGTTTGACCCGTAAGAGTGAAGATAGTATCATAAAAATATCGATTTTAAAACTTAAGGAGGAGACATGAAGAGATTTTTGATTAGCACAGGAGCAATGGTTTTTGTTTTGTTGAGCTTATCATATGCCTATTGTCTTGATACCCAGGCTAATGCTGTTGACGCAACACAGCCTGCCGCTACCGCAGCGCCCGCTTCGGCACAGACGAGCGGAAAAAAAGAATCCCTGGATACCGCCAAGATGTCAACGACCTACGGCAAGACGCCGTTTAACAAGCTGACACGCGGCGTGTTTAATATGTCGACGTTTTATTTTGAAGTCCCCGCGGCCGCCATGCGTGTTTCTAAAGAAAAAGATAATGCCTTTATCGGATGCACCATCGGAACCGCGCAGGGTTTTTTTGCTTGTATGGCACGGGCGTTGACCGCGGTCTTTGATACGGCAACGTTTCTTATCCCGCCTTATAACAAACCCATCATGCAGCCTGAATATTCGGTGCAAAGCCTCGAAGAAGCGCAGGATTTGTAAGGCGGCATAAAATAGATGCTTGATTAATTTAAAATTCAAAAGTCAAAACAAGACCTTGATCATTATGAAAAAGAATTTTTATATTATCTGCATTCTTTGCTTATTTTTCATATCGGCGTGCACGCCAAAAGAAAAAAAAGGTTATGCGCCTCCGGCGGTCATTCCTCAAACGACGCGAGAGATGAAAAGCCCTGGATTTTGGGTGAGCCGTCATCCTTTTGCTGATAAGGTCATCCTGGATTCTTCAGGTATTGATTTGTTAAATTCGAAGACTGAAAAAAAGCTTCTGATAGAAGATATTGCAAAGATTGGTCCGGTCTATGCAGGTAGTAAGCTAAGTTCTTTGCTCAGAAAAACCTTGAACGACCTTTCCCCAGAAAAACTTTTTGATAAAAATGCAAAACGTATCAGCAAGTTGTTTGGCGAAGCCATTCAAGAGAATATAAATTTTAGTGAAATTCCGCAGGAGATTAAGGTGCATTACGGCTTTGTCAGCCGTTACGCTGACCAGAGGATCTTGCCGACAGATGATATGGTAGTAAGCCGCCCCGGGGATGTGGAATTTGATGAGCTTCAAAATAGTTCACTGGATATCGGGACCCCGCTTGCGATTTTGCATGACAGCAAAGATGGCGTGTGGGTGTATACGCATGCACCTACAAGTTCAGGTTGGATTAAGAAAATAAACGTTGTTGTTTGTTCTTTAGATGACTTGAAGAGCTATTTAGCAGAAAGCCCTTTTGTCGTTGTGATCAGCCCCAAAGCAGATATCTTTCTGGATCCGGCATTAACAGAATATTTTGATTATGTCCGTATGGGCGCACAGTTTCCTGCGAAAATAGATATCAATTCTAAAATAGTTCAAATTTCTATTCCTGTCCAAGCCAAGGATGGGATGCTTGCGTTTCGTCCGGCCTATACGAAACAAGAGGACGTTAATTTTGGCTATCTATCATATACATCGCGCAATATTATTGAGCAGGCGTTCAAGCTTTTGAATGCGCCTTATGGGTGGGGCGGGGTCAACGGCGAACAGGATTGTTCAAGTTTTTTGCAAGAAGTTTTTGCAACGGTGGGTATTAACCTGCCGAGAAATTCGAGCGATCAAGGTAAGGTAGGCAAGCCTTGGGGCACATTTACGGAAAAGACAAGCAGTGTGTTTAAGCGGGAAGCCTTAAATGCCCTGGCCGTCGGTGGGACCACAATCTTACAGCTCAAAGGGCATGTTCTTTTATATCTTGGAACCTATGAAGGCGTTCCCTATGCTATTCATGAAACGCATGGATACCGGCAAAAGGTTTGGCATGGGGAGATCTTGCGCGCTGTCAATCGCGTGATTGTTAGCGACTTAACTTTAGGCCAGGGAACAAAAAAAGGGTCGTTGCTTGAACGCCTGCTATCCATTCGGGGCATTGATTAGCCGTAATATATTTTTGGATTTTGTTGTCGGAGATTGATGACACATGGTCGCAAGACGGATTATCCTATTTTTGATATTGAGTTTGTGTTTGCCACACCCTCTTTGGGCTGCTCAGAAGGTTAACGCCCAGGATAAAATCATAAGTTCAAGTTTTAAAACGCTGGCAAAGGCGTTTGTTGCGGCCTCGGATATCGCTGCATTAAAGAAAAATAATATCGCAAAGCTCAATCAGATGAGCAACGAAAAATTTCGGCAGCGCTACGAAAAGGTTTATGCGGTCATCAAGGATTTGCCGAGCCAAGTCAAGGCCGATTATGGCATTAGCGATACGATGACCAAAGAGCAGGCGATAAAAAATATCGAGGGATTGGATAAAAAGGCGGCCTACGCGTTAATCAATGCGATCCCTGATGAAATCATCGCCGGAGAATTTAGGAAATATCTTTCCAAAAAAGACGATAAAATACAAAAAGACAGTTTGCTTGAACAGATTAAAAAGATTTGGCATCAAATAACCAGAAAATTTTAGGATGTTTTGGGAGTTTGTGTAAAGGCCTGTGAGGGTTTTGATTTGAAGGGAGGACCTATGAGTCATCAGGAGAGACATTTGTTAAAAAACGATACTTTGCTGTCGATAAGAAATCGGCGCAGTATTCGAACATTTCTTGACACGCCGGTCAGTGATGAGAACCTGAAGGCAATTCTTCATGCTGCCAACCAAGCGCCATCAGCGCATAATCAGCAGCCGTGGCGCTTCATTGTTTTAAGGGGCAAGACAAAAAGCGATCTGGTGAATCTTATTAGTGCTAAGGCAGGTTGTTTTCCAAAGCCATCTTCGGCGCTCCTTCGCCTAGCCTCGCGCAGTATTGCCTCCGCACCAGCCGTCATCACCGTGGCCAACAGCGGTGAGCTTATTTCTCGGGGGACAGAATTATTTAAAGTTGATAAACATGTGGCTCAGGATTTCTTTAGGATTATGGAAATTCAAAGCTCTGCAGCGGCTGTTGAAAATTTACTTATTGCTGCCACATCGCTAGGGCTTGCCACGGTGTGGCTTGGCGTATTGGTGTTGATCAAGAATGATATTCTAAAATTTGTTGGAGAACCGGAAGGGGAGTTTATGGGCGTGATTTGTGTTGGCTATGCCAGCAGGCCGAGTCCCAGCCCCGAAAAACAATCGCTGGATATGGTGGTTAAATATCTTGATGAACCGTAGAAAAGTCTTTTTTTTAGTCATCGTTTGCGTTTCCGTCTTTTTGGTCGTGTGTTGCCTGTTGATTGAGCGACAAAAAGATGATAATAACATCAGGGCAAAGATTGGGCAAATGCTCATTGTGGGCTTTCGCGGGACTGAAATCAATGAAAATTCTTTTATTGTTAAAGCAATCCAAGATTTAAATTTAAGCGGCGTAATTTTGTTTGACATCGACGGCCCAACAAAGGATTTTCCTAGAAATATTATTAATGCTGAACAAGTTAAGGAGCTCGTCAAACGATTAAAAACATGCGCTCCCTCGCCCCTTATGGTTGCCGTTGATGCTGAAGGCGGGCGCGTGAATCGTCTCAAACCGGCATATGGTTTTGTTTTAGTTCCCAGCCATCAGGAGCTCGGAGAAAAAGATGATTTGAGCGAAACCCAAAATGTATCCCTAGCGCTTGCCAAAGAACTTTCCGAATTAGGGGTTAACACAAATTTTGCGCCGGTTGTTGATGTTAATGTCAACACGGAAAATCCTGTTATTGGGTTGTTGGGGCGTTCTTTTTCAAGTGATCCTCAAAAAGTGGCACGCCACGCCAAGGCTTTTATTGAAGGCCAGCATGCCTACGGGATTGTGACCGCGCTTAAACACTTTCCGGGTCATGGAAGCTCAAGGGCGGATAGTCATAAGGGGTTAGTTGATGTAACAGCAACTTATCAGGACAAAGAACTTGTTCCTTATCAAGCGCTCATAAAAGACAATGTTGTCGATATGGTCATGACGGCGCATATTATGAATAAAAAGATCGACGCGCAGTATCCGGCAACCCTGTCGGATCATTACATCAAAGAAATCCTTAGAGAACAATTAGGATTTCAAGGTGTTGTTGTTTCCGATGATATGCAGATGGGCGCGATTAGTGAGCATTACGGCTTGAAAGAAGCTGTTGTTAGGGCTGTGAATGCCGGATGCGACCTTTTGATCATTTCCAATAATGGTCGTATTTATGATGAACACATTTCTTATCAGGTCAGCGATATTCTTTTTCAGGCAGTTAAGAATAAAGAGATACCAAAAAGCCGAATAGCTGAATCTGCCAAACGTATCAAACACCTTAAAGAAAAGCTAGCTAGCGGGCCTGCCGGCCCGAAGGGTTTCTAAACATGCATTCTCGCGCTGCATCACTCATTAAATCTTTGCGTTTGTCCGCGCATCCCGAAGGTGGATATTATAAGGAAACGCACCGTTCGTTGCATATCGTCCGATCACCGCACCATCGTAAGGCACGTAACGCTATCACGGATATATATTTTTTGCTTGTCGGTTGTCAGCCCAGCCGTTTTCATAAGGTTGTCCATGATGAAATATGGCATTATTATGAAGGCGATCCGTTAAAGATTATTGAGATCAACCCCAAGACCTTCAAGATGGCCAAGATAGTTCTGGGGCGCAACAGGAATAAGGCTCATTATAAGCATTGCGTTAAGGGTGGCGTTTGGCAGGCGGCCTATTCAACGGGAGAATACTCACTTGCCGGATGCACGGTCGCACCGGGGTTTGATTTTTCTGATTTTAAGTTTTTAAAAGACGATGTAAAAGCCCGTACCCTCTTCTTTAAGAAACATCCTTTGCTGCATCACTTGATATGAGGGTAGAAATTTCGAAGACACTAAAGACTTTTTGGTTTTTTCATGACTTCTTTATTGTCTGTGATAATATAACGATATGCATGCGTTAACATTACTTATCACGGGTGCCCTTGTTTTTGCCCTTGCTTATCGTTTTTACGCAAAATTTATTATTACGAAGATTCTTGTCGCTGATCACGAGCGGCAAACACCCGCGCACACATTCAAAGACGGCCGCGATTATCACCCTACCAATAAATTTGTCCTTTTTGGGCATCATTTTGCTGCCATTTCCGGCGCTGGGCCCCTGGTCGGGCCGGTTTTGGCCGCGCAGTTTGGTTTTTTACCTGGATTCTTGTGGATATTGATCGGAACGGTTTTAGGCGGTGCGGTCCATGACCTCGTTATTCTCTTTGCGTCGGTAAGAACCAAGGGATTGTCGTTGACGCATTTAGCCAAAGAAAATATCAGCACAACGGCAGGCGTTGTTACGGGCATTGCGGTTCTTTTTATTATCATTACGGCGCTTGCAGGCTTGGCCCTCGTTGTCGTTTACGCGTTAAGTGAAAGCGCGTGGGCTACCTTTACGATTGCCATGACCGTACCGGCGGCTTTACTTGTCGCGTTGTATATGTATAAATTACGCCCCGGGAAGATCGTTGAAGCGTCGATCATTGGCGTGGTGATTGTTATCGCCGGGGTTGTCCTCGGCGAGCCAATCTCGAAATCAAGCCTAGGGCAATATTTTTTATTCTCCAAACCAACCATGTCGCTTATCTTGCCGGCGTATGGTTTTATTGCCTCGGCCTTGCCGGTATGGCTTTTGCTTTGTCCTCGGGATTATTTAAGTTCCTATATGAAAATCGGGACCATTGCCTTCCTGGCGATCGGGATTATTATCGTAAACCCTCAGATCCAGATGCCGGCCATTACCAAATTTGTCGACGGTGGAGGCCCGATCATCCCCGGTAAGGTTTGGCCATTTGTTTGCATTACAATTGCTTGCGGGGCCATTAGCGGTTTTCATAGCCTCGTTGCCTCAGGAACTACACCAAAGATGATCAGCAATGAATCAGAAATCCGCATGATCGGTTTTGGTGCTATGTTAGTCGAATCTTTTGTTTCTCTGCTGGCGTTGATCGCGGCTACTGTGCTGATCCCCGGAGATTATTTTGCCATTAATGTGCCAGTTGATGTTTTTCCGAAGTTAGGCTTGGAACCGGTGAACCTTGCGGCGCTTGAACAAATGACAGGGGAGACCTTGGCCGGGAGGACGGGTGGGGCTGTTTCTTTAGCTGCAGGGATGTCATCCATCCTCTCGTCGATCCCGGGGCTCAAGCACTTGATGGGGTATTGGTATCACTTTGCAATCATGTTTGAAGCGTTGTTTATTCTAACGACTGTTGATACAGGGACGCGCGTGGCTCGTTATATTTTTGAAGAATTCGTTGAGCTCGCACGCCCCAGAGCCAAGCAAAGTAAATCATTGTTGGGTATCTTGGTTAGCGGCGCCATCGTTAGTTTCTTTTGGGGGTATTTAGTCTATAACGGCGATATCTCAACGATTTGGCCGATGTTTGGCGTAGCTAATCAACTGCTCGCGACATTAGCCTTGTTCGTCGGAACGTTATATATTTTAAAGAACACAAAAAATTTATCATACGGCCTTGTGACGTTCTTGCCGGGTATGTTTATGTTCGTGATGACATTTTATGCCGGAATCTTGAGCGTTAAGGACAATTATCTCCCCAAGCATAGTTTTCAAGGAAACCTGAACGCGGTTCTCTGCAGTATCATGATCATTCTTGTCGTTGTGATCTTCATTGAGTCATTAAGAAAAATATATCTTTTACGTCATCAGCTTTCATGGGCTACCGTTAAGCAGAAATAAAAAGGACTTCGGGCGTGCCAAGCGTTTGTTTATTTAAGGAGATCTCATTGACCAAAGACGATGCCTGGCGCTGGCTTGCCTTTGCGTTCATCGCGGCTGCGGTGCTTATTTTTTATTATCCTTCTCTTTATTATCCTCCGCGTGGAGATCAAATCGTTTATTTAGCGGACACGGCGACACGCCAAAATCCTTATGACTTGATATTTGGACGTTATGACCTGTCGCGCAATCGTATTTTTGCGCCAGGGGATGAAATTTTGTTTCGGCCTTTGCTCTACGCGATCCTTGGGATCGAGCAGGTCATCTTTGGCCATCAATTCTGGGCGTGGCAATTGTTTAGTTTGTTTGGCCATCTTGTGCTCGTTTGGATGCTGCTTAAGTTCTTGTGGCGTCTTTGCGGCGGATGGCTCGCCTTTGCCGGGACGTGGCTGTTTTCGCTTTCCTGGACTCAGTACGAACTTGTGACTTGGCCGCATTTGACAAGCTATGTCTTGATGATGGCCGCTGTTATTGTTGCCGTTGAGCAGGCATTTTTTTGTTTTGAGGAGGGCCGGTTACCGTGGCATCGGTTGCTGAAAATTACGCTGGTTTTCTTACTGGTTTGTTTTATTTATGAAAGTGCGAATCTTTTTGCTCTATGGATGATGATTGTTTTGATCGTCTCTTGTCCGCGCATGTGGAAGCGTGCCCTCATCATCGGCGTTCCCGTGATTTTGTATGTGACGACAAGTGCCTACAATTTTATCGTTGTCAATCATCTTCTCCTTGCTCCTGGCAGCCAGCCTTTTCCTTGGGGTGCGTTGAGCGTTAATTTTTTTCGCGCCATAGGCTGGTGGACTTATGTAGGAATATTTAACGGCTTGTATCAATATATATTGATGACCTCGCGGACGATCTTTGCTTTTGGTGATGTGCTGACTTTTAAGCCCCTTGTTGGAAATAATATTTTTGTTCTTCTGGGCCTGGTTCTTTCGGGGGCTTTTTTAGGCCTTGTAGGGGGGAACTTGCGCAAATTGTTGCGTCCTCAGATTTTTCTGCTTGTTTTAGTCTCAGGGATGTTGTTTATTTACGTTGGCGTACTCGTTGCAGGGCGTCAGCAGACGGTGCTGTTTATAAATACTTTACGCATCAATACACATTATCAATATATCTTTTGGATTTTTATGACGATGATGGGGTTTTTACTCATGGGGTGCCAGGGCCTTTCCGGAGCGCGACGCATGCTTGTCATTATTTTTGTTTTAGCTAGTATTTTGTCCGGCGCCTTGCAAGGGATGCGTATTTTTCAACAAGCGCAGGGTTTTTGCAACGCCACCCAAGAGCAGATCGTGCTTGCAGCAACGCTGGATCTTTTGATCAAAGAAAAAGGCCAAGAACCCGGGTTTTCATTTTATGTGCATCCTGATTATCCGGGGAATTATGAAGCGAGCGGGGTATTCGTGAAGCCCGGGACAGCCTCGATCGAGCTGACCTTCGCAAACCTTTTGTATGTGCCGTATATTCAGCCCTTGGAAAAGGCAAAATATAAATTTTTGGTTCGTGATCGCCTCAATAACAAAACGCCAAAATAGTGGTGTTGTTTTCATGGAAATTTTTATATAATACAGCCGATGAGCTCAGCAAAGAAAATACTGATCGTTGATGATGAAAAAGACTTGAGAGAGCTTTTAAAGCTTTACCTTGAAGAGGAAGGCTATACTGTTTTTACCGCTGGCAATGGCGAAGAAGGCCTTAAGATCACCCAAGAAGCTGTTCCGGACCTTATCATTTCTGATGTCTTGATGCCGAAATTCGACGGCAGCCAATTCTTCAAAAAACTGCGCGAAACTCATTTCGGGCGCAAGATCCTTTTTATTGTCATGACCGCGCGCGGTAAAATGCGTGATTATTTTGAATCGCTCGGCGCGGATGGCTTTATCGAGAAACCCATCTCAAGAAAAATGATTTCAGAAACAATTAAAGAAGTTTTTGAGAAAGCCGAAGAACATGCCAGCCAAGTTGTCCGTCGAAGAGTTTTGGTTGTCAGCCGGTATGAGAATTGTGCTCAAGAAATGATCCAGCTTCTTCAAGCTGAAAACTGCCATACCGATTTCGTTATTACCGGCGAGCAGGTTGTTTCAAAGGCGGTCATGTTTTTGCCAAACATTATTATCATTGAAAGCCGCATGTTTGACATGGGTTCAAACACCATTATTCGTATTTTTCGTCAAATGATGCAGTTTAAAAAGATCCCAATTCTCGTTTACAACTATTACGATCCCTCCGAAAAACAAGGCGAGAACTTGGAGCAAAAAGATCTCTCCATGACATTTCTTGTGAATACTTGCATGGATGAAGGGGCGACAGAATATATCGGCCATTATGACGCAAAAGATTTTATTGAAAAGGTGAGCAAATATTTACGCCAAGGCTCCATTGTCGTTATTGACGACGATGAAGGCATGACCGTGATGTTGAAAAAAAGACTGGAATCTGAAGGGTATTACGTTTCGGCCGCTCCAAACGCCAAAATTGGCCTTGAGCTTATCCATCGCATTAAACCGAATCTTATTATTTTGGATGTTGTTATGCCGGAGATGAATGGATATGAATTGCTTGGCACTATTAAAGAAGACCCCAGCATAAGTAATATCCCTGTTGTCTTGCTTACGATGAAAGGATCGGATAGCGAGATCAAAAAAGGACTTGATCTGGGAGCAGATGATTATATCGTCAAGCCATGCAATATTGACCTTCTTGCCAAGCGCATTAAAACTCTTCTTAAAAAATCATAAAATCTAAATAAATTTCTGAGAAATTTCAGATCGTGCGAAGGCATTCATCCAAGGGTATTTTAAGGATGTCAAAATCATTGTATCGGATTAATTATGTTTTTAAAAAATAAAGAAAGAATTCCGGGCGGTATTTGGGAAATGGTGGCGCTCGCCTTACCGATGGTCGTCTCGCATGCCTGCGATACGATCATGATATTTACCGATCGTTTATTTCTGGCGCGCCTGGGGACACAAGAAATGAATGCCGCGATGGGCGGCGGGTTGACGTCTTTCATGATGATGTCGTTATTTTTAGGCTTGATCGGCTACGCAACGGCACTTGTGGCGCAATATTTTGGCGCAGGGAAAAAAGGACAAAGCGCGCTTGTTATTACGCAAGCCGGTATCATCGCGTTGTTCGCGTATCCTTTCATCGTGCTGTGCCGTCCCTTAGGCTGGAAACTTTTTGAGATCTTTGGCATTGATCCTGGCCAGCTTGTCTTGCAGAAGATTTATTTTGATATTCTTGTTTGGGCATCCATTCTGGGGCTTTTGCGGTGCGCTTTAAGTTCATTTTTTTGCGGGATCGGTAAAACACGGATTGTCATGCAGGCCTCGTGTGCGGCCATGGTGATCAATGTTGTTTTAAATTATATTTTGATTTATGGCAAATTAGGATGCCCGCCTTTAGGGATACGCGGCGCAGCCTATGGCACGATCATTGGCAGTTTATGCGGTTTGTTGATTTTGCTCAAAGCGTATTTTAATCATAAAAATCGCAAGGAATATCAAACACATCGGGCGTTTTATTTTGATGCTGAGATTATGAAAAAATTATTGCGCTTTGGTTATCCGGCAGGATTAGAAATGTTCTTAAATATATTGGCATTTAATCTCATGGTCATGATTTTTTATTCCTGCGGCCCGGCCACGGCGACTGCCGCGACAATTGTTTTTAATTGGGACATGGTGTCTTTTGTTCCATTGATCGGTGTTGAAATCGGCGTGACGAGCTTGGTCGGCCGTTACATGGGAGCCAATCGACCGGATATTGCCGAGCGCGCCGTAGGTTCAGGGCTTAAATTGGGGCTTGTGTATTCCTCCATTTTATTAGTTCTCTTTGTCGGATTTCCGGAAATCTTGGTTAATTTTTTTAAACCGACGAATGCGACAGATGTTTTTGCGCAGGCATTTCCCGTTGCGGTTTTTATGGTGCGATTTGCCTGTGTCTATGTTTTGATCGAGGCCATGATGATCGCCTTTATCGGCGCTTTACGCGGGGCCGGAGATAGTTTTTGGGCTATGGCGCTCTCAGTTGGGTTGCACTGGACATTGGTTCCGATGCTGTACGTTTTAATGAAAGTGTTTGGATTTTCCGCACAAGCAGGATGGATGGTTTTGATCGCTACGTTTTTTATCTTTTCATTTTTTATTTATTTGCGTTACAAGAGCGGATATTGGAAAACGATTAAAATGGTTCATGCTGAATATGAAGCCTTGAGCTTACCGCCAGATGATTTTCATGAACCCGTAGATCTGTAGCAGGCTTTTCTTGTCCTAACCCCTTTTCAGTAAAAAACTTGCGGCATTCCCAAGACTCGTATATAATTACACCACAGTTAAGCGGCTCTTAGCAAGACATTAAAATAATCACATTGAGATAACAATTTAAAGAAAATGAAAATCGCTATTCTTTCCTGGGAATCATTGCACTCGGTCAGTATCGGCGGCGTTGGGGCGCATGTTACCGAGCTTGCCTGTGCCTTGGAGCGCAAGGGAAACGAAGTCCACCTTTTTACCCGCATGGGCAAATGGGATCATCCGCAGTACGAACTTATTCATGGTGTTCATTATCATCGCGTTCCTTATACAGGGCATCCGGATTTTATTGAAGACGTTAATAATATGTGCCGGGCCTTTGTCAACAGCGTCTTTCATGTGGAAGATTTTATGGGGGCACATTTTGATATTGTGCACGCGCACGATTGGCTCACCTCAAACGCCATGGTCTGGATCAAACAGGGTCGAGGACGCAAAGCTATTCTAACGATGCATTCTACAGAGTATGGCCGATGCGGAAATAATTTTTATGCCGGCCGGGCCGCCCGCATCCGCGACCATGAACGACACGGGACGTTTTGCGCGGATAAGGTCATCGCGGTTTCGAATACTTTAAAAAATGAAGTGATGTGGATGTACAATCTTCCTCCTTGGAAGGTGAGCGTCATTTACAATGGCGTGAGCCCGCAGCATTTTGATGTGGCGATTGATCCCGGCAGCGTTAAGCAGCGTTTTCATATCGGGCCCGTGGACCCGATGGTGTTGTTTGCCGGACGCCTGACGTATCAAAAAGGACCGGATCTCCTGATCGAGGCGATTCCCTATATCTTGCGGTATCATCCTAACGCGAAATTTGTTTTTGCCGGAGACGGAGATATGCGCGGGAGCCTGGAGCGTCGGGCACACCATCTAGGCATCGCGCATGCCACGCGGTTTTTGGGCCATCAAAATCAATGGGGCCTGCGCGATCTTTTTAAATCTTGTGATTGTGTTTGTGTCCCGAGCCGCAACGAACCTTTTGGTATTGTTATTTTAGAAGCTTGGAGCGCCCGTAAACCCGTAGTGGCCACTGAAAGCGGCGGACCCTCAGAAATTGTTTGGCCGGATGTCACGGGATATAAAGTGCATGCCAACCCGAATTCCATTGCTTGGGGCGTTGGCACTTTATTTACCAATTTTGAACACGCGCGCTGGATGGGAACAAAGGGGCGAGAAGCGGTTGATCAAATTTTTTCCTGGGATGTGATCGCCGGGCACACCTTAGGCGTTTATTACAGTTAGCCGGATTTATTTACTCTCTGGCGAGGATGCGCCGGTGTTCGTGGCGGGGACTTCCTTCTTTTCATCCATGAATTTTGTAAAATCAATGGTGATCACGCGGCCTTCCGCTGGTTTCTTTTCACTTCCTAATATCGATTTGTCTTCCAGTGCTTTAATTTGATCGCGGGTAAAATTTTCTGCCCGTGCCGTGCGCAAGTCATTTAACACCACGGCCGCAAAATCATGAAAATCATAAACCATCATGGTCGTCGCGATGACTTTCAGGATTTCGCTTTGAGGGGTTTCCTTGGGCGGAAATTGGCTATTTTGAAATTTATAACGAACACGCTGGCTGATCTGTTTGCTTAAAAATGCCGGCCAGGTGACTTCCGCCATATCGAGATGACGCCCATCCTTATCGCCGATGATTTTTTCATCTCCTTTTGTTTCGCTGGACACACGCGTACGCTGTATTCGTCGGGAGCAAGAGCGGAGGAGTAATATTTTTTTAGATCAAGGGTGCAAATTGTATTTTGAACTTCCAGGCCATTTTTTGTATCAGCCAGGACGATCACAATAAATTCAGGCGGGTTTTCCGCGCCAAAATAAGCACGGGTAACAGCGGTCACGGCGCCACGGTATTGGGTGTTAAAGCTTTCGCTGTATTGCGGGGAGATGCCGCCCCCGGGAGAAACCTTGGTGGCTTCGATGACATCATATTCAAAGATAAAAGTTTTTCCTTCAAAAGTTCCGTCGCAATATTGCAGGGAGAATTTTCGTTTGATGGGCGTGGATGTTTTTTGACTGCTGGCAATGGTGAATATTTCGCGGGTGTCATCGGGTAAATAGATCCAGAGTGTTTTTCCCGCCCAAAATGTTTTTGCTTTGGTGTCATAATCCTGGTCCATGATCTTGATAAAGAGTTGATCCGCTGCGGAGGGCGCAAGGGTTTGTTCGCGAGGGGTACAGCCTTGCAAAGGAATCAACAACGTAAGAAGGCAGACAGCGAGGAACAGTTTTTTCATCTTAACCATTCATCCGCGATAGCGGCGTGATGCCAAATTTCGTAAAGATGTTTTCAATTTCGTCGTATTCAAGCTCTTCTTTTTTCAAAAGTTCTTGAGCAAAATACTCAAGCAGTTCTCGCTTGCCAGAGAGAGTCTCGGTGACTTCCTTTAAGCAACCCTGAAGCAGATCTTGAACATCTCCGTCGAGAGTTTCCTGGGTTTTTTGAGAGATCATGCTTGCCCCATATGGGGTCGTGAGGGCGCTAAAATCTCCGATCAATCCCGACTTGCCCATGCCCAGGCTATAGACCATCATGTGCGCGATGCGCATGGCATGGTCAAAATCGCTTCCACGCCCGCCGCCGACACCCGAAGAAGTCGTACCAAATTTTAATTTTTCTGCAACGTAGCTGGCGACGCTGACCTTGATATCGGCGAGGAATTTTTCTTTGGTGTGCGTGTGCAGTTCTTCCGCGGAACGATGGGAGACAAACCCGAGCATGCCCTTGTGCGGAATGATCGTGGCCTTGATGACATCATCGGTGGGGTGCAGCAGATACGCGATGACGGCATGGCCGGCTTCATGATAGGCGGTCCAGTGCTTTTCTTTATCGGTGAGCGTGATATTGGAACGCAAGCCAAAGAGCACGCGGTCATAGGCCTCGGAGAGATCTTTCATGGAAACTTTTCTTACCTTTTCGCGCAGAGAAATAATGGAGGCTTCCCGGATCAGGTTGTCGATATCCGACGGGGAAAACCAAACAGCTTTTTTCGCCAGGACATCCGCGCGCACGGAATCGTCATGCCCGATTTTTTTTAAATAAAAATTAAAAAGTTCTTCGCGCTCTTTGAGGTTCGGCAGGGTGACGTGAATTTTGCGGTCAAAACGTCCGGCCCGCATGATCGCCGGGTCAAGTTCGTTTTCGGAGACGTTGGTGGCAGCCAGGATCGCGATGTTATTTTCATGCTGACGCAAGCCGTCTAGCTCGGTCAAAAATTGGTTGATCGTCGAGTTGTGGCTAATGCCGGCCCCAAAACCCATTTCTGCCATGCGCGGACGGGCAAAGGAATCAATTTCATCGATAAAAATAATGCACCCGCCGTAGACTTGGGCCAGGGTGCGGGCTTCTTGAAAAAGGGTTTTCATCCGCTGAGTGCCGGTGCCGACGAACATGCCGACAAATTCGCTTCCCACCGATGGTAAAAATGGCATATCCGCTTCGGTGGCGATGGCTTTGGCCAGGTATGTCTTTCCGCAGCCGGGCGGCCCGACCATCAAGGTTCCTTTGATGATCTTTCCGCCGATCGCTTGCACAAGCTTGCGGTCTTTGAGGAGTTTAACAATTTCCCAAGCCTCGCGCTTGGCCCCTTCCATGCCGATGACTTCGCTCCACCTGACGTTGACCTTGGCTGTGGAGATCCGTTTTTGCGTTAAGCTTTCAAAACCGCCGCCCATGACAAAGTACATGTTGACAAAACCAAAAATGAGCGATTGGACAACCCCGACAATGATAAACATGACAAAATACATCCCCATCATGGCCATGAGCTGGCGTTGGCCAAAGGGCTCCATGGTCATAAAACTTCCTACCCCATAATAAAGAAACCAGATGGTTAAAAGGACCAAGAAAATGAGCGAAGAGAGAATAAGGATTTTTTTCCAGGAAAGCCGGAGAAAGAAAAAGAAGCGTTCAATTGATTTCATAGAGATCCTTTGTTCATAAAGGGTTATGTTTATCTTTAAAAGATTAACATATCCCTTAGGCCAAGTCAATTGTCCTGCTTCAGATAAGCGGCTTAACAATTTTTAATGAAAAGATGTACCGAAGGCCATTTCTCGTCAGGTGATAGGTCTTGACTTTAAATACGATATGTGATAATGTGGACAAATATTCATTCAAAATTTGAATTCAAAAGGCAAAATTTTAAGCAACAATAATCGCAAGGAGACATTTGATGGCAAAAATCACTAAAATCCACGGTCGTGAAATTTTAGATTCAAGAGGAAATCCTACCGTTGAGGTCGATGTTTATCTCGACTCCGGCATTATGGGCCGCGCGGCTGTTCCCTCAGGCGCTTCCACGGGCGAGCATGAAGCTGTTGAGCTTCGCGATGGGGACAAGGCTCGTTATATGGGAAAAGGAGTTTCCAAGGCGGTTAACAATGTTAATACCGTTATGGCGGATAAGGTTGTTGGCCAACAGGCAGATTTTAAAGCCGTTGATCAAATCCTCCTCAAGCTTGATGGCACGGATAACAAGGGCAAGCTTGGCGCGAACGCGATCTTAGGAGTTTCCATGGCGGTGGCGAAGGCAGACGCGCTTGATAAAAAAATGCCGTTATATGCCTATCTGGGCGGCAAAGACGCAAAGATCCTCCCCGTCCCTTTGATGAATATTTTAAACGGCGGGATGCACGCGGATAACAATTTAGACATCCAGGAGTTTATGATCGCTCCGGTTGGCGGCAAGACCTTTAAAGAGGCCCTTCGCATGGCCGCGGAAGTTTTTCACAATTTAAAAAGTATTTTGAAGTCCAAGAAACTTTCTACCTCGGTGGGAGACGAAGGCGGATTTGCCCCGAATCTTACCAGCAACGAAGAAGCCCTCCGATTGATCGTGGAAGCGATCAAAAAGGCAGGCTATAGCCCGGACAAAGATGTGCTGATCGCGCTTGATCCCGCGTCATCTTCATTTTATAAGAATGGAAGCTACAGTTTTGACGGAAAACAAATCAGCTCCGAAGAGTTGATCGGTGTTTATGCCAATCTCGTGAAAAAATATCCGATCATTTCCATTGAAGATGGCTTGGATGAAAATGATTGGAGCGGATGGCAAAGTCTCACGGCAAAACTTGGCGAGACCATTCAAATTGTCGGTGATGATTTGTTCGTGACCAATGTCAAGCTTTTGACCCAAGGGATCAACAAAAAAGTCGCGAATTCTATCTTGATCAAGGTTAATCAGATCGGAAGCCTTTCGGAAACACTGGATACGATCGCCTTGGCAAAGAAAAATAAATATACATCGGTTATTTCTCATCGCTCCGGCGAGACCGAGGATGTGACGATCAGCCATTTGGCTGTGGCGACCGGCGTTGGCCAGATCAAGACCGGATCGCTTTCACGAACCGATCGGCTTTGTAAGTATAACGAGCTTTTACGCATTGAAGAAGAACTTGGCAGCAAAGCGGTGTATGCCGGCCCGTTATGGGGAAAAATTTGGTAAAATTTCCTTGCGGGCCAAATCCCGAGAGAACATAGCGAGCGTTAAGCGAGCTGTGGGATCAAGGGGCGCCGGCCCTCTCTGGGGAAAGATCTGGTAAAAGATTGTCATTCGTGAAGCGTGAAGCGCATTTCGTTCATTTTTCGTTTCACATTTCACGCTTAACGTTTCACGAAATATTATGTTGAAAAGTGCGCTTGGACTTTTTCTTTTGACCGTTGTTATTTTTGTTTTTTTCTTGCCATCATATACAAAGATGCAAGATTTGAAACATAAGAACGCGCAGTATAAACAGCAGATCGAAGATTTGAAAAAAGAAGAAGCCGCTCTCTTAGAAGAACATAAACGCCTGGAACACGATCCGGAATATTTAGAAAAAGTGGCTCGTGAACGCATGGGGCTTATTCGTAAAGGCGAAAAAGTTTACAAGGTTGTTCCGGAGTAATAAAACCGTGCTTTTGCGAGGAATTGGCACGAGTGAATATGAAGCACGAAATCCGAAATTTTAAACAAGCACGAAGTTTTAAGGTTTTAATGGTAAAGCGTTTGAGTCATTGTTCATTGGATATTGTTTAGGATTTAGAGTTTAGGGTTTAAAGGATACGCGGGGTAGAGCAGCCCGGCAGCTCGTCAGGCTCATAACCTGAAGGTCG